>JGI20214J51088_10003195_pt1 | contig 10845 bp, 11 predicted proteins | sample WetSurMetagenome_FD_51088 | JGI IMG/M metagenome (IMG submission 51088) | reverse complement strand
TCGGCGGATCCTGACCGGTTCCAACTGATTGTCGAGGCTCACCGAACGCTCACCGACCCTGAGGCCCGCGCCGGGTACGACGTCAAGTACCAGGAGTACTGGAACCGCAAGTGGAAGCTCGCGTCTGAGGCCAACGATGGGACCGCCTTCGGGGACGACCGGGAAGTCCGCGAGAGCCTGCTTTCGATGTTGTACGTTCAGCGCCGGCGCAACATGAAGCACCCGGGACTGGGCGATTACGAAATGTCCCGACTCCTCGGCAAGCCGTTCGAACTGGTGGAGTTCCATGTGTGGTATCTGAGGACCAAGGGCTGGGTGGAACGCCTTGACTCCGGACAGCTGGCGATCAGCGTCCTGGGTGTCGATGAGGTCGAAAAGCGTCGGCTCCGACTCAGGAACGACCGTCTGCTCACGGCTGACGTTTTCTCTCCCGAGGGCGCCGAAGGACAGGCGTCGCGCTCCGGCCCGGAGGATTTGCTCGAGTCTCCAAGAGGCGCTATTTTGAACAAGCGGTAATGTCCAATGCGTTTCTCTCCTCCGGCCTGAACAGTTGAAGGTGTCATTGTTCGGCTGCTTTCTCCGCATGCCAATCCAGGATAAACAAAAAAGAGGCAGGGCCTTTGCGCCCTGCCTCTTTTGCTGTCCATTCTTACCTTTTGATTCTCATTCGGCCGGTTTCTCCTGCTCGTAATTGGCGGCAGAAGGCCTGGGCCCTCTCACGTCCCTTTCCGGTTTCTGGATGAGCACGGCGTAGGCTCCAAAGTGGCCGTCGTGGCTCAGGCTCAAACTTTCTGATGCGACATTCCATTTGTCTGTTGTTGACTTGCAACTCGAATTTCTATAAAGAATCTAATCAAGCATATTGCGCTTCGCTCTCTGCGCACTCAACCTCTCGCTCCATCTGCTCATCGTGGTCCTTCAAGATTAGAAACCATAACGGCTTTCTTGACTTGACAGAGGAGCCATGAATCTCGAACTCCTTCCGTCGCATTTCAAAGTCACATCTTTTCGTTCCGAAAAGGGGACAAAAAAGAAGGCATACGTGCATCGATGGCTGGCGGCAATCTTTATCATAATCTTTTTCTTCCCAGGGTTTGATGTGCCGGGGCAGGCACAGGATCCCCAAACCATATCGGCGGAAGTCCTGGAGAAGTGTCAGGGAAAATTCAAGGATAGGGATGTAAGTGAGGACGAACTTGCTGCAGTGCTCCGCGATCACGGAGCATGGCTCAAGTCCTATCCTGACGACAAGAACAGCCAGGAAGCGCAGACTGATCCCCGAAAGGCGAACCTGTGCGGAGCCAGGCTGCCCAAGGTCAGGTTGCCATTTGCCAATCTGGTGGGAGCCGATTTGAGTGGGGCCAACCTGCTGACCTATGCCGACTTGAGCGGTGCCGACCTGACAGATGTCAACTTGAGCGGGTCCCAAATGTACCATGCCAATTTGAGCGGGGCTCAACTGAACATGGCTGACCTCAGTGGAGCCAGACTGCGTGAATCCGACTTGAGCGAGGCCGAATTGTCGGAAGCCAACTTGAGCAGGTCTCAATTGTTTAAGACCAAGCTTATCAAGTCAGTCCTGACGGAAGCCAACTTGAGCGGTACTCTGTTGGCAGAAGCTGACTTGAGTGACGCATTTCTGATCGGGGCCAACTTGAGCGGTGCCGACCTGTCAAACGCCAACTTGAGCAGGGCTAATGCGTACAAGGCCAACTTGAACGGCGCTGCAATGAACAAAGCCAACATGAAAAGCACACTCCTCGCAGAAGCTGATCTGAGCGATGCCATCCTGACGGGAGCCAATTTGAGCGGCGCTTCACTGGTCGGAGCTAATTTGAAAGGGGTGAGATTTGAACCAGGGGAACTGCCCGGAGTCGACGGGATCGCATACGCAGAAAATCTTTCGCTGATGGGATTTAAAAATAGCCCTCAGGCTTTGGTCAAGCTGCGCAAAGAGTTCAAGGAAAGCGGATATCAACACCAGGAGCGTGCGGCCACGTATGCCATCAAACACGCGGAGACTCTGGCATTGCTTGAACAGGACAGCGCTGAATCTTTTGTCGAGGGTGTGTTCAATTATGTTTTTTTCGATCTAACAACACGATGGGGCATGGTCCCCGGGCGCTCATTATTGATTGCCCTGATTCTGATCCTGGTTTTCGCCATTCCCTATGTCATTTCACTTCAACGTCCGGGCGAGGATGGAATCTGGCGTGTGCCATCAGATGATAGCGTGCGATCCGATCTTGGGACACAGGGGCCGGAGCGGCTCCATAGCCGCTGGCCCGAGTCGCTGGGTATTGGGCTTTATTTCAGCTTGCTCTCGGCGTTTAACATCGGCTGGCATGAACTCAATGTGGGCAACTGGATTCAACGCCTCCAGGCCGATGAATACGCACTGCGTGCGACCGGCTGGGTGAGGACCGTGTCCGGCGTACAATCCCTGATCAACATCTATCTCGTAGCAATTTGGGGGCTGACGTATTTCGGCAGGCCATTTGATTAGTGGATTACGTACTATACGGCGCATTCATCTATCTGGAAATTAACCGGCTCTGCAGCTCGTCTGTACCCGGTGTGCCAACGGCATCTGCCCCTTGACTGTGCGGGTGGTAAAAAGAGAATTTGCTTTGCTACCTAGACTGTTTTCAGTAGCTCTGTCATTCAAACCATTTCATTTCTGGAGGTTTTGCATCTTCATTCACCTATCATAGGGGGTGACGAGATCATGGTAAAGAAAATAGTCATTGCGGCTGTTCTCTGTTTTTTTGTTGCGGTTTCGGTGTTTGCCCAACAAAGAGGCACCCCTGCGGAGGCAAAGAAAATGGTAGAGGAGGCCATCGCCTATATCAAGGCAAACGGCAGGGAGAAGGCCTTCGCGGAAATCAATAACCCCCAAGGAAAGTTCGTGGACCGCGACCTCTACATCTCGGTCATCGAGATGAACGGGACTAATCTCGCCCGAGGATTCGAGCCCTTTCTGCTCGGGAAAAACATAATTGACGCGAAAGACGCCGATGGGAAATTCTTTATACGGGAGCGAATCCAGAAAGTCAAAACCAAGAGATCGGGATGGCAGGATTACAAATTCTTTGATCCCTTGACCAAGAAAGTGGAACGAAAAGCGGTCTATTTCGAGAGATATGGAGATATCATTGCGGCCTGCGGGGCCTACATGCCCGAGAAATGATGACCTCGTTGAGAGCACTAGCCATTTGTGGTGGGGACTGACGCAAGAGAGGCAGGGCCGTTGAACCCTGCCTCGTTTACTTTTCATTTTATCTTATGTTTTTCAGACTGCCGGTTTTTCCTGCGAGCAGCCGTTGTCAGGTTGGGCAGGTCCTCTCGCGTCCCTCTCCGGTTTCTGGATGAGCACGGCGTAGGCCCCGAAATGCCCGTCGTGACTCAGGCTCAAATCCAGCGTTGTCCGCTTGCCCTGGTAGTAGAGGCGCGGAGGTCCCGGACGGCTGCCCGACTCCGTCCTGCGTATTTCCATGTCCTTCTGATTCCAGCCCAGATGGGTCGCAACGCAGCGCTTGAGGGCCTCGCGGACAATGCGGGACTCCACTTCCAGCGAGTCCACACCCTTCATCTCCGGAAGCACTTCCACCCGCCAGAAGACATAATCGAAATAGTCTTCCCCGTTGGAAAGGGCAAGGGCGTGAATGTAGGTGCAGCGCCTGTAGAGACGCAGCGGGATGGCGCCGTCGGGTGTCAACACGGCCCCTTCGACGTGGGGGTTGCAGGCGCCTGCATCCGCCGAGGTGCCCCGCAGACCGTAGTCGTCCAGGTGGACCTCGTAGGCCCGCGGGATGAATGGAAGCGCCGGGTCGCTTTTCGCCAGGACCTTGAAAGCCGCTTCCTTTCCGGCCCAGAGGGCCCAGAGCAGGACGTCTTTCTGCGGGAATTGATCGAGGCGGACCCGTTCAGCGGGCGTCAAGATGCGACTGACGTAGCGCGGGTCCAGACTCTTTCCCCTGTTCCGGGGATCCGTCAAGTCGACGATATCGTTCCCTACTCTCAAAGTACCTCTCCTCCATGCGGGACAGCTGCCGGATGATCTGCCCGGCATAATCCCGCTGGGCCTTGAGCCCGTTATAATCGAGTTTCCGGGGCTCGAATACCTCGACATCCATGGTGAACGTGTCGCCCGGCCTGGGGATGGAGCTGTACGTCACCTGATGGTCGCCCCGAAGATAGATACACATTATCTTTATCCGGTCAAGATTTTTGACGAACCGGCCAACCCCGTAGGAGAAATTCTCCACATCGATCCTCCCCGTCCGGGAACGGCCGCCCTCGGGGAAAACGAGGATTGCCTGTCCCTCCGAAAGCAGGTGGTCACACTTCTCCAGGGTACGCTTCATCTCCTCGCGGTCGCCGCCGCGGGCGATGGGGATGCACTTCATGAGATAACAGATGGCCGTGTCTATGGGGTTGCGATTGAAGTTGCGCTGTTCCGGGAGATTCCAGGGGAACCACCGGAAGTGCAGGATCGAGCGCCCGTACGAAAGCAATGCGTATCCGATAAATATCGAATCGACGAGCGTCATGTGGTTGGCGCAGATCAGCCAGCCCCCGTCGTGCCGGTCGAAATGATCCCGGCAGCGCTGCCTGAAGGCTTTGAGCTCCCGGAAACGGTATCCCATGAGCCGGATGATCAGGATGCAGACCGGGATGAAGAGGATTGCGGCCAGGCGGCTCACCGTGTTCTGAACCGCCAGCCTTGATATATCTTTTTGAGTCATAATACGCCTTGGTAGGGGATCATTCCCCCTCACCTCAGTCCTCTCCCGAAAAAGGTACGGGATCATTCCCCCTCCTCCACTTCCTCCTCTCACCAGGGGAGGAGAACAGAGGAAAAGGTCTCCGTAGGGAGAGGAAGAGTAAGGTCGCGGGCGCTTTAGGCGGCCTTGTTCTTGATGATCTCGATTGCATCGCCTATCGTCCGGATCTTGTCGGCCTCGTCGTCGTCGATGGAAATGCCGAAGACGTCCTCGCACTTGATGACCACGTCTACGAGACGCGCGGAGTTTACCTTCAGGTCGTTGAGGATGTGGGTCTCCTTTGTCGCCGTGTCGAGCAACTCGGGGTTCTTCGTGTAAAGCTTGAGGATGTTGCAAAACTCCTGGAATATCTTCTTCTCGTCCATTTCAAACTCCTTCAATTTATGATTCCATTTATCGGTTGCCGGGCGGGACGCCCGGCCTACTGCCTTGCTGCTTGTTGCTTGATCCGTTGGCCTATCCTTCCCACTTCCTGAATATCATGCAGCTGTTCACATCGCCAAAACCGAAGCCGGCCTTGGCGATGATCTTCACATTCGGGTCCTCGATCACCGTTTGCGGGATGCGCGATGCGAAGGCCGTGATCTCGGGGTGTATATCCTCGCTGTTGACCGAGGGGTGAATGAACCCCTTCTGTATCTGAAGGACGACGCCCACGGACTCCACCGCCCCGGCACCGCCGAGGCAGTGACCCACGAGCGACTTCGTCGAGTTGATCCAGGGGAAGTTTGCAGGCGTGCGCTCCAGCGCAGCGGCCCAGTTCTTGACCTCGTAGGGGTCGGCGAAGGTCGCCGTCAAATGCCCGTTGATGGCGTCCACGTCGGCAATGGAGATGCCCGCGTCGGCCACGGCTGCGCGGATGCAGCGCTGGACGCTCTCCGGGTTGGGCGCCGTCATGGAGCCGCCGTTGCGGTGCCCGCCGCAGTTGACGGCGCCGCCGAGAAGCTCGGCGTATATCTTCGCCCCGCGCTTCTTGGCCGTCTCCAGATCTTCCAGGATGAGGGCTCCGGCGCCGGAGCCGGGCACAAAGCCCGCAGCCGTTGCGCTCATGGGCCGCGAGGCCCTCTCGGGTTCGCCGTTGAACTTGCGGCACATCACCCGCATGGAGTCGAAGCCCGCCCAGATATAGGGCGAGGACCCCTCGGAGCCCCCCGCGATCATGCGCTTTGCAAGCCCGTTGCGGATGCGGTACATGGAATCGATGATCGCCTCGTTGCCCGTGCTGCAGGCCGACGAGTTCGACGTCACCTGGTTCCCGAGGGCAAGCATCCCGGCGATCTTGGCGCTCGTGGAGCTGTTCATGACCATCTGGACGATGGTGCTTCCCATGCGGCGGATCTGATGCTCGTTCACCTTCGGAACGACGGATCCCGCGATGGTCTCCATGCCGCCGATCCCGGAGCCCATGATGGCCCCCGTGTCCCAGTCCACCTCTGTGCTGTCCGGTTTCGGCACGGCGAAGCCCGCATCTCGCCATGCATCGATTGCGGCGATGCAGGCATAGCCGATGTTGTCGTTCACCGAGAGAAGATCCTCGGCGTCGAAGTATTGCGTGCGGAGCTCCTCGAAGTTCCGGGGGACGCCGCCTACCTGGCAGGCAAACCCCATCTCCTTGAGCTGCGGGATGAAGCGGATGCCCGAACGCCCCGCCCGCAGGGCCTGCTCGTATTCCGTAAGACCATGACCGTTTGGGGCCATGATCCCCAGACCCGTGATCACAATCCTTTTTCTCATGTCAGTTTGACTCCCATGCCGGCCAGCACGCCCGAGGCGATGAGCTCCCCGGTTTCTCTTTCCATGCTGACCTTTGCTTTCAGGTTTCCTTTCCGGAAATAGACCTTTTCCCCCCGGATGATGACTCGCTCGCCCGGGCTGACGATGCCGGTAAACTCCATCACGTCGATGACCGTGAAGAGCGTGGTCATATTCCCGTTCTTCAGTTCCGCCTCGCGGCCCTGCTCCATGACCAGGTAGATCCCGAAGGCGACGACTCCCGTCTGGGCCATGGACTCGACGAGGATGACCCCGGGTGTGATCGGGCGCTCCGGGAAATGCCCGCGGTAGAAATGTTCGTCCACCTTGAACCGGTACGCCCCGACAATGTGGTCGGCGTCCAGCTCCAGGATCTCGTCGATGAACCGGAAAGGCGCCTGCTGCGGAACTGCCGCAAGAACTCGCTCTTTCATTTCACGATCAGCCGCCATAGAGCCCCCCGTTGACGTGGATGACGCTTCCGGTGATGTAGGAGCCTTTCGTGGCGAGAAACGCCACGACCTCGGCCACTTCCCCTGGCTTTCCCATGCGCCCGAGCGGCACACCGGAAAGGAGCCTCTCGCGGATCTCTTCGGGGATGACCGATGTCATCTCCGTGTCGATGAAGCCCGGCGCCACGGAGTTGACCAGGATGTTTCGGCCCGCAAGCTCCCGGCAGAGCGACTTCGTGAAGACATCGAGTGCCGCCTTCTCCATCGTGTAGGGGATCTGCCCCGCGTTTCCCGTGTGCCCCACGACGCTCGAGATGTTGATGATGCGTCCGCTCCCCTTCCGAAGCATGTACTGACGAAGCACCCGCTTCGTGAGGTACCAGATCCCCCTCGTGATGGCCCGCTGTTCGTCGAACTGCTCCACCTTCATGGAGTTGATGTCCGCGTTGATGGAAAGGCCCGCGTTGTTGACAAGGACGTCCACCCGCCCGGCCTGCTCCTTGATCTGATTCACCAGGGTCTCCACCTGGTCGATCGCGGTCAGGTCGGCCTGCAGCAGGAAGGCATCGCCCAGCTCCACCTGGAGGGCCTTAGCACTCTCGGCGCTTTTCCGGAAATGGAGCCCCACGCGGAACCCTTCCTCCGCCAGGGCCCTGGCGCAGGCAGTGCCGATCCCCGTGCCGCTTCCCGTTACGATGGCAACCGGTTTGTCGCTCATGGTTTCTCCTTCATCATGATGCCGCCGACGGCGTTTGCCGATTTGTGCGGGTAATCCGGGTAGGCGATCCCGTGGAAGACGCCCGTGCGGGCCTCCTTCAGGGTCATGATGAGTTCGTCGTCGACGAAGATGTTCGCGTCGCCGATGACGATGCTTGCCCCGGAGTCTTTCAAATGCTGGAAGCGCTTCACGTTGACTTCGTAGCGCACCGTCTTGTTGTAGGGGCGGATCTGGCCGCTGAAGAAGACCTCGCCGCAGCCCAGGGCCCTTCCCGTCCCCAGCGCGCCTCGCCACAGGCAGTAAAAACCGAGGAGCTGCCAGACGGCATCGACGCAGAGGCAACCCGGCTGGACCGGGTCACCGGGCAGGTGGCACTGGAAGTACCAGGCATCCAGGCGGATGTCCTGCTCGGCCACGATTACTCCCTGGCGGTTGTTTTTCGTTATGGAGAGGATCCGGTCGACCATGAGAAGCGGCGGCGCGGGGAGCTTTGCGTCCATGCCCGCCGGCGCGTCCGACACGAGGTTTCCGTAAACGACGGCAAGGATTTCCTTGAGATCGAAATGGCCCCGATCCATGAATTCCTGGTAGGTCATGACAGCTCCTTCACGTTCAGCATCATGTGTGCCCAGGAAAGTCCCGCCCCCACCTGCACGAGGGCCACATGGTCGCCGGGCTTGAGGTCGCCCCAGTGCTGGCTCAGCGCCCCCGGGGCGCCGGCCGTTGCCGTGTTCCCAAAATATTCGACATTGTGCCAGTGGTTCTCCGGGCTGATCCCGCAGCGCTCGCAGACGCTCCGCAGCATGCCGAGGTTTGCCTGGTGGCCGACGAACTTGAGGTGGCCGTTGAGCGAGGGGTTGGCCGCCTGGATGACGCGCAGGGCATCCGTCGATTTGCGGATGGCGAAGCCCTGCACGGCGTTGCCGTCCTGGCCGAAATGGCCCGTCCGGCGGATCGACACCTTGTCCCAGCACGAGGGTTTGGCATCGAAGTGCGTACCGTCGATGACCTTGTCGGAGGGGACCGTCAGCGATACGACGGCGGCGGTGCTCCCGTCGCCGAAGAGACAGACCGACCGGCGGTCCGAATAATCGATGCAGCGCGTCAGGTTCTCGGGCTGCGTAATGACAATAAAGGGGGGGAGGGCCCCGGCGTTCATGTTCGACAGGAAATGGATCTGCAGCGCAAACGTCGTGCAGGCCGAATTCATGTCGAAGGCGGGCACATCGATCCCGAGCTCCGCTGCCACCGCCGAGGCCTCGGCCGGCGATACGAAATCGGGGGCCGAGCTTCCGGAGATCACCATGCCGATGTCCGCAGTCGTGATCCCCGCCCTTTCGATGGCCATGCGGGCGGCATGAGCAGCCGTCTGGCCGTTGGAGTAGAGGCTTGCCTCCTGGGCGGCGTGGACGTCGCGGTTCTTCGTTGCGCGGATGTATTCCAGGGGCAGCACCGTGTGCCGCTCGCGGATTCCCACTCGCTCCTCGATCCATTCCTCGGAGCTCCCGATGTCGAGATCGCTCAGGAAGCGGTTGGTGATCACATTTTCCGGGTAGAAGTGCCCGAGTCCGTGCAGGTAAATCATTTGCGTTTTCCCACCTTGTGATTCCCTCCGTCAGCGGGAGGGCTTCGGCGGAGACCTTGCCGAAACGTTCGAGGCAGGGGGAATCCCCCCGGCCCCATCCTTTCCCGGTGGAAAGGCATTTCAATAAATATAATCACGACAGCCCAGGATCGCAAAATGCGACCGGGGCCGACTAGACCAGTTCCCGCCCGATGATCATGTGCTGCACCTCGCGCACGCCCTCGTAGATGTCGATGATGTGGGCGTCGCGGACGAGCTTGGAGATCTCGTATTCCTGCATGAAGCCGTAGCCGCCGTGCAGGTGAAGCCCTTCGTTGGCGCAGTACAGGGCCGCCTCGGCGGCGGTGTTCTTCGCAAGCGAGGAATACATCCCGCGGTCCTCGTCGCGCTCCTGGACCTTCACGGCCGCTTTCATCAGGGCCATCTCGGCCAGCTCCACCTTCTTCCACATGGCGACGAGCGTTTCCCTCACCACGGGCATGTCGCAGAGCCTCTGGTTAAACTGCTTGCGCTCGCGGGTGTACTGGAGGGTGAGATCAAGCGCCCGCCGCGCAAGCCCCACGCCGATGGCGGCCACCATGGGACGGGCGAAGTCGAGAACGTCGATGAGGTACTTGAAGCCCTGGCGCCGGTCCCCGATGATCTGGCTCTCGTCGAGGATGACATCCTCGAAAGTGACTGTCGCCGTGTTGGACAGGTGTTGTCCGAGCTTCTCTTCGGGCTTGCCGATGATGATCCTGCCCCCGCCTCGCGCCGTGAGCTCCGTCTGCGGCTTGTCGGGGACGTGAGGCTGGCCGTCCTTGTACATCTCCTCGACGGGGACGATGCAGCAGGCCAGAAGCTGGGCCGTTGGTTTCCCGACCTTGCAGAAGACGGTGAACTGCTTCGCGTAGGAAGCGTTGGTGATGAAGCACTTGGCGCCATTGAGGACATACCTCCCGTCGGAGCCCTTGGCAATGAAGGTGCTCATGGAAGAGTTGTCCGAACCGGCGCCGGGCTCCGTGAGGCAAAACGAGGCAAGAAGGGGCGCCTGGACGAAGGGGCCCAGGAATTCCTCTTTCTGTTTTGCGCTGCCGTGCTGGGCGATGACGGTGTTTGCCAGGTCGTTGCACATGGCCGAGGTGGAGATGCCCGTGTCCCCGTAGGAAAGCTCCTTGATGATGAGGGCCGTCGAAACGGCGTCCATCTCGAAACCCTTGATCTCCTTGGGGATGCTCAGGTTGAGAATGCCCAGTTCCCAGGACTTGGCGATGATCCCGTAGGGAAACTGGTGAGACTTGTCGATCTGCAGAATATTCGGGAGGATTTCATTTTTCACGAAGCGTCGAACCGTGTCGACATACATCTGCTGCTCGTCATTGAGGCGGAAATCCATTGAATTCTCCTTGTGTTCAGTGGGTCGGTGTTCCGCAGGCGGCGGTCCTCTCCGATCAGTTGTCGGTGAAGGTCCGCTCGGCGGAGGCGAGTGTGGTCAGCGAGACGCAGGTCACGCCGATCGTTTTGAAGAAATCCCGGAGGGGACGGTTGGGGCCGATTTCATAGACGGTGTCC
>JGI20214J51088_10003194_pt1 | contig 10846 bp, 9 predicted proteins | sample WetSurMetagenome_FD_51088 | JGI IMG/M metagenome (IMG submission 51088) | reverse complement strand
TGAGTGTCATAATATTGATAATTAACATGTAACAGAATGTCGCTTTGCATAATCATTTAGTTTACATAACCCAGGTTATGGAAAGCTTTCCATAAGCTTGGAAGAAAAAATTACCTCTTTGCAGGAAGCCATGATGCAGCAGTTAATGCTGCGGTGATTTACTCATTGCTTGCTACATGCAAAATCAGGGAAGTCGAACCATACGCATGGTTGAAGAATCTGCTGGAAGTAATCCCGGATTATCCGGCTAATCAACTGGAAAAATTATTGCCTACGTCAAAATTAGACTGACCTTCCGGCAAATCAAATATGTATTTGCCTGGGCGGATACGTAAAACCAATAAATAGTGGACAAATTATCCTGAAACAGGATGTTATGTACGCTAAAAGTGAATTTGTAGCAGTTATAGCCAGAAAAAACACGCACATGTCAGATAGTAATCATGTAACGATTAAAGATTTTAAAGGATGCACTAAGAAAGAATTAGAAGAAATGGTGTCTGACCCTAAATCTGTTTTAAGTGAATGGTCAAAGAAAAGAGTCTTAAAAAAATCTGTTAAAAAGACCAGAAAAGCTAAGAGCGATTTTATTATATCGACTTCTGTTTTGGATAAGCCAAGGATAGATGATATTGAACAACTGAAAAAGAATATATTTTCGGAGGACTGGGAACTGGTTAAGAAATCAGCAGACAAACTCGGTGAACTTGGTGGCAATGAGATTACGGACTTTTTAATTTCGCTTTTAGACTTAGATGATTCTGGAGTAAGGAATAGAGCCGCATTGGCTCTTGAACAAATTGGAGACAACAAAGCAGTAGATCCATTATTTAAGTCAATTTTTAACAATCATAATTATAATGGGACAATGGTTTTTGCTTTAGAGTCATTAGATTGCAGTAAACATCTGAAAGATATTTTTAAAATACTATTTTCCGAGTCTTATGAGGCAAAAATAAGTGCTATGGCGATTCTTGATACCCAGATTTTTGAATTCACAAGTCAGGATTTAAAAGATATTAATGAAATGTGGGAGGATTGCAAATTACATACAGAGAAATGTCCTGAAATTGAAGATGACGAGGTGAGGAAAGAAATGCAAGATAGTGTAGACGGATTTATGGAATATTTGAAATGAAAAATTAACTGGCCATAATAGTAAAGACATCATGCGGTTTCAGAGCATCCAGATAGCTATCGGGATGCATGTTCAGAGCTCACTTGCAAAGGCATTAACGGTGGATAATGAAGTAGCTCTGGGCTCCTGCATGCTGCATACACCCAACGTTGACTTCAAGTATAAAGTAGCAGTGCAAGCCAAGAGTGTTTGCATTAATATAGACTTAAAAACACATTGAAATGAAACTCTTAGTTTTGACTTTATTAATAACTTCTTTGTCTTGTGTGAATTTAATTGCACAAACGGATAATTTAATTTATCGCTATTTTTTCAAGGTTGACAGTACCTATGTAATGGTAGATAATAGCAAAGATAATTGGTTCACATTAGAATTTAAAGCAGATACACTTTATCAAAATGAAGACAATAAGATTATTTACGACAATAAGAAATTATTGCAAATCAATGTAATCCCATTTTCTGAAATTTTACCCAATCAAAAGAGACCTATTACTATACCTAAAGCACTACGAGCATATAAAAAATGGGAATTAGATTATCAACAGAAGGTGTTAAAAACCAAACTGAAAAGTGGAGAAGAATTTTACTACCGAGATAATAAACCATTCTTAATATGGTGGTCTAAAAATCCTCCGGGAACAAAAAATAATACTTCAGAACACATTGAAAAAGAGCAAGATATTGAAACAGGTACCGTTGTTGATGGTAAAACATTAAATGTTACTCATATGTTATGCTTGAATTTTTCAATATATGGTAACAGAAATGTGGCATTTACTATCCCTGTATTCGAAGATGAGAATTTAAAAGAAGAGGTTGAAAAACTGAAAGAAGTTGCCAATTCTTTAAGAGTTTATGGTGGAAATATTGATATGGACGTATTGGTGGATAAAAAGATGTCAAAAGAGAAATATATTTTACGGGATAGTTTGAATTTTTTGGAATTGGAAGTTCCTGATTGGTTAAATGTTATAAAACCAAAGTATGATAATATGTTTGGTGCAACGTTTCCTGAAAAAGACGAGGTAGTTAATGCTATGATAATAAGATGGGAATACAAATCCGACTCTTTGACTTTTAATGATTTTGTAAATAGAGGCGAATCACCTCGCAAAGACAGACCCAATTATAGATTGATAGAAGAAGACGATTCTACATTAAAATATTTTTATACTTCAGATAATAATTGGTTTTATCAACAAACTGTTTATTTGAAAGGAGATAACATATATTGTTTGATTAATTTTACGGCGACAAAAAATACCTACGATTACAACATTGGCAGATTTGAAGAAATAATTAAAAAGTTAAAACTGAAATAAAACTGCCAGCAGCCAACACGTTGTAACTATTTTTAAGGAACAGCATTTGTAAAGTTTAATTATGTTGCAGAAAATCATCATCTATTCAGGATTTGCTGGAATAACAGTTTTCATTGGAGGGCTTTTGGCAATTTATTTTAAACATCACATTAAAGAGAGTCCGTTCAAATATGAAATTATCCATACTCTGATGTCATTTGGTGCTGGTATTATTTTATCTGCATTAGCATTAGTACTGATTCCAAAGGGGCTGGAGGAATTAGAACTATTTCCTATGGCTATTTCATTTTTAGCAGGTACTATCATCTTTATGTTTATTGACAGATATTTGGCAAAAAGAGGAGGACAAAAAGCCACGTTATTAGCAATGATGATGGATTTTATTCCAGAGGCTATCGCACTTGGTGCTTTATTCGCTAGTGAGCCCCATATGGGAACTCTTCTGGCAGTATTCATTGGTCTGCAAAATTTACCCGAATCATTTAATGCATTCAGAAATTTAGTACAAAGTGGGTCCTCTGTAAAAAGAACTTTAATTATATTCTTTTTCTTAAGTTTCTTTGGGATTATAGGAGCCTTAACGGGGCACTTCCTATTGAGCAATCAGCCTGGGTTGACTGCTCATTTAATGACTTTTGCGAGTGGAGGTATTTTGTATTTGCTAATTCAGGATATTATTCCTGAAAGTAAGTTAGAGAAAAAATATTTAACCTCACTTGGAGCATCTCTTGGGTTTTTAGTCGGAATTATTGCTGAAAAAATAGTATAAAACTACTTTCAATAAACAGGACTCTGATAGGTTCCCTAACGCCTTGGGTAATCCGGCGATGTGTCTGTGTTGAACTACAACAGCCGGATAAAGAGCTATGCATTTATTGACATTTTTTAATGTTTTTTGAAGGGAAACAGATTAACTGTTTGCTGAGGTTTTGGAAGCTATTTGTATTTTGTAGCCTTTTCCAAAGGTGAAGCGGTATAAGCACAATGGCCTGCTCAATCCCGATTTCTTTTTCATAGTCATTTTTTTATGATTAAATCTTGAGGATAAAAAGAACCGGGTGTTTTTGAAATAGCTATCCGCGAAGGAGGATTTAGTTCAATACGGCATATAAGTAATGGCGGGGTGGGGATTGTGGGTTGCCAATGAAGCCCGCAATCGGCTACTATTCTTATACAAACTGTTAGCACCATGCAAAACAAACACACGTGTAAATAAATATAATATTGTACGGATGGATTTAATTTTTTAAATTTGTAAGTGTGTTTTGAAATTACATGAGACATGAATACTAAATTGACTTTAACAATTGAGCAGTCCATCATTAATAAGGCTAAGGGTTACGCTAAAAGTAAAGGCCATAGCTTATCCGATATTATTGAAAATTATCTGAAGGTAATTACTGAAAATGGTCCTAAATCAGATATCGAGATTACCCCTATTGTAAAATCATTAAAAGGGTCTTTTAAAGCACCTGCTAATTTTGATTATAGGAAAGAGTTAACCAAAGAGTTATCAAAAAAATATTTGTAAATGGACAAGTTGCTTATTGATACAGATGTAATCCTGGACTTTTTCTTTGATAGAAAACCGTTTTCTGAACAAGCAGCCAGAATATTCTCGCTTTGTGAAACAAAAACAATCCAGGGTTTTATCACTCCGGTTATTATTAGCAATGTATACTATTTGTTGAGACAAACAGCAAAGCATGAAAAAGTAATTGAAAAACTCAACCTGCTATTATCTATCACAGATGTTCTATTAATGGACAAAGAAGTGGTTTTAGCTGCATTAAGCTCAAAATTCAAGAATTTTGAGGATGCTTTACAAAATTATGCTGCAACAAAAGCAGGAATGATAGATACGATCCTGACAAGGAATGTAAAGGATTTTAAAAACAGCGAGATAGCGATATTTACACCTGAGGACTACCTGAAACTGAAAATTGCCAGACTCTGATAAACGAGACTCTGAATGGTTCCCGAATGCCTTCGGGAGCCCGGCGATGTGTCTGTGTTGGATTACAACCGCCGGATCAAGAGTTATCCACTAATTGACGTTTTATTCATTTTTTGCTCACTGTAAGACATACCTCTACCGGTAGCATCATTAGCGTTCCGGGGATTTGTTAAATAAGACTATAATTGATGTTGTTCAGGACAGTGTAATCGGGTGACCGGATTCGTGGAAGTTTCCTGTATTTATTTTAAAGGATGTCAGGGTAATTTTTTTACATTTGATTGGTGGAAATTTATTTCCGTAAAACCAATAACAGTATAAATTATAAGATAATAATCTCCTAAAATTCCGAAAATGATTGTTAGACGTACTTACATCCTGTTTTTTTGCCTTTTTGCTATAAATGTTATCTGTGAAGGGCAAGCGTATCTGAAGACCAAATTGGGGATTAAAACGGCGGTTGACTCTGTAGGAGTTGAAATTCAGTTTTATGGCCCCTCAATAGTGAGAATATTAAAATGGCCCAAAGGGCAGGATTTCACAAAAAGCAGCCTTTCAGTAGTCAAAACACCACAGGAGACATTTTTTAGTGTAAAGCAAAAAAACAATTTGCTCTGTTTGAAAAGCAAAAGCATTGAGGTAAACCTTGATTTAAAAAGTGGTAAGGTTGCATTTTCAACCATAGCCGGAATATCTTTGCTGACAGAGGGAGAAAAAGGCGTTAGGTTTACCGGTTTTGATGACAATGGAGAAAAAACCTATAGCGTGTATCAGTCGTTTGTCCTGGGGAAAGACGAAGATATTTATGGTCTGGGTCAGCAACAGCAGGGAAAAATGGTGCAACGCGATCTCCACCTGAATATGATACAGGGGAATACCGATGATTACATTCCTTTTTTCCAGTCGGTAAAAGGTTACGGCGTGTTTTGGGACAATTATTCGCCAACAATCTTTTCGGACAGTCCTGAAAGTACCTCATTCAGATCGGATGTAGGCGATTGTGTTGATTATTATTTTATGTATGGTGGCGATGCAGACGGTGTGATTGCCTGTATGCGCGATCTTACCGGTCAGGCTCCGATGTTTCCGTTGTGGACATTCGGTTATTGGCAGAGCAAAGAACGATATAAAAGTCAGGATGAGCTGGTTGATGTGGTTAAAAGGTACAGGGAGTTGCGCGTCCCGTTAGATGGTATTATTCAGGACTGGCAATACTGGGGGAACAATTATTTGTGGAATGCCATGGAATTTCTGAACCCTGAATTTTATAACCCGCAAAAGATGGTAGATGACATTCATAATATGAATGCGCACATGATCATTTCCATCTGGTCTTCCTTTGGCCCTCAGACAAAGCAATACAAGGAACTTGATAAGATAGGTGCACTTATGTATTTTAAAACATGGCCTGAATCCGGCTCGGAGAAATGGCCTCCAATTCTTGATTATCCTTCAGGTGTCAGGGTTTATGATGCTTATAATCCTGAAGCGCGTGATATTTACTGGAAATATTTAAATAAAGGTCTTTTTTCGCTGGGGATCGATGGATGGTGGATGGATTCCACGGAACCGGATCATCTTGAATTCAAGCCTTCCGATTTTGATAATAAGACTTATCTTGGTTCGTTCCGGAAAGTACGAAANGCCTTCCCTTTAATGACAGTGGGNGGAGTATCGCGGCACCAGCGTTCCACNTCTTCGGATAAACGCGTGTTTATCCTTACCCGTTCGGCCTTTGCCGGACAGCAGCGCTATGGGGCGAATACCTGGTCGGGCGATGTTACGGCATCGTGGGATGCCCTAAAGAACCAGATTCCGGCCGGATTAAACTTTTCACTTTGCGGCATTCCATACTGGAACAGCGATATTGGCGGTTTCTTCCTTGGCCGTTTCAGGAATAAGCTGGAAGATGCAGGTTATTGCGAGCTTTATGTCCGCTGGATTCAGTTCGGTACCTTCTGCCCCATGATGCGTTCGCACGGGACCGATGCCCCTCGTGAGATCTACCAGTTTGGCAAAAAAGGTGACCTGATTTATGATGCTATTGACAAATACATTAATATACGTTACAGTCTCTTACCTTATATTTATGCAACTTCATGGGAGGTAACTGATAACCAATCGAGTATGATGCGTGCTTTGGTGATGGACTTTGCCAATGATAAACAGGCCCTGAATATCAACGATGAGTATATGTTTGGCAAATCGCTGTTGGTATGTCCGGTAACCACGGTCATGTATTCAAAAGATACAAAACCTGATTTCAGCACCATCGGAGTCAGAAAGCTATATCTGCCCAAAGGCACCGACTGGTATGATTACTGGACCGGAGTCAGTTTTACTGGCGGACAATGGCTCAATAAAGAAAGCCCGATCGATATCATTCCATTATATGTAAAGGCTGGCTCTATCATTCCTATTGGCCCCAACGTGCAATATGCTACCGAGAAAAGATGGGATAATCTTGAGATACGCGTATATGCAGGTGCCAATGGCAAATTCACTTTGTACGAGGATGAAAACGACAATTATGATTACGAGAAAGGGGTTTATTCCACAATCACTTTTACCTGGGACAATTCAAAAAACAGGTTGACCATAGATGACCGGCAGGGCTCTTTCCCCGGAATGCTCAGGGAACGGAAATTCAGAATAGTAAAGGTTGCCAAAAATAACGGTACCGGACCGGATGTAGTTGGAAAGTATGATAAAGTGATTGATTATAACGGGAATAGAGTTGTAGTTAACCTGTAATATTAACAATATGCTTGTCTTTAAAATATGGTAAGTATTTATTACATATAAAATGGATTATTCAACATTAGGAAAAACAGGACTCAAAATACCACCAATAATTTTTGGCACCAGTTCACCGGGAAGTATGGGGCCGGTTTAGCACTTGAAATGCTGAGAGAGTGTTTAAAACATCTGAATATAAGTCCTGAAGATGTAATAGTCAGTAATAAACTGGGATGAATATGTACCGTATTAAAATAGCCCGAACCTACATTCGAAAGAGGGTCTGGTTTGATTTAAAACATGATGTTATTCAAATAATTAGTTACGAGGGTATTATTGAATATTTTAATCAGGGAAATGAATTGCATAGAGAGACATATAAACCACAGTTATTATCGGTACACGATCCGGAAAATCCGGATATAGTTTCCAAAATATTGACAGATGTAAAAGGATGAGATTTTAATATAGCTTAATCATGATTTATAGCATGAAATTAAAATGCTTTTTATTAATCAGTCTGTTCCCTGTATTATGTCATGGACAGGTTGTGACCGGATATAAACAGTTGCCCGACAGAATAAATATTTCTCTTACTGAGGGAACGCTTAGCATTTGTCCTTTAACTGATAATGCAGTGAGGATAAGATTCTGCAAGGAAACCGAAGGAGATTTACCTGAACTTATTTTTAACTCTGGTATGTCGGCACCTCCTTTTCAGGTTTTTGATTCGGCATCAAGGCTTGAATTAAAAACGAAAAAAATGATCGTCGTGTTGGATAAACAGACAGGAAAATTGTCGTTTACTGATCATACAGGAAGAATATTTCTGAGTGAGATCGCGGGTTCACGAAAATTAACGCCCGGTTCGGTGATGGATGAGCCTTGTTTTATGGCTGAACAAAGTTTTGAATCTCCGGTTGATGAATATATTTTTGGCTTGGGACAATTCCAGGACGGACAATATAATTTACGTGGAGTAACACGTTGTCTGACTCAGGTAAATACCCAGATCGCGTTGCCTTTTATTTATTCAGGCAAAGGATATGGTCTGTTATGGCATCAGTATGGGCTTACTGACTTTAACCCTGCAGACAATTTTATAACATTGGAGAAGCAGGAACAGTCAGCGGGTAATGATCAGACAGCAGAAGTTACTACAACGTCAGGGACACAACGGGTTTCACAGGAACAGTCGGTTTACACCGGAAAGTTTGTAGTTCCTTCCAACGGGGAATACTCCATATTTCTCGATTTAGGCAACATGGGAAGCCGGCATTTTGTGGCAATTGACGGTAACCCTTGTATAGATGAAAGCAATATGTGGCTGCCTCCAACTGCCGGAACGTTGGTGAAACTAGCAACCGGTGAGCATCAGGTACAACTGATCTGCAAATATGATAACAAGCCGCAATTATCATGGAGACGGAATGACAATGTTACCACGTTTCGTTCACCTGATGCAAAAGAACTTGACTATGTGGTTTTTTATGGTCCTTCGGCGGATGATGTCATTGCCAGTTTCCGAAACCTTTCAGGCAATGTTCCGATGTTACCTCTTTGGGCTTATGGATTTTGGCAATGTCGCGAACGCTACTCATCGGGCAAACAGTTGGCAGAAACAGTTGGAGAATTCCGTAAAAGGAATCTGCCGCTTGATGTGATTGTTCAGGACTGGCAATATTGGGGCAAAAATGGCTGGGGAGTGCCGCAATTTGATGAAATAAATTATCCGAATCCCGCAGGGTTTATCAGGGAATTACATGATTTAAATGCTCATTTTTGCATTTCAATCTGGTCTAACCCCGATAAAAACTCGGAAATCGGGAAAGAGTATGTAGATAAAAACCTGTTTATCCCTAACACCAAATGGCTGGATTATTTCAATCCCGAAACAAGAAAAGAATATTGGAATACTCTTCAGCACAATATGTTTGATAACGGTGTTGATTCGTGGTGGATGGATGCCGTTGAACCGGAAAACGATGCATTAAAGGGAGTGCAAACCTACTTAGGTGCCGGTGATCTTTATCGTCTGACTTATCCCTATTTTGTAAGTAAAGCTGTTTTTGAGGGACAGCGCGGTACATCTGAGGATAAGCGTGTTTGTATCTTAACACGGTCAGCATTTCCGGGCCAGCAACGATATGGAATCATTAACTGGTCTGGCGATATTGGTGGCAACTGGGACGCTTACAGGCGACAGATTGTTGCGGGATTAAATTACACGATGACTGGTTTTTCATACTGGACTACCGATATTGGCGGATTCTTCCGCCCGGGGAGATCACAATATACAGATGAAAAATACCATGAACTGCTGATTCGATGGTTTCAATGGGGCACTTTTAACCCTATTTTTCGCATACATGGGTATCAGACAGAAACGGAACCCTGGAAATATGGCGAAACAGTTGAAAACGCCATACGCAAAATGCTCAACCTTCGATATCGCTTGCTACCATACATTTACTCAGAAGCGTGGCAGGTAACCAGTAATGGCTCAACCATGATGCGCCCATTGGTAATGGATTTTAATGGCGATACCCTAGCCGTGAGTCAACCTTATGAATACATGTTTGGGAAATCACTGCTGGTTGCGCCGGTTACTGAACCCGAAATCTCCGAATGGAATGTATATCTGCCTGCATCATTTACCTGGTACAATTTCCGGACGGGACAGCAATTTGAAGGCGGACAATCGGTAAAGACCGCGGCCCCACTCGATCAAATACCCTTGTATGTGAAAGCAGGTTCGGTTTTACCTCTTGGACCACAGGTTCAATATGCCTCAGAAAAGAAATTAGATAGCCTGGAGATTCGTGTTTATGAGGGCGCTAACGGCAGGTTCATGCTCTATGAAGACCAAAATGACAATTACAACTACGAAAAGGGTGTGTACTCATTGATACCTTTTATCTGGAACGAAAAGAAAAAAACATTAACAATCGGGGATAGAAAAGGACAATATCCCGGCTACCTTGAGAAACGTGTGTTTAATATTGTATTTGTGAATAAATCAACAGAAACAGGTATTGAAAACAACCTTTCTAAAACAAATATTACTTATATAGGTAAGGAGCTTGTAATAAAAGCAAAAAAGAATTATTAAGTAAATTTAATATCTAAAACAAGAGGGCTATCGGGTAAAAAACTTAAATTGTACAGGATTATATACACAAGGTCAATGATACTGACAGCCCGCTGGAACCATTTTATAGTCACTCACTGTTATTGAAGACAGCTATTCGTAAAACTTTATAAAATTTCAACTATGAAAAAAATCGCTCTATTTCTGGTCGCAATTATGATCTATGGCGTTGCTACAGCTCAGTTTGCTGGTGTTATGCATGGTAATCAGGAAGAGCCGCTTCCCGAAGGATTCAAACCTTCCTCTGCCAATATTTTTTTGGATCAGTACCCTGCCGTTAATGTACATACGCATCAGGCAATGTTTCGCGTGGTGGCGCCAACGGCACAAAACGTACAGATCGACGTATGTAACAAAAAATACGACATGACGAAAGATGAGAAAGGCGTGTGGACCTGTACTTCTGACTCTCTGGTCGTCGGGTTCCATTATTATGCTGTTCTGATCGATGGTGTCGCCGTTATGGACAGAAATACAAATGCATTCTTTGGCAGTAACTGGGAATCGTCGGGCATTGAAATTCCCGAAGGCCCTGA
>JGI20214J51088_10003193_pt1 | contig 10851 bp, 10 predicted proteins | sample WetSurMetagenome_FD_51088 | JGI IMG/M metagenome (IMG submission 51088) | reverse complement strand
GCACGTCAGGATAAGCGGTTCCTGCCGGGAGAACCGATCAGCGCACGTGCAGTCGCACAGGTACTCAGCAGAGGTGTTTCAGAAATTATCACGGTTGATATTCATGAAAAAGGAGTACTGAAATATTTTGGAAAACCTGCAAGAAACATCTCCCTTGCCCATGATATTGGTTCTTATATCAAATCCTTACATCTCAGCAATCCCCTCATTCTTGCTCCTGACGAAGGTGCACTCGCATTCGCCGGGCATGTTGCATCAGCAGGCGGGTGGGAATTTGATCACCTTGAAAAGACCCGTCTGAGCGGTGTTGAAGTTAAGATAGCCCCGAAACAATTATGTGCAGCATCGAGATCCGTAGTTATCGTAGATGATATCATATCTACCGGCGGGACAATTGCCACCGCTGCGAATATGCTCTACCTGCAGGGTGCAAAAGACGTGTTCGCTGCATGTGTACATGGGGTACTTACTGGCGGTGCATACATTCACCTCATGACAGCGGGAATCCGCGAGCTTGTTTGTTGTGATACTATTGAATGCGGTAACAGCAGAATATCAGCTGCAGGCCAGATTGCGTGGACCATAAAAAATTCTGATTCCCAAGAACGATAGAAAAAAAATTGTCATTGCAGGATTTTTCAATGAAAGCTATTCTTGATTCCAGTGTTTTTTTTTCCGATTACCCTATCACCGGGGATCTTTATACTACCCCCTCTGTATGTGAGGAGCTGATTGATATTCGTTCAAAAGGGAAATTTGAGAAATTTTCCGCCGAGGGCTTACATATTGTTTCACCGACTGCCCTGAACAAAGAGAGAGTGACCGTCGCCGCCAAAAAAACGAGAGACGTGGCTGTAATCTCTGGTACGGATTGCGAACTTCTCGCTCTTGCACTCGATCTCGATGCAGTTCTTTATACCGATGATTTTGCTATCCAGAATGTTGCAGGAATACTTGGCGTGCAGACCATTCCCATCAACCAGCGAAAAGCAAAACGGGTTCATTGGAAATACCGGTGCAGTGGTTGTGGCAGATATTTTGATCATGACGGAGAATGTCTGATCTGCGGCTCGACAATAAAAAGAAAACTTAAATAGATACCTTGAGAATCTTTTTCCCATGTCTTCCCTTGATGATCTGATTGCCAGGGCAAAACTGCTCCTTGCGGAGGGACATAGTCCGGGGCANATTGCGGATGAACTCTCCCTCTCCATGGAAACGGTAACATGGCTGCTTACCCAGGGAAAAGGAACAACTGCCCCAAAAGATGTTCATATTGACTGGACGGCTGTAAGCAGCCAGGCACCCCTGCTGGAAGAAACTGCCCTTATGCTTCTTCAAAGATATTACGGAAATCAACCTGATGAGAGCGTTTCGTCGCCGGCTGCGGAGGTCATTGTTGGTATTGCCCTTTCTGGTATCCCGCTTGCAACCATTATTGCTGTTCAGGAAGCAGCAAAACTTGCAATCTACCACCCTGCAAAACAAAACCAGAGCGAACGACCGATGGGATCAATCAGCGGGAATTTTGCCCAAATCGGGGGGGAGCGTTGTATTATCATCGACGATACAATAACCTCTGGAAATACCATGCGGGAAGTTGTAAAATATTTAAAGAAACATAACGCGATACCGGTTGCCATCTGGGTTATTTTCGATAAGCGGGGTATCAAGGATGTTGATGGCGTCCCTGTCTATTCACTCTTCAAGATATCCCGTATTGACTAAACATTTATTTTTTCTGATTCTAACGAAGATTATATATAGAAGTTCAATTCCACCTTTTACATCATCGGAGGATGCATTATGCAATCTGGACAGCCAATTATCATTTTAAAAGAGAATGTAGAGCGTAATTATGGGAAAGAAGCCCAGCGCTCGAATATAGCAGCAGCAAAGGCAATCGCCGGTGCTGTCAAGTCAACTCTTGGTCCACGGGGAATGGACAAGATGCTTGTTGGATCAACCGGGGACATTGTAATCACCAATGATGGTGCAACCATCCTTGGGGAAATTGCAGTGCAGCACCCCGGGGCGAAAATGGTGATTGAGGTCGCACGGACTCAGGACGATGAGGTCGGCGATGGAACAACTACTGCAGTTGTCATTGTTGGCGCGCTTATGGAACAGGCCGAGGGAATGCTCGAACAGGGTATTCACCCGACAGTGATCGCACAAGGATACCGGATGGGCATGGAAAAAGCACTCGAGATCGTGAACAGCCTCTCGCTCAAAGTTGACCCGGCGGATCGGAAAACCCTTTTTAAGATTGTGGACACTGCCATAACCGGTAAGTCGATCGAGTCCGTGAAAAAGAAGCTTGACGGTATTATAGTTGATGCCGTAATGGCAGTTGCCGAAAAAACCAACGGGAAGATCACGGTTGATGAAGAAGATGTGATGATCAAGAAACAGAAAGGAAAGGCAATGGATGATGCCGAGCTGATTCGCGGTATTGTAATCGACAAGAAGCGAATCAGCGAAGGTATGCCAAAAAAAGTTATCAAAGCCAAAGTCGCTTTGGTTTCTACCCCGCTTGAGATTACAAAAACCCAGGTAAAAGCGAAGATTAAGATCACGAGTGCTGATCAGATTAATGCCTTTTCCGAGCAGGAACGCGATACACTCAAAAAACTTGCCGATTCTATCATCGAAAGCGGGGCAAATGTTCTTCTGTGCCAGAAAGGTATCGCAGACCCGGTCCAGTTCTATCTTGCAAAGAATGGTGTTCTGGCAATCGAAGATGTACCGGAAAATGATATGAAATATGCCGCGCGATCTCTTCATGCAACTATTGTAAATAAACCTGAAGCCCTTACGGCAAAGGATCTCGGAGCAGCAGACCTCGTAGAAGAAGATACTGATGCCAACATCACCAGAATTTCCGGGTGCAAGAACCCAAAGGCAATCACCATCCTGCTCCGCGGCTCAACTGACTATCTTTTGGACGAACTCGAACGTGCCGTGATTGACGGAACCCGCGTAGTTATGGATACCATGGAAGATGGCACCTATGTGGTAGGCGGTGGTGCAATAGAGACCGAGCTGTTAATGAAGATCCGGGACTATGCTTCAACTGTCGGTGGACGGGTACAGCTTGCCATTGAAGCTTATGCTGCAGCGTTTGAATCCATTCCCCGCGCTCTTGCCGAAAATTCAGGATATAATCCGATCGATAAACTTGTAGAACTCAAGAATGCCCATTCAAAAGGGAAGAAGAACGCCGGACTGAACGTTTATGACGGCACAATTGTGGACATGCTCGCAGAAGGGGTTCTTGAACCCCTGAGATCAAAACGCCAGTCCATCCAGAGCGCATCGGAGACTGCAGTCATGCTCATCCGCGTGGATGACATGATGGTCACCCAGTCAAAATCGCCAAGCCCTGGCGGTGCTCCTGCAGCATTCTAATAATAATTCTTTTTTTTTAAATTACATGATCTGATCAATTTACTCTTTATTTTCCACAGAAACGCAGGTATTTCAGAAGGGGAGCTTCTTGTGATTTTCCANTCCAGANAAAAATCCAGTCNTGCATGGATCAATGATGAGTATTCAGGCATCAGATAACTATTAGAGCGTTTAAGAGAAAAAATATCAGAACCGGTGCCGAGGTAGTCTAGCCCGGGAAGGCGGTAGCCTCGAAAGCTACTGGCGCTTCGCGCCTCGGGAGTTCAAATCTCCCCCTCGGCGTATTAACTATTCTGGTTTTCATAGGAATTGTGACTTTTTATTAGCGTGAATAATTACAATTCGTCAAATTTTATCATTGTTAAAAAAAATAAAGATCTGGAAATGAGATAAATCACTATTATAATCGCGATTGGAAAAAAAAAGTTAGTATCAGATTTATTTTTCCAAAAATCTGGAAATTTGCTTTTTTTTTCTATTTTTATAAAGAAAAATAAATTATTTATAATACCTCTCCATAGTACTTCCTATTAAGAACGAATTATTCATAAAATATAAGTCTTAAATGATCAAGAATTCCTAAAGGGGAAATCTTGTTGTAAATGGGTGAATCGCCATGATCCGCATTAAGAAAAACAAACCGAAAATTTCGCCAGATACAAAATTATTTCGTCAGGTACGCCGGCTTAATCTGAACCGNACATATATTCCGGTAAAAATCGGTATAATTGTCGGATATATTCTGTTGGGGATGTTATCGGCATCCACATCCATGTTTGGGATATTGCTGGGGACGATGCTCCGTATTGCCGGGTTATAATTTTCAAACAATTCTTTTTTTCGTTAAGTCCTGCATAATTATTACGGATCTTACCATTCAGAAGGTAATGTGAATAAGAAAGAGGGAATTATTTCTGACTCCATTATCCATTATCTTTCCACGATTACCGTTCCCTGCATTGTTGGATGGATCGTGCAGGCATAAGCATATGTGCCAGCCTGATCGAATTTCCTGCTCCAGGATTGTGATCCTGCGAGTACTTTTGAATCCGCCCCGTCGGCAAATAATATCCTGTGAGGAACTGAATCCCGATTCACCCAACGCACNGTAGATCCGAGCTTCACGGTAATACTGTTGGGATCAAAAGCAAGATTTGTGATATTGATAGTATTCTCCGATACAGAACCCGTTGTGCGTGGAACAGGAATGGTTGTTACTGTCAGCTGTTGTGTCGTTTCAAGAGGAGCGGTCGCCGTTACTGACGGTTGGACGGAAGGTGAAAGCTGAGTACATCCACACGTGCTCAGCACGATGATGGTAATGACAAGAAGAATGAGACTGGTTTTCATAGATCAATTTCCACAGATTCCCTATAATAATCTGATGTCTCTTTAAAAAAAAGGGCGTTTCGGGTTCTCTTAAAACTCCTGAAAATTTTTTCCTGGGACTTGAGAATCCTGGAAAGAGACCGGTAATTTCCTCATCAGGTTCATAAATTCTTCCACATGGTAGTACTCAGAAAATGAAAGATCGGAAAGAAGTGCTGATGGAAGAGCATGGGCGAATTTCCATTCTTCTGCCTGTGGCAAAGGGAGGACTGCACCAATTTTGTCCTTTCCCATTTTCTGGATGTCGTGTAATGCATTCATCAGACGTTGTCCTTTCTTTTCCTTTCCGGCACCTTGTACCCTGATCATAAAATCATTGTACCGAACCTTAGCCTTATTTCCAAGCTGTTCCTGAAGGAGAAGTGCAAGAACCCGGTTGAACCTGCTACCGGAAAAGGAGTATATAAGAACCTCGCCCCGTTTGGTCCCGGTTTGTTCGACGATATGCAAACCTTCTTTTCCTGTCCCCTCCGGAATCCTTGCAAGAGCAGTTTGCAATACGTTCTTTTCATACACACTCAGTGGGAGTACTGATTCCCCGTGTGCACGGATTTTCTGTACACTCCGGCACACCAGTGGTGAAAAACCTTCTTCACCGGCACCGGTCCAGAAGGTGCGTGACCAATCCGATCCTCCCGGGACCACAACAACGATATTATGCCCTTCATCACACTTCACCACCGACCAGCTGCGTCCACCCAGGGTAATCTCCTCAGAGTTCTTACTGTTCACGAACCGTGCATCAAGCTTGCCTATCATTTCACCATCAGGTGTAATGGCTCGGTACTCTCCACCCCCGCTGATTACTGAATAGAGATCCCTCCAGTTTGAGTGTCCGAAGATCCGTTCCGCCTCGGTTCCCAGCATAAGCATCTCACCATCAGTGGTCAAATATCCCGACTGAATGAGATGAATAATAATCTGGTCCAGAACTTCCGGTTCAATATTTCTGAATACTCGGGGGGAAAGTATCGATGCTGTCAGCTGGTTGCTGCTAACTCTCGAATGGGTATGCAGATACAGAAAAATCTGCTGAAGCAGAACATTATAAGGCTTCTTGAGGGGGACAAGGTTTTCAACTTCTTTTCTGATCGCACATTCTATGATGGCAAGGCTGCACAGCAGTTCACACGGATTCTGGAGCAGCCATGCAACATATGCAGATTTCCCACGACGACCACTCCGTCCCATTCGCTGGAGGAAAGAGGAGACCGAATTTGGGGGGCCTACCTGAACGACGACATCAAGATCACCGATATCAATTCCGAGTTCCAGGGTGCTCGTGCAGATAATGCATGCACCATCCTGTGAAGAAAATGCCTCTTCTGATAATTTTCGCGTAGCTGGAGAGAGTGATGAATGGTGGATGTGAAGGTTCCTTATCCTGCCGGCACTCGCTTTCATGAGTTTCTCTGCAGCACTTCGGCTGTTTACAAAGACGAGCGCCTTTTTTCCAATCACGATCCGTGCCAATGCATCAATCCGCTCTTTTTCTTCTTCCTCGACAACAAACAGGAAATTTTTCTCTTTAGGTGGTGACTGAACCTCAACAAGAACCGCTGAGTGTCGACCTTCGGAGAGCCATTCAAGCACTTCTCCTGGATTTCCTGCTGTTGCCGAGAGCCCAATCCGCTGGATGGATTTTTTTGTTAAGCGGTCCATCCTGTCGAGCAGGACTTTAAGATGAACACCCCGCTCAGACTCTATCAATGCATGGAGCTCATCGATAATGATGGTTCTCACCATCCGGAGATCCGAAGACATCTTTTTTTCCTGAAGGAGGACCTCAAGCGATTCGGGAGTAATCATCAGAAAATGAGGAGGTTCCCCTTCCTTCCACGAGCGATCTCCTTTCGGTACGTCACCATGCCATTTCATGACGGACAGCGATACAGGTATGCAAAACTCCCTGAAGCGATCTTCCTGATCATTAATCAGTGCCTTTAAAGGAGATATATAAAGACAACTCACTCCCATTCTTCCATTTTTCAGGATATCATCAATGACGGGAATCAGCGCTGCCTCAGACTTTCCCCCGGCGGTTGGTGCAATTACGAGCACATCATTTCCCGCTGCCACTGCAGGAAATGTCCGTTCCTGGACTTCGCGGAGCTCGGTCCAGTCCATTCGCTGGGCGAGCACCTGCTGAAGGGATTCGTGGAGATTTGAAAACACTGATGACACGTATTCTGTAGAACGTAGTCCCTGACGCATTATGTTCTTTCCGGGTCAACATTGCGCTAATAACACTAACGACTTCCCAAGTGCAGACACCGGAAAACAAAGGATTTTGTTGACTTCATAGGGTTTTTTTATGATACTCTTTTTTAGTCAGAGATTAGTGCGTCACGCAGTCCACGGGTATAACAACGTATTTCCACTGCTCATCGCCTCCTCATTAACCTTTGAGGATCGTATCCTGTTCGCTATACGGTTGTTTACTGGATCCATTTTGATGCTCTCCCCCCACCTCGCGTTTATCCCAATACAGGGTAAAGACCGTTGAATTAAAGGTTACTAAAAAACTTTCAGAACATGACGGAAATCTGTAAAATCGGCACCAAATTCCCACAGGAGGGTAATTTAACCGTCTGCACAAGAGAACCTTTTTTTGTTCGGAGAGACGACAAAATAATCATGGAACTCGCACAGCAAAAATGTACAACCTACAGGGCGGGATCTCCTCCACTGACAAGAAAGGAGACGTTTGCGCTCCTTGATGAAGTACCAGGCTGGTCGCTTGACAACGGTCACCTTACCCGGTTATTTGCTCTTGATGACAGCGACAGGTGCGTTGAATTTTTTATCGAGGTGATGGCTCTTTCATCTCAGGAAGGACAAATTCCGGATATCTGCATGAAAGAGTCAAAATTCGTTGAGATTTCATATTATACCTATCCCGCCGGGGGTCTGACATTGAACGATTTTATTATGGCAGCGAAACTTAACATGCTCAAGAAAGAACAATAATGTCATAGTGAAATTCAACGATTTCTGTTTTTTTATTTCAGGTTAAATTTCCTGATTATTTTTTCCCGTATTGCTTCTTTGGGATAGGCACCTATTATTCGGTCCACGAGCTGACCATGAGAGAAGAGCATTATAGAGGGTATTGCGGTAATGTTGAACTGCATCGAGATAAGACGGTTTTGATCGGTGTTACACTTGCCGAACGTAACTTTCCCGGAAAATTCTTTGGACAGTTCTTCAATCACAAGACCAACCCTGCGGCAGGGAGCGCACCACTCCGCCCAGAAATCCAGGACCACATATTGATGTGTCTTGATAAATTCCTGAAAATGAATTTCATCAACGTTTGTCACTTCCGCTTTTGCCGTGTGTTTCATCTTTTCTTTCAGCTCCTCGATCCGCTTTTGTCGTATACGGCTGATCTCTTCATCCATAACTCACATTGGAGGTAAATAAGTAATAAAAATTCCCCGACAGGGATACAATACGAAAGAAACTCCAGTAAAGTATATCTGCGCATGCCAACTATATTATTACCCTGATTATTGGAGCGAGGTAGGGTAGTCAGGATATCCCGACGGGCTCATAACCCGTAGATCGATGGTTCAAATCCATCCCTCGCTACTGTTCTTTTATTCAGGCTTTTTTTATACTCAGTCATGTCTTTTAATGAGTGGATTTTGTTGTCTGGAATTGGAGGTTAGTCAGAACAGGTCTCCGGGCAATAGCACCCCTCACAATGTTGTTACCACCTTTTTTATGATGAATTGATTTTTAATGAACACGAGACAGATTTTGGTTACCTTTTCGTGCTACTGTGACGATGAATGTCCGGTTCCGGTAAACCACATCCACATCAGAAAAACCACACTCATTAAGCCATTGGATCTGATCNNAGAGTTTCTCGTTCCGATCGAGAGTATCCCGACGCTCGAGAATCTCCATACGTTCGGTATCATTCATCGGACCACTGGTAAGAAATTCATCCCAGTACTCAATGTACCTCTTCCTGAAATANGGTGTTGCACCATCTGCCTGATCNGCATTAATGAAAAATCCACCTGTCTTCAGGGCAGAAAATATTTTACCGAACAGACATCGCTTATCGTCAGCTAGTAAGATGATGTATGGAAAGTGCAGAACAGACCAGATCGTACGGACCAGGTGGTATCCCCTGGCTGTAATCACCCACGATATAGGTAATATTCTTACCGGCTGCAAACCGCCGTCGTGCAATTTCCAGCATGTTTTCAGAAATATCCAATAAGGTCATATGTGCATCGGGGAATTTCTGAAGGATAAGTGAACTTAATAATCCCGTCCCCGCACCGATATCGAGGATTACCGGCTCTGGTACTGAAGATTCTGCTGCCCAGACCGCAGTGGTATAAAACTGCTGGAATTCCGGAATGACAAATTCCCTCCGGGAATCGTATTCTGTTGCAATAGCATCAAATGCTTTTCTTATATGTTCCATCCCGTTTACCCGCTCATCCCGAAGGTGAAGATTTGCCCAGATAATTCATTTTTTTTAAATGAGACTAAAATTCATTTTTCGCCTGATCGGAAATGATTCTTTATCTGAAACTGACAGAAAACTCCCTCGTGTTTATGTGCTTTCGGCATCGAATGAAAGAAGTTTGGACTGGAATGTCCCGTCCATAAAATCAACCTGACGCATCTTTGCTCTTTCACCCTCTATCTGTAAAGGATAACATCCCGTAAGACAACCAGTGCAAAGATTTTCCCGATCAAATCCAATAGCTTCAATCAATGCGGAAAGCGAGGCATGATGAAGTGTTGTCGCTGTGATGCTGTGCCTGACCTCTTCTTCGATTTTGTTACTCGCTATCAGTTCTTCCCGTGTGGGCATATCAACCCCCAAGTAACAGGGAGCCTTGATAGCCGGAGAACCGATACGCATATGGATCTCACGGGCTCCTGCTTCCCGCATCATGGTGATAATTCTGCGCGAAGTGGTTCCTCTCACGATACTGTCATCGACGAGAACTACAGACTTCCCCTTCAGGTGAGCTGGAATTGGATTGAGTTTTATTCGTACTGCTTTTTCCCGCTCCTTCTGAGTCGGCATGATAAAGGTGCGTCCCATATAACGGTTCTTCATCATCGACTCGACAAACGGAATCTTTGAACGTTCTGCATAACCAATGGCATACGCGGTCCCTGAATCAGGAACAGAACATACAGAATCCGCGAGAACGGGATTTTCTTCATAGAGTTTTTGCCCGATGGTACGTCTCACATCATAAACGAGAACGCCATCAATAATTGCATCTGCACGTGCAAAATATATNTATTCAAAGATGCAATGGGCCCGCTTACCTGCAATAGCTACCTGGTTACACTTTATTCCTTCAGAATCTATCCTCACCAGTTCTCCAGGCCGTATATCCCTTATGAATTTCCCACTCAGGGCATCAACAGCCACACTCTCCGAAGCAACCATGTATCCTTTATCGGTCTTGCCAATACAGAAAGGCTTGATGCCGAGAGGATCCCGGAATGCATAGATAATACCATCGATCATCATTACGACGGAATAGGATCCTCTCAGTTTCCGCATGCAGCGGTTAACCGCATCTTCCACGCATCCGGAATTACTTATCTCATCAATAAGGATCTTTGCAATAATCTCTGTATCAGTAGTGGTGGTGAAAATCTGGCCAGCCTGTTCATATTCGGCCCTGAGTTCTGCAGTATTTACAAGGTTGCCATTATGAGCAATTGATATAAAATGATCCTTAAACTGGAAATTGAGAGGCTGTATATTCTCCGGAAGATTTGATCCTGTAGTCGGATAACGGACATGTCCGATGCCGGCGTTTCCTTTCAGATCGTTTAAAACAGCGGGGGAAAAGACATCTGCAACCAGACCCTTCCCTTTAAATTTCTGGAGATTATCTCCGTCATATGTGGAAATTCCAGCGCTTTCCTGCCCCCGGTGCTGAAGCGCGTACAGGGAATAGTAGAGCTGGATCGATACACCGCCAGCATCGACGATGCCAACGATACCGCACATGATAACTCTCTTAATGAGTTGGGATTTTTGGTCGCTTTGTG
>JGI20214J51088_10003192_pt1 | contig 10853 bp, 9 predicted proteins | sample WetSurMetagenome_FD_51088 | JGI IMG/M metagenome (IMG submission 51088) | reverse complement strand
CAATCCATTTTCACAAGTGCAAAGAATTATTGGATGAACTACAGTTTTATGTTGGTGAACAAACTCCGCAAAACAATTATTCCAATAAAAACAATTACAACTCCGCCAATTCTCATGGTAAAGATAACAAGTTTCTTCGCCTCATAAAAAGACATTTCTTTCGAAATGTATTATGAAATAATCGCACAATACCATTCTTCTGCTATTTTTGTTACTCAATTTATTATGAGCGAAAAAAGAAGAATCTGGCACTGGTTAGTTCTGGCCGTTTTATCATTGATCTGGGGAACCAGCTACATTTTGATGAAAAAGGGGCTCGAATCATTCTCCTCACTGCAGGTAGGCTCACTGAGGATATTGATTACATTCCTGTGTCTGCTGCCGGTCTCATTAAAGAATCTTCCAAAACTGAACAGGAGCAATTTCATGTCTGTTCTCATTATAGGATTTCTGGGCAATGGAATTCCAGCAATCCTTTTTCCTGTAGCTCAGACTCATATAAGCAGTTCTCTTGCCGGTATGTTAAATTCACTTAGTCCGGTTTTTACACTTATTATTGGTATAACTGTATATAAACGACAGGCGATCAGAACTCAGATTGCAGGCATAATTCTCGGACTCATTGGTGCTGCAGGGTTACTTTATAATGGCTCCTTCTCAATTAACTATTTCGGATTTTTCGTGGTACTCGCCACAATTCTGACCGGAATTACCTCCAATGAGGTATCAAGGGTTAAAGGGCTTAACGGATTGCAGTTAACGGCACTTGGTTTCTTTGTGGTAAGCCCATTTGCAATTGGTTACCTGTTGCTATCTGACCTGTATTCTGTTACTGAAACTGCAAACTGGGTAAGAAACCTTGGTTTCATNGCAATACTCGCAATAGTAGGAAGCGCTACTGCCCAGGCTTTGTTTTACCTGCTTATCAGGGAAACTTCACCTGTATTTGCTGCTACTGTAAGCTACTTTATTCCTATTGTGGCAACAACGTGGGGAATTGCAGATAATGAACATCTTAGCTCATCGATGCTTGTTTCTGTAATGTTCATTCTGGCAGGTGTTTTTATTATCAACAGACCAGATTACCTTAAAAAAATAATTCAAAGGTTTAAATGAATAAGTATACCCTTGTTGCGTTATCGGTCACCGGAGGTATCCTGTCGGGATTAGCATGGACAGGATGGTGTTCAGGACTTGTCCTTCTTATTTCATTTATACCTTTCTTATTAATTGAGGATTATCTGTTTAAAACCCCGAAAAGGTTCAGCATCAATGCGTTTTTTATTTATCTCCTTCCCGGCTTTCTGATCTTCAGNATTATTGCAATAGGATGGATGAGAGTAGCCAGTATTACCGGAGCAATTTGTGTGATAATGGGATTGTCATTCCTGATGTCCTTTACTTTGTGGCTTGCTCATGTGGTAAGAATGAAAGCAGGTAATATACCTGGCTTTATATCTTTTATTACTCTCTGGCTTGGCTATGAGTATATTACCCTGAACGTAAACCTCATATCTCCATGGCTGGACCTTGGTAACGGACTTTCAAAAGATATTATGTTCATCCAGTGGTATGAAGTAACAGGAATAGCAGGTGGCACTCTCTGGATACTTCTTTCAAACTTATTCCTCACACTGGCACTTGTAAAATCACAGGTTAACAGACAAAGAACCGGATTATTCATACTAATATGGTTGTGTATTATTCTGATCCCGTCAATAATTTCTGTAACAAGGTATTATACAATAAAACCAAGGGATACTCATCCTTCTGAAGTATTAATTATCCAACCTGATTATGATCCGTATACAGAAAAGTTTACGATCCCTTTTGACGTTCAATTGAAAAAAGTAATCGATCTGGCATCAGTTTCTGCAACAGATAACACTGAATGGATAGTCACTCCGGAAACAACTGTCGATGATCCTGTAAACCTTGATGACCTGAATAACAACAAGTATATCAAAATGATAAGAGATATGTGCAATCAATACCCCAATGCATCTGTTGTCGCAGGATTAGTTAGCTACAGGATATATCCGCCNGTCATCGAAGCTCCTACTATCAGTGCCAGGAAAACAGATACATCAGATCTATATTATGACCATTTCAATTCAGCTTTTAAAATTGATACAGGAAAAACAATTGAAGTTTATCATAAATCAAAACTGGTGCCGGGTATCGAGATGCAGTTTTCAAATGGCCCTTCAAGGTTCATAAGTAAAATACTTCCCTTTCTTGGAGGCACAAAATGGGGCTATGGTATTCAGAACGAAAGAATCTGTTTTGAACATGAAACAACTTCACAGAAAATAGCTCCGGTAATCTGTTATGAATCAGTATTCGGAGAATATGTTACTGAATATGTTAATAAAGGAGCTAATGCAATTTTTATTATCACAAATGATGGCTGGTGGAAAAATACGAATGGATATAAGCAACACCTCTCATTTGCTTCCTTAAGAGCGATTGAAACACGCAGACCTGTTGTCAGGGCAGGTAACACCGGGGTATCCTGTTTAATAGATATCAAAGGCGCAAGAATATCCGAAACCGGGTGGTGGACCCGAACTACTCTGAGAGGGGAATTCTTTCCCGAAACAAAGATAACAGTATATGCGAAGCACGGTGATTTTCTATTGCGTATCTCTTCAATAATCAGTCTTTTAATACTGTTCGTAATCTTCATATTTATTCCGGTAAGAAAAAAAATGTCATATTTTAATAGAAAATTGCAACCCTGAATATTATAAATTGTCTTTGTAACCAGGTAAGCTTATCAGGTGGATAATATAAATGTTTACATACATGCTCCGCTTATTGAGGAGTGCAGGAAGGGCAACAGTAAAGCTCAGTTCAGGTTATATAACCAGTACTCAAAGGCTATGTTCAACCTGGCGTACAGGATCCTGAACAATCGTGAGGATGCTGAAGATATTGTCCAGGAAGCTTTCATCGAGTGTTTCAGGAATCTCGGGTCATTCAGATTTGAATCAACATTCGGGGCATGGCTTAAAAAGATACTGGTCAATAAATGTATCAACCAGATAAAAAAGAAGAAAATCGATCTTACCCTTACTGAGAATCTGCCTGCAGTAATTTATGAAGAAGAAGAGGAGGTCATTTATGATACAGGAAAAATATTTAAAGGAATTGAAATGCTACCTGACGGCTACCGGGTAATACTTACTCTTTACCTGCTTGAAGGTTATGACCACTCTGAAATCTCACAGATCCTTGAAATATCTGAATCAACTTCAAAATCTCAGTATTCAAGAGCGAAAGAAAAACTAAGAAATATACTATCAACAAACTAACTATATGGACAAGCTTGAAGATCATATAAGGAAAAACAGGGATGACCTGGACAGATACTCTCCCTCCTCTGATACCTGGAGAGGTATAAAAAGAGAGTTGAAAAAGGACAAGCCTGCAAATATGCATTGGTTTTCTGTTGCCGCATTGGTAATTGTCATTCTTGGAACTGCACTGGTCCTGTTAAGACCGGGGAACAGATTGGGGTCAGGGAAAAATGCTGCAGATGATTATGATGAGCAAATATCTGTGAATCCGCAACTTAAAGAGACCGAAATTTATTATAATAACCTTGTAAAATCACTCTATCGTGAAGCTACTCCACTACTTACAGGCCACCCGGAAATTAAGAAGGAGCTTACATCTGATATTACACAACTCGACAGCATCTGTTCAGACATAAAAAAGGATCTGAAAGATAATGTTGCCAATCAGGAAGTTGTTGAAGCATTGATTCAGAACTACAGAATCAAGATCCGTCTGCTCGAAGATATGCTGACTATTTTAAAGGAGAATGAAGTAAATCCTGAAAAAAACAAAAGCCATGAACTATAAAATAATTATAATGTATATACTGATATTTTTCATGTCAGGCTCACTATATGCACAGAATGAGTCTGAGATGAGAAGTTATTCAAAGACTTTCCCTGTGGGAAAAGAGAGTTCACTGGAAGTAAATAATAAATATGGCGCTATTCATATAACTCCATGGAGTAAGGATTCAGCTTATATCAGGGCTGAAGTAAAAGCATTTGCATCAAATCAGTCCCGGCTTAATAAAATGATTGACGGAGTGAAAATAAATATCACCGAAGCATCTTACTTTATAAGAGCTCAGACTGATTTCACCCAGAATATTAATATGTTGTTTGAAAGTTTCAAAGGGATAACCAGCAAACTGATAAATTACGATTCGCGGGTGGAAATAGACTACTATATAAGTATCCCTGAATATCTTAATCTGAAAATTGATAACAAATACGGGGATGTGTACATGGAAAACTGTACCGGTGATTTTTCAGTTTCTGTAACCAACGGGTCCTTCAAAGCAAACTCCCTGGGAAAAGGATCATCAGTAAAACTGACATTCTGCGACGCAACAATCAATAATATAGTTTCCGGGAATATCGATGCATCATTCTCCGAGATCGGAGTCGGGGAAACAAAAGATCTTTCGATCAATTCAATTTCATCAAGATATGATATTAAAGAAGCCGGATACCTCAGGACCGAATCACGCAGGGACAAATTCTATATCGAAAATGTTGAATCACTGAATGGTAATTCATACTTCACAGATTATAAAGTGAGCACTCTGAAGAGAGTAATGAATCTCTCAACCCGATACGGAAGTGTGAATGCAGATATAATTGATAAAGGATTTGAATCAATTACGATCAATTCAGGTTTTTCCGATATCTCACTTGGTTTTGAACAGGGATCTTCCTATAGCCTTGATATCAGACACATAAACGCGTTCCTGGTTTTACCTGATAAAAATACTAAAACAGAACAGAAGGCCCTTAGTGAGGAGAAAAAGGAGTACATAACATTTGGTACCGTCGGTAAAAATCCCGGATCAGCAAAAGTAAAAATTGATGCTACACGTGGCAATATTTACCTTAAATAATTTTCTTCTTCATGCAACCTTGAGATTGTTTCAATGTCTTTATTCAAAAAAGATCGAATTATATCCTGAAAAATATGAAAAACAAATATATCCTTTTGATTATCGGGGCTTTTATTATTTCTCTGAGTTCCTGTATAGAAGATCTTATGCCTATCAGGGGAAATGGAATAATAGAGACGGAAACAAGAAGGTCCGCAGCGTTTTTCAAACTTGAAAATTCAACTTCAATTGATGTGGTTTATAAAAAAGCCGATACAATAAGTATCACTGTAAAAGCAGATGAGAATTTATTGGAATACATAATGACTGAAACATACGATAATACTCTTAAGATAGATACACGGCCAGGCCACTCTAATCTTGATTTTATAGAAAGACCTCTCATTACAATAACAGCGCCAAACCTCGAAAAAGCGGTTTTTTCAGGTTCAGGTGCCTTTTTTGCCGATGAAATGTCAGGTGAGGCTATTATAATGAAAATGAGTGGTTCCGGCGATATTTCAATCGACCAGGTTTCCTGTACTGATCTTACCATGATGCTATCAGGATCGGGTAAGATCAATATTAAAAATTGTCAGAGTAATAGTTCAGATATCTATATTAGTGGTTCAGGTACTGCAAATATTATAGGTCAGAGTGAAGATTGCAGTATTAAAATTTCCGGAAGCGGAGAAGTATTCGCAGAGAATTTTCTTCTTGGTTCGGCATCTGTAATCATATCGGGTTCCGGGAATACATTCGCAAATGTTGAACATACTCTCACTGCAATAATTTCAGGCAGTGGCAATATTTATCTGAAAGGAGATCCGACAATTAGTCAAACCATCTCGGGTTCAGGCAGAATAATAAAATTCAAATAAAACTAATATATCAATTTCTTTACTGATGAAAAAATTATTCATTTCAATCCTGCTGATTTTTATTACTTATCCGGCTTTTCTCTCCGGACAGGCACTGACAAAACAAGCAGGACTCAGAACAGGTTACAGGGGTGGAATTTTCTATCAGATCTCAACCGATGCCGGAAATGCAGAGGTGGCATATAATGCAATGCTGAGTTTCAGTAATAATGGTATCCAGCTGACAGGGCTTAGAATAGTATATGAAACATCGTTAAGTGAAATTTCACCTGACCTGTTTTTTGCCTGGGGTTATGGAGGACATGTGGGCTTCATATACTCTGATCATCTTGGTTTCCTAGGCGAGAGATATAATTTTCAGGGTGATCGCTTATGTCCCATCATAGGAGTTGACGGGTGGTTATCTGCGGAATACCGTTTCAGGGAAATACCCCTGAATATAAGTCTGAATATCAAGCCATTTGTAGAGTTGACGGTACCATCTTTCGTTAAGATAATGCCGGCCGATCTCGGGTTATCAATTTCATATGTTTTCTAAGTATTGATTATTTTAAAATCTGTAATAATGAAAAAGACAATTATTTTCTCAGCATTANTAATCCTTTTATTTTCATCTGCTTTTTCACAGGAACCTGAATTCGAGTATTATAAAAACAGGGAGATAAAGACATTACTGGGTCGAAACAGNTCAGGTGGTGCCTATGGAGCATTTTCTACAGGTTACTCAGTTATTGATGATAAGCAGGCTGTTCTGTTCGGAGGCAGATTCGGATGGCTTGCCAGCCATTCGATTGGGATTGGTTTCGGGGCAACCGGTTTCATAAATGAATATCATTATGAACCATCGCTTAACAGAAATGTGTTCCTCGCCGGAGGGTATGGCGGTCTTTATATTGAACCTATCCTCTTCCCACGCTTCCCTGTCCACCTTTCATTCCCGGTTCTCCTTGGTGCCGGAGGGATATCGTATGTTTCAAAAGAATCTGATCTTAACGATAACCTTGTTGAAGATTCCGAAGCATTCCTGCTGATCGAACCTGCNGCAGAGATTGAACTGAACCTGACAAGATTTTTCCGCCTNGCAATAGGAGCTTCTTACAGATTTCCGACTTCATTCGATGTTGGTCTTACAGGTACACCTAAAGCAAGTGCCCAGGCTATTAAAGGAGTGAGCTATACTGCTACATTTAAATTCGGGAAATTCTGATAATATTTTCCCAGCGGATTTGCCTCATCCCCCATCCCCTTCTCCCATGGGAGAAGGGGCGTAAGAACATGATTATTAATTACTTGATCTAAATACCTAAGGATATGAATTCCAGTATAAGTATGTCTAAAATTAAGTCCCTCCCCCCCCGTGGGAGGGATTTAGGGAGAGGCGTAAATATCAGCGACTGGAATTAAAAGCCGCCATACCTTCGTCAAGCCATTTCTTATACTCCTCTACATTCAGGTTTGCAGGCATGGGGTTATTTAAAGGATTCCCTTCATGATCAGCAATTACATAAAGAGGTAATGCATTCGTTTTGAACTTCGAGATCTCCAGATCTTCATTTATCTTCCCGATACTTTTCTTTTGTTTACCATCAAGTGCAGATACAAGCCATTCGTTATCAGGTAGCTGGGTTCTGTCATCTACATATAGGGCAATTATTACAAAATTCTCTCTCAGTCTCCTTAGCACTTCAGGATCAGACCATACTCTTGCTTCCATAAGTTTACAGTTGGCACAGGCATGTCCCTTGAAATCAATCAACACAGGTTTACCCTGCTCTTTTGCACAGACCAGACCCTGTTTATAATCATAATAACCTTTTAGGCCAAGTGGCATATCAAATATGTCGTCATACTTTGGTTCTGAACATAGTACACTGATATTTGCAGGCTGAACTGAATAGGTTGTACTTGATCTGTATTCCGAAAACAATCGCGGTAGACTAAGTTCCGATGTTGAAGAGGCTGGCAAAAATGATGATAATCCTTTTAATGGAGAACCGAAAAGACCAGGAATCAGGTAGACAACAAATGAGAATACAATGATTATCAGGAATAATCTGAAAGTTCCTATATGAGGAAGGTCACTGTCGTGTGAGAATTTTATCTTTCCNGTCAGATATAATCCAAGAAGAGAAAAGAGTACTATCCANACGGCAAGAAAAACATCTCTTGATAACAGATGCAGTGAATAAACGCTGTCNATGGTCATAAGGAATTTCATGCTGAATGCAAGCATAATAAATCCGAGAACCACTTTAACTGAGTTGAGCCAGCCACCGGATTTTGGAATACTGTTCATAATTGAAGGGAACAATGCAAAAACAGTAAATGGTAAAGCAAAAGCCAGACCAAAACCTATCATTCCGATCGTAGGCCTCAACACATCTCCTCTGGCAGCTTCAACAAGGAGAGCTCCAATAATAGGACCTGTACATGAAAATGATACAATTACTGTGGTCAAACCCATGAAAAAAGCAGCAAGTATACCACCTTTATCGACTTTGGAATCAGCACCAGTAACCCAGCTGTTAGGCAGTATAATCTCAAATGCACCGAAAAATGATGTTGCAAATACTACAAATAAAATGAAGAACAAGGTGTTCGGAATCCAGTGCGTACTTAAAGCATTTGCAAATCCGGCTCCGGCGCTTGTCAGCGAAACAATAATCCCAAGAGAGGAATAGATCAGAACAATAGAAATTCCGAAGATAAAGGCTTTAAAGACTGCTTTGCTTCTGTTTTCAGATCCCTGTGAGAAAAATGCGACGGTCATCGGGATCATCGGAAAGACACATGGCGTAAGAACTCCGGCAAATCCGGCAAGCAGGGAAATCAGAAAAAATTTCAATAATCCTCTCCCGGGTTTGGATGCAGGAGAACCTGTTGCGGAACCAATTTTCGATTTAACTGACTGATTGTCTGTTTTTCCCGAAATTAAAATATTAAAATCCACATCTTTCGGTGGCGAACAGGTTGCATTATTGCACGCCATAAAATTCACTGTTCCGGTCACAGTGAATGATGGGGCCACTGCAGATATTTTCTGACGAAATTCAGCTTTTGTGCTGAATGTTTTAATCTTAAAACCGAAGGCCTCGTCAAGGAGTTCAACCGGTTTTGTCACTTCGTATACATCACCTTCAAGTTTAAAGCCCGCGATGGTATCAAATCCGAAGGATGTCGGAATAGGTCCACCTTTGGGAATATCCATAGAATAGATATGAGAATTCCTTTCTATTGTTGCTGTGAAAATCAGTTCATACTGTTTGTCACCTTTCTTTTCATAACTGAAATCCCATGTAACAGGATCATAAATCTGAGCCGATACTGAAGAGGCAAATAGAATGAAGGATATAAAGAGTATATGTTTTCTCATTACGATGACTGTTAATATCTAAACAATGAATTCCATTAACCGCAAAGATCGCAAAGTTTTAATTTTTATTTCCTGAACACATCGCCTGTCTCCAATAATACATAATAAATGATTCAGGCCAGGTCAATCTCATTATTATAATGGTCGTAGAAATGATACTCGAGCATATGATATGAGGTAACTGCCTGTATCTTAAGACTTATTTTATACTTAAAGTCCCATTTTCGGTATATAGGGATAAGGCCTTTTTTAAGATAAGATGCTATAAAAGGATGAACATTAAGAATAAGCTTGCGGGTTTTAATCTTATCTACAATAAATGAAAGACCCCTCTCGAGTTCATCTGTAAACAGAATTGTCGGCTTCGTCTCTCCTGTTCCCTGGCATGACGGACATTTCTCGTCGGTTACAATGGTCATCTCCGGACGAACTCTTTGCCTTGTGATCTGCATCAGACCGAATTTAGTCAATGGAAGAATATTATGTTTGGTTCTGTCATTCGACATAACTTCCTTCATCTTATCATATAGTTGTTGTTTGTTCTCAGAAGATTGCATGTCGATAAAATCAACCACAATAATTCCCCCCATATCTCTTAACCGCAGTTGTCTTGCAATCTCGGTAGCGGCTTCCATGTTTACTTCAAGAGCATTTAATTCCTGGTCATTGCCCGATCTTGATCTGTTTCCGCTGTTAACGTCNATAACATGAAGAGCTTCAGTATGTTCAATGATCAGGTAGGCCCCGTGCTTGAAAGAGACCGTCTTCCCGAATAATGCCTTTAATTGTTTGTTTATACCGAAATGGTCAAAGAGGGGAAGTGTGCTCGTATATACTTTAACGATTTTCTCCTTCTCCGGTGCAATTTCTCTGATATACTTTCTGATATCCTCAGCTAAAACAGGGTCATTTATATGAATACTGTTAAAAGTAACATTTAGCATATCCCTGAGGATAGTTGAAGTCCTGTTCATCTCACCGATGAACAGTTTTGGTGCTTTTACTTCCTTTTTAACTGTTATAAAAGCTGATTCCCATTTCTGCACAAGTTCCCTGAGTTCTGCATCGAGCACAGCTACTTTTTTTCCTTCAGCTACTGTCCTGACTATTACTCCATAATTCCTTGGTTTAATGCTCTGAACAAGAGACTTAAGGCGGTTTTTTTCTTCAACACTCTCAATCTTTGAAGAGATTGAAACCTTGTCATTATACGGCATGAGAACCAGGTTCCTGCCAGCAAGTGAAATTTCCGATGCAAGCCGTGGTCCTTTCGTTGAGATCGGTTCCTTTGTTATCTGAACAATGACGGTCTGCCCTGTTGTCAGAACATCGGTAATCTTGCCATCTTTATCAATATCGGATTCAGGTTTGAATTTATGAACAGGTGGCACTTTACCCTGCTTCTGAATTGCTGTAAGATAGTATTTCTGCTGTGTCCGGAACTGTGCGCCCAGGTCGAGATAATGCAGGAATGCATCACGCTCATAACCAACATTAATAAATGCAGCATTCAGACCGGGCATTATCTTCTTTACCTTTCCAAGGTAAATATCCCCGACTGAAAACCTAATATTTCGTTTTTCCTTGTTTAACTCAATTAACTGCTTGTCTTCCAACAACGCTAAAGAAACCTCGGAATCACCAACATCAATGATTAAATCCTTGTTTACCACTT
>JGI20214J51088_10003191_pt1 | contig 10854 bp, 3 predicted proteins | sample WetSurMetagenome_FD_51088 | JGI IMG/M metagenome (IMG submission 51088) | reverse complement strand
ATTAAAAAACATTGTTTCACTCGGTTTTAAAGATGCGGTTATTCAGACACGCGTCCTTACTTCACCGGAAGAGAAGGATCTTTACAACCTCAAGATTGTATATGGAAGCAGTGCAGATTCCTTTTTCGGGAGGCTCGATTCAAGATTGACTTCAGCCGGGTTTGCATACCTGGATCAGATAGTTATCCTGTTAAACAGATATCCCGGAGCAAATCTATTAATTGAATCTCATACAAACAGGGCAGGAAATTCAAATGCAAATCTTTTGTTATCTGTTCAGAGGGCAGAGGCTGTTGCAAGTTATATTGCAAACCATGGGATAAACATAAATAGGTTACTAGCAAGAGGCTACGGCGACACCAGACCACTGTCATTAAATAATTCAGAAGAGGAAAAGAAATTCGATCAGAGGATTGATCTGATGCTAGTTAAATAGCGCTGATAACATTATTCCGGCTTTTTAACGAAGGCTAATAGGGTATTAATATTATCCAGTAATAGATAATAGCAATTGCTTCGCGGAATGGTTTAAACATAATCTTAACCCGTCTCTGGCTCTTAATTTCCGGAAGCGAAATAATACCTATGTTATAACTTCTGTCAAGCACTTTGTGGTAGGTCATCCAGGTTCTCCTTGCATGTGATCCTGAACTTATAATATTTATGCCTGTCACCTTTACTTCATGTGTTAGAAGCCAGTCGTGTAATGCTAAGGCACTTGTTAATGTACGGTTTATTTTAACCCTTCTCCCGGGTACGGAAATTACTGAAGAAGAATCTACTCCAAGAGACATGAGGAGATTCCTGGCCTGTTCGGCATTTGAATTTACATTGTTTCTGACCCTGTTTTTGCCATCCCATTTACCGCGGTCATATTCTGAATAGTATAAGGTTGGAATGGTAATAGAATGGTCGAATGTAACACTTCTGACATAAAGATTTCTGTCATAGAATTCAGTATATTTATCATTTATGAACTGAACAGTTACTGAGTCAATTCTGGATAGTGATCCATTCCAGTGAGTGACAAATTTATTTTCTTTTGTGCCTGCAATAAAGCTACCGGCAATGCTATCGTTTACATAAAAATTGAACTTTGATGAATTCTCTCCACCTGTTGAGCTATATGCATCAATCTCAAATGTGTGTTTACAGGGTTTTATTTCAGAGCTGAATTTATTTTTAGGATAAAACACCAGATATCCGTTTTCATAGAGAATGCAACCTTCAAAAACAGGTTTCATGCCTGTGGTAATTATATAATCATATTTGTTAATCCTGTATTCATTTAGTGCTGCTTTAATGTCTTCAGGAGGTAGCCAGCCCTCAACAAGCAGTATGTTTGCACTAACTCTGTCGGTCTTTGAAAGAAATGCAGAAAGGATGCAACCCAATAAATATATAGACACAACCGGCAGTAGAATGAAATAAAATATCCGGCAACCGATTCTTTGAAGATTCTTTTGCATCTGATTTTTATTTTAAAATTATCCAATAATTCTAACGGTATTTTCTCTTAACATATATATACTTATCAAAATGTTTCTAAAATTAGTCTTCAAAAAGTTTTAAATAAGCAGATTTCTAATATAGACAAACAAATTTACGTTATGAAAATAATCTCAGTTGTAGGTGCTCGTCCTAATTTTATGAAGATAGCCCCATTTATTAAGGCCATTGAAGCGCATAATAAGGTTTCCGGTGATAAGGTTGAACATATATTGGTACATACCGGTCAGCATTATGATGATCGTATGTCGCGTGCTTTTTTTGAAGAGCTGGGGATACCTGATGCTGATATTAATTTAGGCATTGGCTCCGGGACGCATGCCGAGCAGGTGGGTAATACAATGATTGAATTTGAGAAAGTTTTAAAGGAGAATAAGCCCGACTGGGTAGTGATTGTGGGTGATGTAAATGCTATTCTTGCCTGCTCAGTCACTGCAAAAAAGGAGCATATTAATTGTTGTCATATTGAGGCTGGTCTTCGCTCGGGTGATATGACAATGCCGGAGGAGATAAACAGGCTTGTGGCTGACAGGATATCAGATCTCCTGCTTACGCCGGATCGGCTCTCTTCTGAGAACCTTAGAAAAGAGGGAGTCCCGGAAAGTAAAATAAAGTTTACCGGAAACATTATGATTGATACCCTGGAAAACAACAGAAAAAAGGCTGCAGGGATGAGCATAACAGACATAATTAAGCAAAATGCAGTTAATAGTAACGAGTTTAAGATGAATGGCAATGAAGTTCCTGATTTTGCATTAATGACTTTGCACAGGCCTTCTAATGTCGATAAAAAAGAAGTATTGGGGCCTATTGTGAGATTTATGCTGGATGAGGTTTGCCCGGAGAGACCCTTGTTATGGACAATACATCCGCGCACGCGTAAAATGCTTGATTATTTTGGCCTGCTTGATGAAATTATGTCAAACAAGAACCTTTTTGTTCTTGAACCACTTGGTTACCTTGAAATGCTTAAGCTTAACATGCATGCACGGGTTATTCTTACAGACAGCGGCGGACTGCAGGAAGAGTGCACAGTGCTTGGAACTCCGTGCCTTACTCTGAGATGGAATACCGAACGGCCTATTACATTAACTGAACACGGTGGCGCAAGCGTTTTGGTAGGGAATAATATTGCACACATAAGGGAAGAATACCATGCAGCACTGAAAAAAGGCAGAAAACCGGTTAGTCCCGAATTATGGGATGGCCATACCGCAGAGAGATGTCTTGAAGAGATACTTAATTACAAGGCTGCCTTGTAACGCTAAAAACAGAATCAATCGTTTCGAAATATCTGTGAAAAGTTCTAAAAAAAAGTATCTTTACAATACCTGTATGAGGATCAATAATTGTTTATCCGTCTTTATTACCTAAATACAGAGGAATGTAGCTCCCGGCTCAGGCACTAAAAAATGGTGACAATGAAAGGGGTGTTACTGTTCATTTTATTGATGAGGGTATTGATACTGGAAAAATAATATTACGGGATTTTTTTCCGGTCTCTGAAAATGGAAAAATTTTCGATATTCAGTTAAAAGTGATGGAAGTATATAAAAGTATAGTTGTCAGGGCTAAAGACTTAATTGAAGATGACTTGTTTAACGGGCAGAAGCAGGATTCATCAGACGAAAGTTTCTTTGGCCCGGTCAGGGAAAGCGATCGGGAAATATTCCCTGACAGAACCTCAAATGAGATACATAATTTAATCGGGGCATTATCAATGACTTACAAGGATGTTTTTTTCAATAGATTTACATTTTGGAACTCGTACTTACCTGATCCCGGTAGAGAAGAAGAACTAAAGACTGAATTTACCTCACCGGGAGTTTTATAAAACATAATGAGCTGAAAATCAGAACCAATAATAATGTGCTGAATTCTAAGGATTTTGATATTTCCCGGTAAGTTTTTTAGTTTGCAAGTATTACCTGATATTTTTAGTTTATCTGAAATACAAAAGTTATAAGTTATGAAGACGAAAGATAACAATAGCTATAATCATATTTCAAAAACAGACATTCAGAAAATAAAGAAATGGAATGAGACTGATTGTGTATATGAGAATGGCATTTGTATTCATGAAAAATTCGAGCAGCAGGTTGAACTATATCCTGACAGCCCTGCATTATTCTGGGGCGACACTGTAATAACTTATGATGAATTAAACCGGCATTCAAACAGGCTTGCGCATTACCTTATTGACAAAGGGACAAAACCTGATATGCTTGTTGCTCTTTGCCTGGAGCGATCTCCTGAAATGATGATTGGCATTTATGCAATTCTTAAGGCCGGGGCCGCTTATATGCCTGTTGATCCAAATTCCCCGAGGGAACGGATGGAGAAGATACTTGAAGATGGCAAACCTCTTTTCATCCTTACTTCAAAAAAATCAGATTCAAACCTATCCTCAGTCTCCGGAGAAAAAATCTATCTGGATAATATTATATCAAAACCATATGCTGATACAGACACTAACCCTTCCAGCGGTGTTAACTCAGGGAATCTTGCATACATCATTTACACATCCGGGTCAACAGGTGTTCCTAAAGGAGTAATGATTGAGCATCATTCCGTTCTAAATCGCCTGGGATGGATGCAGAAAGCGTATCCTTTAACATCTAAGGATGTATTGGTACAAAAAACACCTGTTACATTTGATGTTTCTGTATGGGAATTGTTCTGGTGGGCTTTCAATGGGGCTAGTCTTGCTCTGTTGCAGCCCGGGGAAGAAAAAGAACCGGAAAGGATTGTTAATGCAATATATGATTACAATGTCTCTGTCATTCATTTTGTCCCATCAATGTTTGGGGCATTTATCAGTTATCTTGACTCTTTGACAGTGCAGGCTAAGATAGTAAGTCTGAAAAAAGTCTTTTTAAGCGGGGAGGCCTTGCCTCCTGCAATGGTAAATGAGTTTAACTCACTTATTGGAGAGGCTTCGGAAACGGCAGTTATAAATCTTTACGGTCCAACAGAAGCAACAGTGGATGTGTCGCATTATTTATGTCCGAAGACAAATTCAGACACGATGTATATAGGGAAACCTATTGATAATACCAAACTGCTTGTAATAAATGAAAAGAACCAGATATTACCAATAGGAGACGAAGGCGAGCTGGTAATTGGCGGTGTAAACCTCGCCCGTGGTTATCTTAACAGGGACGAACTTAACAGTGAGAAATTCATTGAAATTGAATACTTCGATGGGAGGAAGTTACGTGTATATAAAACCGGAGATATTGTAAAATATGTTGAATCAGGCGACATCTTTTATATTGGCAGGGTTGATAATCAGGTAAAGATAAGGGGCTTCAGAATTGAACTAGGGGAGGTTGAAGCAAAAATTATGGAATACAAAGGGATAAAATCGTGTGCCGTGATTGTGGACAGGTCTAATCTCAATAATCCATTATTGATTGCATACATTAAATCAACCGGAACTGGTTCGATAGATACTGCCGGCATTAAACTTTTCCTTGGAGAGAGGATCCCTTCATACATGATTCCTACTTCTTTTATCGCTCTGAAAGAGATGCCGTTAACATCAAGCGGAAAGATTGACAGGAAAGCATTACCCAAACCACAGTCAGTTCAGCCTGTTCATAATGACATTCCCGAGGACAAGATTGAAGGAATAATCTTATCAATATGGCAGGATGTTCTTCAAAATGAGAACATAGATATTTCCACCAACTTTTTCGATATAGGAGGGAACTCCATAATGATACCTCTTATTGCCAGTCGTCTTCAAAAGGACTATAGCCTTAAAGTTAATACAATGGATATCTTCCAGTATCCTACAGTTGAGTCGCTGGCATCTTTTCTGAATTCAAAAACAAAAAAAGGGCCGCAGGGGAGAAGTGCAGGAAGCGAGTCCCTAAAAGGAAAGAGAGATCAACGGATTGCCATTATTGGTATTGCCGGGAAATTTCCTGAAGCTGATGATAAGGAAAGCTTCTGGAAACTGTTATGCGAAGGTAAGGAGTGTATTAGATTTTTCAGCGATGAGGAACTCGAGAAAGACGACACAACTTTTGAAAAGAACAGGAACAATCCAAATTATATAAAATCGAGGGGCATCTTAAATAATATTGAGCAATGGGATGCCAAGTTTTTTGGATACTCACCTCATGATGCCCGTTATACTGATCCACAGCAACGTCTATGGTTTGAAACGGTATGGAATGCACTGGAAGATGCAGGATGTGATCCTTATACCTATAAAGGAGAGATAGGTGTTTTTGCCGGTGTCAATCTGAATGCCTACCTGTATGATAATATTCTAAGAAACAGGCAGATATATGAAGATTATATGCACTTTGGCGATTCCGAAACTTTTCAGACATATGTTAACAATGATGCTGCCTTTATTGCTACAAGAACGGCTTATATATTTGACCTGCGTGGGCCCGCTATAAATGTACAATCGGCATGTTCAACTTCTCTTATGGCAGTATGTCAGGCATGTAATAGTCTTATTTTGGGTGATACTGATATGGTAGTGGCGGGAGCATCTTCTGTACAGACTCCTCAGAAGATTGGTTATTTATATCAGCCTGATGGCATGCGTTCATCTGACGGACATTGCCGGCCTTTTGACAGCAAAGCCAGTGGCACCGTTTTTAGTAATGCAATAGGTGCTGTAGTATTAAAACGTCTTGAAGATGCAGAAAGAGACAATGATGATATTTATGGTGTTATACGCGGTTGGGCCCTGAATAATGATGGTTATGATAAAATAGGGTTTGCTGCTGTAAGTGTCAACGGTCAGGTTGAGCTTTATCGTAAATCTTTGGCCAAAGCAAATGTTAATCCGGAGGATATCTGTTATATAGAAGCTCATGGCACAGCAACGATCCTTGGTGACCCTATTGAAGCTACAGCACTGTCACAGGCGTTCAGGGAAAAAACCGCAAAAAAGCAGTTTTGTGCTATTGGTTCCATAAAAGGAAATATTGGCCATACTGATGAGGCAGCAGGAATTATGGGGTTTATTAAAGTAGCACTCGCTGCAAAATACAGAAAGATACCTCTGACCATCAATTATTCAACGCCAAATCCAAATATCGACTTTAACGATTCACCTTTTTATGTTGCCACAAGTAATATTGACTGGGTTAGTGATAAGCCACTTATAATGTGTGTTAATGCTTTCGGAGTTGGCGGTACCAATGCACAGGTTATAATAGAAGATTATAAGAAACAACCTAAACCTGTCAGTATCTCAGAAGATGGGAAGTCGGGGATTTTAACTGCCTCCGCAAAATCAGCATTGTCATTAGAAAACAATATTAATAATCTTGTTGAATTTTATAATACAAGAGAGAAGGGTATTACATCTTCTGATATTTGCTACACTGCGCAGTTACGGAGAGCTCACTGGCAGAATAAAGCATTTGCCGTGGTTTCAAAAGATAAGAAACTGGAAGCATCTGATTTTATTCAGGCTTCACATAACAATAAGACAAAAAAGATAGTATTCCTTTATCCCGGACAGGGCGCACAGTTCGTTAACATGGGCCTTGCGTTGTATAACGAAGAACCTCTTTTCAGGAAACAGCTCGATAAAGGATTTGAGATCTTCAAACGAGAGACAGGTAAGGATCTGAAGGAAATCATCTTCTCCGATAATGAAAGCAATGCTTTAATGCTTAATCAGACCCAGTATACCCAGCCTGCGTTGTTTATAATCAGCTATGCGGTTGTAAAGCTTTATGAGCATTATGGCATTTTGCCCGATGAGTCAATTGGACATAGTATAGGTGAGTATGTTTCGGCCTGCGTTTCTGAAGTTTTTGATTTTGAGACAGCACTTAAAATAGTTATTAAACGCGGCCAGCTTATGCAGACAGTCGCTCCGGGAAGTATGATGGCCGTCAGGGCCGAATCAGAAAAGCTCTTTAAAATTTGCGGCGATGCCTTTGAGGTTGCTGCTATAAATGCACCTCAAAGCTGCACAATAACCTTCAGAACAGAAATGTTTGAGACGGTTGAGCAGATTTTAAAAGATAACTCAATAGAACATGTATTTCTTAAAACTTCCCATGCCTTTCATTCATCTCAATTCGACGTTATACTTAAAGAGTTTGAGAATTATGTTAACAAATTCACCCTGAAGGCACCCAAACACCTTTTTATCTCATGCCTCACAGGTGAATATATTAACAGTATTAATGTAATCTCGGGCAAATACTGGGCAAACCAGTTAAGAAATACAGTACAGTTCAATAAAGGCATAGAAACAATCCTGGGTAACTCCGACTGTGTGTTTATTGAAGCAGGTCCGAATAATCATTTGTCGGGTCTTACAAGACAGAATAAGACAGCTTTAAAGAAAACCAGAATAATTCCTTCTATTGGCCGTCCGGATAATGGAAATACATATGAAGCATTCCTGGAGTCAATAGGAAATATATGGACAGCAGGCCTGTCTCCTGATTTTAAGAAGTTCTATGAAGGCAAAAATCCTTCTCTTGTAAAAATTCCTACTTACGCTTTTGATAAAAAGAGATATTGGATTGATATTGACAGGGAAAAACTGAAGGAAGCTTATGAAAGCGGAAATTTTATTGATCAGAATTTTGAAGTAAAAGCAATCAGCTCTGATGCAACAGTTGTTGCTGATGCCATTTCTAATTTAAACCTTTCAGAAACTGAAAAGAGTATACTTGAAATCTGGATTCAGTCTTTAGGCTCTGCCGATATAGAAATCACAGATAACTTCTTTGATCTTGGCGGACACTCCCTTCTTGCAGTCCAGATTCTGAATAATATCAAAGAAAAATTCAATACAACCGTATCGCTTCAGAAATTCCTCAGCGATCCGACAATAGAAAGCCTTTCCAGGATGATTGGAAGTAGTGAAAGTAAAAATGTAACCGTGTCAAAAGAGCCATACATCCATCTCACTGATCACTCTCACCTGCCTCTTTCCGATGCACAGAAAAGACTTTGGACTATATCAAACCTGAATAAGACAAGCCCGGCTTATAATATCTCTTCCCCGTTCAGAATAGTAGGAGATATTAACTTTCCTGCATTTCAGGAGACACTTGAAACTTTGTTTTCAAGACATCATGTTATCCATTCTGTTTTCAGAATGTTTGATAACCAGCCTTATTGCCAGATATCTGATAACAGGGAAGTTAAAATTGAGAACATAGATATCTCAGGACTCCCTGATGAGCTTAAAGAGAAGAAGGTAAATGAAATAATTGGGAAAGATGTTCACACTCCATTTGATCTGGAGAAGGGACCTCTTTACAGATTAACACTGATTAAAACAGGTCCAAAAGAATATTATTTTCATTTTAATGTTCATCATCTGGTTTTTGACGGATTATCATGGACAATTTTCGTAAACGATTTCAATCATATTTATAAGAGTATTTCAGACGGGTCTGATATTAAGCTTAATCCAATCAGGTACCAGCAATACGATTATGCATTCTGGCAACAGAATAATCCTTCGGTGTTTGATACACCTGAGCTGATTGATTTCTGGGCAAATACCCTGAATGGAGTCCCTCAGCGCACAAACTTCCCCTATGACAAGAACAGGGACGAGATTCCTAAGGGAATAGGTGCAAAAGAGAAGATAGAAGTTTCTTCAGAGATAGTTGAAAAACTTATCCGGATCTATAAAAAAGAAAATTCTACTGCCTTTCTGACAGTTCTTTCGGCATTCTCAATACTGATAAAAAATTATTCGGACGAAGAGGATCTCTGTCTTGGGACGGTTGTATCAAACAGGCCCGATAAGAGTCTTGAGAATATTTTCGGAATGTTTGTCAATACTCTTCCACTGAGGTTTAATTTTAATGACATTAAGGATTTTAAAGGTCTTTTAAAATATACAAAGGACACAGTTTTAGGCGCAATAGCACATCAGGATCTTCCTTTCGAAAAAATTGTGGACATCGTAAAACCGGAGCGGTCGCTATTCTATAACCCTATTTTCCAGATAGCAATTGCATGGCAGGACAATCTTGGCCTTCCCTTAAAGACAGGCACCTTCACAGGAGAAAGAATTTTTATAAAGGATGGTGTAAACCCATTTGATATTACTGTCTACATGTGGGAGAACGGAGATGTTATTGAAGGAGAAATCGTATATGACTTGGATATACTTAAGCGGGAAACCATCATACGTTTCAGGGATAATTTCATTAAAATCCTTGAAACAATCGGAAACCAACCAAATGAGTCAATAGCAAGGCTGTCTGTTATTTCCGATATGGATAAAACCCTATATTCAAAGTTTAATTCGACAGACAGTCCCATTCCCGGCGACATGTTGCATGGGCTTTTTGAGAAACAGGCAAAAGGGCTACCCGAAAAAACCGCATTGGTTTCAGGAGATATATCACTTACGTACAGCGAGCTTGACAATAAGGCCAATCGTTTAGCTGCTTATTTGGGACTAATGGGCGTGAAAGAGGGAGATATTGTGGGCATCTGCCTTGAAAGATCGGCTGACATGATTGTGTCAGTCCTTGCAGTTTTAAAAGCCGGATGCTGTTATCTCCCGCTTGATCCTTCTTTCCCTCTCGAGAGATTAAATTATATGGTTCGGGATTCCGGAACCAGAATAATAATATCACAAAGCGCCTTGAAGAGTAAAGCTGAGGATTTTTTAGTTCCTTCATTGATATTCATTGATAAGAACAACTCTGAAATTTCTGCTTGTTCTGCTGCCAAACCTGATGTAAAAACAAATACTGACTCGCTGGCTTATATTATTTACACTTCCGGTTCAACCGGCAGACCAAAGGGAGTACCTGTAAGGCATCAGTCTGTTGTGAATATGGTAACCAGTATGACAAAAACGCCGGGATTCAGTTCTTCGGATAATTTACTTGCTGTTGTTACCTTGTCGTTTGATATGTCGGTTTACGAGATATTCCTGTCACTGTCAAACGGTGCCACACTTGTTATGGCAAACAGCCCCGATATAACTGATGGACAGGTTTTGGAGGAACTGATTAATAAACATAATATAACAGTTTTACAGGCTACACCTTCATTGTGGAACATCCTTCTCAAGAGTGGATGGCGTGGCAAGAAAGATTTAAAAGCCCTGTGTGGAGGCGAGGCCCTGAATACTGCACTTATACGTCAGGTACTTCCTCTGGTAGGCGAATTCTGGAATTGTTACGGACCAACAGAGACAACAGTATATTCAACCTGTACAATGATTAAGGATCCGGAGGGGGTAATAAATATAGGTCGTCCTCTTAATAATACAAAAATCTATATTCTTGACAAAAATAATTTTATTCTTCCCGTAGGTTCAACAGGAGAGGTAGCTATTGGCGGTAAAGGTGTTTCAACTGGCTATCTTAA
>JGI20214J51088_10003190_pt1 | contig 10857 bp, 8 predicted proteins | sample WetSurMetagenome_FD_51088 | JGI IMG/M metagenome (IMG submission 51088) | reverse complement strand
CTCCGGAGCGGGACCTTCATCCATTTGGAGAAGATGGGAGCGACGGCGGGCATCGCGGCGGCGAGAGAGATCATCTCGCGGAGAGAGAGACGATCGAAGGCCGCCGGCAAGTCGGCCTTGGCCACCGCTTTGATCTTGGAGGACAAGATCTTGGCGAATTTCCCATCCTCCGGACCCAGCCGGAGGAGCTCGGCCTTGAGGCGCTCGGGATCGGGGTAGAACGTGAAAGTGTCGCCGCCGGGCAGGCGGGCCACGACGTGTTCGTCCCATTCGACATATTTGAGATCGCCCGCGCCCAGCTCTTCCCAGATGCGATGGAAATTGCTCGAAGGGCCCGAGCCCATGAGCCAATGGAGGCAGCCGTCGAAGGTGAAGCCCTTGCGCGTCCAAGCGGTGCAGAGCCCGCCCGGCTTGTCGTGTAGCTCGTATATTTCCGTGTCGAATCCGTTGCGCTGGAGGTAGCTGGCCGCGGAGAGGCCGGCGATGCCGGCCCCGATCACCAGGACTTTTTTATCCATTTGCTGCTCCGAAGATTTGTAAATATGCATTTAAATAGGCTCTTACGAAGATGGCGGGTAGGGCTCTTCCCGGATTCTGAAATGACTGTAGCTTGTGGAATCAGGCCTCCCGGGAGAGACCTGCATCTCACTGTAATCCTCGCCAAACTCCATAAGGGTTGAAACAAAGGTGCGACTGTTGCAGATGGGTTTTGAGCAAAGGGCTTCCTTCAGGGTGTTCAGAGCAACGGGAGAATGGCCGGATATTTTGTTTTTCATCGCCTCCAGCCGTTCATCAGAAAAACTGACGGATTCGGGCAAGCTGCCGTAAAGCTTAGTGATATAGGCAACAAAGCTGGGATGAAAGGAGGTGTTCGCCAACGGCCTGTTGGCATGGAAGGTATACAATTTTTCGGAATCCGGCCAGTATTCGGTTACCAGGTCGGAGGCGCATTCCAGCGAAACGATATCCCGTGCGGAGCCAAGGGTGTAATTCTGCCCGGAAGCATGCGGAACGGCCTTAAGGAACTCGGCGGCTTCAATAAATGAGCCTTTTTCCAGCACACCTCTAACTATGCAACTGACAGGCAACCCCTTGAGAGAACTCCTCAAATCAAGCAAGCTGTTCACGGTAATGCCTATAGACCTATTCATACCATTCGCGCCGATGCACCCGGCGAAGCTTGTGACGAGCGTTCTTTTTCCGGTGCGCGGATCCTTGATGTCCAGCAGGATTTCAAATCCATGATAGAAGGGCGTTATATCGATATTTTGAGCGAGGAAATTCGGGCTTCCGTCCTTTTTGAAGTTGTTGATGCCGGCCGAAGTGCAATGGTGCGGGAGCTGCATCATTCTGGCATTCGTCCAAATTTCATCCGTAAGCTGAAAGGCGAACAGCGTGCTGAAATCCACCTCGGAACCCTCGCTTATCCCCTTGATTTCCTCCAAGAATCCAGGGGTCCACTTCTGAATTGACGGGATATAATCCGTTGAATCCAGGAAGTGCTCAATGAATCTGTCCGCAGGCATATGATAGGCGGCTTCAAGCTCCTTCTTCCATAGTCCAACGAGTTCATGGATCCTGCCTTTCAGGAGCCTCCCATGTTGATATCCGTTTTCAAAAGCTGTTCCATTCAGGTGAAGAACGGGCAGGGATGCAGCTAAGGCGACAGAATAGTGTAAGGCGATACTTAGGCAGATAAGGAGCAGTCGCCGCGTTTTCATAGCCAATCGTTCTTTTCCCGCTTATGGGTTGACATTTTCGAAATGGGGATCTCCTGAAATACTTGAATGCGGCTCCGACTTCATGTAGTCGATGTAGATCTTGACCAGATCCTCGGACTGAAGCTCTTCGCGCGTCCGCTCCATGACCGCGCGGCCTTCCTTCATGATCCCCACCCGGTCGCCGATTTCTTTCGCGCGGAAGATGTCGTGGGTGGACATGAGGATGGCCTTGCCCTCGCCCTTGAGCTCGTGCAGGATCTCCTGGAACTCCTCGGCGGCCTTGGGGTCCAACCCCGAAGTCGGCTCGTCGAGCAGGATGCCGGCCGCGTCCTTGATGATCGCGATCGAGATCCCGAGCTTCTGGCGCATGCCTTTGGAGAACGTCTTGACCCTCTGCTCGAAGGCCTTCTCCTGGAGCGAGACCCGGCGCATGACCTGGTAGTACTGCTCCTTGGTCATGCTCGGCTTGCCGCCAAGCTTGGCGAAGAAGTCGAGGTTCTGGCGCGCGGTGAAGTTGCCGTAGAGCATGACATTCTCGGAGACGAAAGCCACGTGCTTCTTCGCCTCGAGCGGGTCCTTGTTGACGTCGATCCCCTTGATCCAGCACGTCCCGGTGGTGGGCGGGATGAAGTTCAGGAAGAGGTTGATCGTCGTCGTTTTGCCCGCGCCGTTGGCCCCGAGCAGGCAATAGACTTCGCCCGACCGGACCTCTAAGTTGAGGTGGTCGAGGGCCAGGACGCCGTCCTCATAGCGCTTGGACAGGTCGTCCGCCTTGAGGATGGGTTGCGGTGTCGTCATATCTGGGTTCTCCTTGGTCAGCGAACATCGTAGCGGCTGAAGGAAACATACGCCGCGGCGAAGAAAATGAGATTGAAGAACACGAGCAGGATGAGATCGAGCGCGGCGGACCGCAGGGTCTCCGCGAAGGAAGAGGATCCGAAGCGGAACGCCGGGTAATCGATTTTGCCCTCCGGCGACGAATCGCCTCCCATGGACCTGTTGATCTTTCCGTCATCGGACACAAACGAGTCCTGAAAGGAGTATTTGAAGACGGCCCGGAAGAGCAAGATGCCGTGCGTTTGGAGACTTCGCGAAAAATTCTCGAGATCGGTGACGCCCGTCCGGCAGAAATTCAAGGTCGCCTGAATGAACGCCGAAGCGGGCGATGTGCGGGCGAGGTTGAGGCTGAGGTTCCGGCGGGCGCTTTTCTTCTGTTCGTAAGCCGCGTCGAATTTCTGAAGAGTCTGGTCGATCTGCTCCTCATAGCTCTGGGCCACCGGCCCGCGAGCCTTCGTGTAAGCGGCCCAATCCCACTTCCCCCGGCCGTCGTTGGGAAGGTACTTCTCCATGAGGGGGGCCAAAGCTTTTCCCTTTTCTTTCTCGATCTGGGTGCGGACCTGGGCCCGGTTAGCCTTCGTGGCCTCCTCGCTCGGAATCGGCCGGATGAGACCGGCGATCGGCTCGCTCATCTTCGGGATAATGAAAGTCAGGAGGATCCAGGCGAAGAAGCCGGCCAGGAGGGCGATGCTCGTCTTGTGCGTCCGGGTCGAAAGGAACAGCCCCAGGGAAAAGAGGGCCGCGAGGTAGAGGACCGACAGGACGATGATGGCCGCGATCCGGGCCGCGTTGCCGGAGTCGAAGAGCGGGAATCCCTGGACGAAGAGAAGAAGCAGGCCGATCAACGTGCTGAGGGCGAAGGGGATCAGGAGGACGCCGAAGCCGCCGGCGAGCTTGGCCCCGATGACCGTGCTTCGCTTGACCGGATTGGACAGGATGAGCTTGAGCGTCCCGGTCTCCTTCTCACCGCAGGCCATCGTCCCGGCGTAGAGGACGGCGAAAAGCCCCAGAAGGAAGCTGACGATGACCACGAAATCGACCTTGCCGTTGATGTTGCCCAGGACTTCGCTCTGGACCTGCGCCCCCCGGGCCTCCATCTGGTATTTGGAAAAGACGACGGATTTCGGCATGATGTTTTCCAGGCCGAGGCCGAACGCGCTCAAAGCGCTCGGTTCCCGGAAGATCACCGTCGAATTCCTGGCCTCTTTGCGGGCCGCATCGTATTCCCGGAAGGCGTTGGTGTAGCTGGAGGAGTTGAGAAGCAGGCTGGCCGGCACGAGGACCAGGCAGAGAAGAGAGATAATGAGGAACTTGGGGCTGAGGATCTGGTCGAGCAGTTCCTTTTTAAGAATCGCAGCGAACATGTATCCTCCGTGTGACTTGAATTCAAGATCTTCTTCGAATCGGCGTTTGAGAAGGTCACTAATCTTACGTCGTCCGCGTTCGAACGGTTGACGACACGGAATGGAAACCGTCACTGCGCAGGTCCACGTCATTATCCTTTCTTTCTCGTTAACACGGCATCTCCGAGCTTCATTTGCGTGTACCGGCCATCGGAGCCCTTCACGAACGCGACGGACGCCCCCCATCCAAATAGACGAACTCCGTCTCGGAAACGGGAGACAGCGCCCAATCACCGAAATCCGAAGACTTGAGATGAAGCTGGCCCTTTTCGATGGACACGAGAACGGGCGTACCGGGTTCGTCGGCCGAGCGATAATCTCCGGCATAAGGCGCGAGCTTTTCGGGGACGATCTCGATCAGGGCCACCTCTTTGGGCTGAAGGATCGCCCATCCATAAATGGCTGATAAGCTACGCAGGATCTCCATCACCAGCCCATTCCCGTTGTCCGAATTCGTCATCACGACCGCGCCCTGGCCTTTGTGGACAAAGGCGAAAAGCATACAACTGAAGCCTTTGTTGCCCGCGCCGTGGCTGAAGGATCTTCTCTCCTCCGTCGTCGGGGCGCCCAGCCCTATTCCCAAACCCCAGTTCCCGGTACCCGGGGTCAGCATCTTCCCGGCCATTTCCCGGGAGATGATTTGATTGGATTTTCCGGCCGCGGACTTTTCGATCCCGATGGCCAAGAGGCACAGATCCGAAGGCGTGGTCCATAATCCCGCCGCTGACAATTCGGGATAGACATGCCATTTACCCTTGACGGCTTCGCCGTTCATCTCATGGCCCGAAGCGGCTCGGGCGGATTTATTCAAAGGGAGTGGCTGTTCAAATGTGCTGTGGTCCATTCCCAGCGGGTCCAGAACCGTCGTTTTCATATATTCCGGAAATGGCCGGCCGGACACATCCGCCGTGAGAACCTGCGTCACCAGGAATCCCCCTCCGGAATATCGCCATTGGGATCCGGGAACCGTGTCGACGCGAACCGGCGGTGTATTGGCCGGTTTTTCCCCATTGAGCACTTGAACGGGCGTGGGGATCGGGTCGGTGGCCGAGTATCCGGGAAATCCCGAAACGGACAGGCCGGCACTGTGCGTCAACTAGCGACGAAGGGTCACTTATTCTTTTTTCGTAAAATCGTTCTCGGGAACCTTCCAGGATACGAGCTTGTCATTGACCGGGGCATCGAGATCGAGAATCCCCTTTTCGACAAGGCGGAGCACACCCAAGGCTGTCACGGGCTTGATGATGGACGCGGCTTGAAAGAGGGTCTCGGGCGTGACGGGATCCTGGCCGCCCGTTTCCTTCACGCCATACCCTCTGGCCCATTCAATCTTCCCGTCATTGATGACGGCCACGCTCACTCCGGGAACATGGTAGTGCGTCATCCTATCCAAAATATTCATGCCGGCAGGCGGCTTGCCTTTTTCGTACATGGCCGGTTTCAAGGCGTTCTCCACGGCCTCGATCCGGGCCGGATCCATGGCCGGATTTTCCGCCGCGGGCCTGCTTTTACAGTTTCCGGCGACGAGCAGGATAACCACTGTCGTTACGATGATGACTATTTTTAATAGAATTTTCATAATGGCCTTGGAAGCCGCTATTTTTTTGCGGAATTACCGCTAAGCACCAACCGCCCTATCATGAGATAGGTCGGCGGCTCTTGCGAGGCGTCCCCGGCGACTGGGAAGCCCGTTATGCCGAAGGCTTCCCGCTGCCCGGCTTCGGCAACGAAGCTGATGTTACCCGCCTTGTCCGGATGGATTTGAAACTGGAAGCAGCCCCCCAGGTAGGTCGAATACAGGAGCCGGCTGTTCTTGACGTCCACCACGGAGACAAAAGACTTCCGGCGGCCGAAAAAGGTGCCGTTGAACGTCTTTTCCCATGCCGGATACTCTTTGAACAAAGCGTTTTCGGTCAGGGGGAAGTCCGGGGAATTCGTGATGCCCCCGATGACGACGGTGTCCCGGTCGAGAAAGCTCGCGGATATGATGTGGTCCGCGTCTTTTCCGCCGACAAGCGATGAATAGGCCAGCGTCATGTCGTCCGAATTGAAGATCGAGATGAACCCGTCCCAGGCCCCTTGGCTGTTCGTAACCATGGCCTTGCCGGTGACCGGGAAGCCCTCTTCGTTGGCGCTTCCGGTCAGCAGCAATCTGTTGGGACCCGTCCAGCTGAGCTTGGACGGCAAGTTCCCTCCGGCGGCAAAATAGCTCAAGTACAATATCTTTGTCCCGGATTCGTTGATCTTGGCCAAAAAGTGATCGCTGCCTCCCTCGTATCCGGCGGCTTCAGGCTTAATCATCTTCTTGCGAACGGCGTCCGCCGTCACCGGAAGGTCCGCCGCAAACGTGAACCCGGTCGCATAGATATTGTCCCGGTCATCGATAGCCAGGCCGGAGACCGTTTCATAAACCCCATTTCCCAGGGAGGTGGAAAACAAGAGCTTGTCGCCGCGGGGGCTGAATTTGGAGATAAAACAGTCCTGCTTGGTGTACTGTCTGTCGATGACGCCTTCCGTGGCCGGAAAGTCGGCCGAGCATGTGGCGCCGGCGATGACGATATTTCCTCGGGAATCGATGTCGATCTGATTGGCCGTATCCTCCACTTTTCCGCCTAAATATGTCGAGAAGACGATATCACTCCCGGTGGGATTCATTTTGACGACATAGACATCGCCGGCCCATTCGCCTTCGCCGTTGAAGCTCGTATCATAGGCTCCCGGAGTGATGGGAAAATCAGGGGAATGGGTGCCGCCCACCAGATAGATGAAGCCCTGTTTATCGACGGTGATCCCGGTGTGGTGCTCCCGCTTGCTCCCGCCGATCAAGGTGGCGAAGAGGATCTTCCCCGCCCGGTCCAGCTTGGCCACAAAGGCGTCCGCCTCCCCTTTCAGCGCCGACTGATACGCGCCCGGGGTCGCGGGAAAATTCCTGTCCCGGGTGGTGCCCGATAAGTAGGTGAATCCCTCATCATCGGTAAAAACGGAGAAACGAGCCGCATATTTGTCCGTTTGGGAGAGATAGGTGGAAAAACCGAGCGCATAGGCCGCTTGGCCTGCCGGCCCGCTGGTTTGCGACAGCATGATCCCTTGGCAAAAAGCCATGCCCACAAAACTGAAGATGAGCTTTTTAAACATGTTTTTTGTCGCCTCTCTCTTTTACGATATTTAAGGCTTTCTTATATTCTTCGGAGTAGCTCTTGTTCTTTTCATTGTCGGCGTATAACCTGATGCAATTTCGATATGCATCGATGGCCTTTTTTTCGTCAAGGCCCATAAGGGTTTCCGCATAGTAATAGCTGAGCCGAAAATCATCCGGAAAATCCCTCAAGCCTTCTTCGAATATTTTGAGCGACTCCTGCTTCAGGTTATGTTTTTTGTCGAGCTCGGAAGCGAGATAATAGTAATCGGCCGCGTTTATTGCATATTCATTGTCTTTCTTCAGCTCGGCCAATTGAGCCAGCGCTTTGTCGATTCCCTTCTGTCCGATCGCCAGCCCGACCGCCTTGGCGATGGATTTCTTGGGCGCTTGGACTTCTTTTCCAGCCAGAATGTCGATGATTTCTTCGGTCAGGTCGTAGCACCACTTGACGCCCACGTCGGTCCGGAAATAATCGTTCTCCAAGATGATTATGTCGGTCTGGTCTTCAACGATTCGCGTCGAATAGGCTTTGTAGCCGTCGGTCGAGCCGCCGTGGCTGATGAGGGTCTTTTTCGCGCCGTTCATATCGATCGCGTCGATCCACCAGCCATATCCATAGTGCTGCCAATCTTTGACATGAGGGGTGAACATTTTTTTATACAAGGATTGGGACGTCAATGTTTGGGCCCGGAAGCATTCCTCGTTGAATTTTGCCATATCCTCAACCGTCGACAGTATCCCTCCGCTGCCCTTGCAGTGATCCATGGAGAGATAAGAGGGGAGCTTATAGCCTTCGAGAAGATAGTACTCATAGCCATTGGCCCGCTTCGAGTTGATATCCAGGTTGGTATTGAGCGAGGTGTCGCTCATTTTGAGCGGCGTGAATATCTTCCGCTTCAACAGCTCTTTGAAGCTCGTGCGGGTGACTTTCTCACAGATGATCGCCAATAAATTATAGGCGATCCCGCTGTATTGGAACGCCGTCCCGGGCTCGAACTTCAATGAGGTTTCCTTGACCAATTCCAAATATTGATCCGAATCATAGATCCAGCGGACCCGCTTTTTTGAAAGGTCGGGGATCGCGCCATGATCCGGGATTCCCGAAGTATGCGTCAGCATTTGATGGATGGTGGCCTGGTTTTTCCCCGGGCCTCCATACTGGGGAATATAGCTATTGATGGTGGCATTCAAATCGATCAATCCCTCGTCCACCAGGATCAAGACCATCAAGGCGGTATAGGACTTGCTGACCGATCCGATCAGGAACTTCGAATCCGCGGTGTTCTCGATGTTCCATGACCGGTCAGCCAGGCCGAAGGCCCGCTCATAGATGATGTCCTTGTTTTTTTTGACCAGGATCGTGCCGTTGAATTGGCCGTTCCGATAATAGGATGTCATCAATCGATCGATGTTGTCGTGGGCGTTTTCCGCGCCGAGGGCCCGGGATGATGTCAGAACGGCGAAGACAACCGCGAGGACGATAAGCATTCGTTTCATGGTTACTCCTTAAAAGGCGGCAGCGCATAAGGCTCATCGAAGCGGGCTTTGCGACCCATATTTTTTGTGAACCAGCGCTTTTATAGATGACAGGCCAGAAGCGCGCAGTTGGCTTTTTCATTTCTTATCCAGCTCCTCCAGCCTCGATTTCGCGGCGGCGTGCCCCGGGGCCAGAGCCAGCGCCTGATCGAAGCATTCCCGGGCCTTGGCTATTTGGCCGCTCTGGCGATAGGCGTCGCCGAGAGCCACCCGGGCGTCCGCCGAGCGGGGATAGAGGCCCGTCCGATAGAGCAACACCTCGACGGCCTTGGCGTATTTCTTCTCACCCAACAGGCTTCGCCCCAAGATCGCCAGATCGTCCTCGGGCAGCTTGCCCGGAACGCCGAACGTCCCGGCCCTTGCCTCGGCCCGAACCCGAATTTCGCCGAAATTGCTTTCGTTGAGGGTTTGGTCGATTTTCCAGCCCTCGAAGAGGGCTCTCAACGCCTTCGGTAGGGCATCGGCCGGGACGTGTCCGCCTTTTTCAATGACCAGGAAACGGCCGGTCAAATCAAGCGGGGCCTGGGTGTCGATCGCTTCCTTCAGCGCTCCGTTCTGGCTTAAGACCGTGGGCAGGTCGTTTTCGCCCATAACCGTCACCAGCCGGCGCTTGCCGCCTTTGAAGTCTCGGATCCACTCGTCCCTTTTGGCCCTGAACAAAGGAATGGACAGCGTGGCGCTGGCGGCGATATAGGCCTGGGCCGTTTCAGGATTTCGGAACAGGGCATAAACGGCCGTGAAGCCGGTGTTGGACGTGCCGTAGAGAACCCGGAATTTCTCGGTCCGGTACGTTTTTTCGATATGCGGAATCAGCTCCTCGCGGATGAAGTCCAGATACTGGTCGGCTCGGCCGCCGTCCTTGCTGCCGTCGCGGTAAGCGACGACCTCGGGGAAGACATCCTTCGAGCGATCGGTGTTCTTGATGCCCACGATGATGAATTCGGGCATCTCCCCCAAAGCGGCGGCGTACCGGACGCCGCCGATAAGGCCGGAATTGAAATTGAAATCCGCGTCCATCATGTAGAGGACGGGATATTTCTCGGCCGTTTCGGAATAGCCGTCGGGGAGGGAGACCCAGAATTCCCGGGTCTCGCCGACTTTGGCCGAAACGATCTTATCGACGCGGACGGCCTGGACGGGCTGGGCCGGGCCGGTCGATTGGGCGGCGGAGGCGGTCGGTGCCCCGGACGCGGCCCCGCCCGAGAACGCAAGAGCCAGAAGGGCCGTGAGGATGTTCGCCGGCCGCTTGGGGAAGGCCATATTTACCTCGCTTTCCGACGTGATTTCGGCCGCGGGGCCGGTGTCGTCACGCAATAATACGGGCGGCGGCGGGGATTTGATATCGGGAAAGCGCATGAATTCCATCATTCATACGCCTTCCCGACCACTAAAAAAAAGGGGAGCGGCCGAGAAGGCCGCTCCCCTATCCTTCTCTTTTAATCGCTTACCGTATCATCACCCCCGGACCGCCCGGGGTGAGGGCCCGCAGGCTGCCGCCGGTGAAGAAGCCGATATCCTCGGGCTTCCAGCCGAGCTTGATCAGCCCGAAGTAGAAGGCCCGCTTGGTCGCCAGGTCGTTGAGCTTCTCGATCGACTTGGGGAAGGCGATCAGGTTGTTGGCCGAGCCGAGGGCTTTCTTGGCCGCGTCGGCCTTGGCCAGCCCCGCCGGCACATCCTCGGGGTCGTAATCGACGGCCCAGGCGACCTTCTTGGCGACGATCTTGTCCTTGAGGCTCTCCGGGACCGCGTTCAAGCCGGTCACCAGGAACGGCTTCTCGGCCGCGGCCAGGAAATCGCCCAGCAGGGCCTCGCCCGGCGCGACGAGCTGGGCAAAGACGTTGCCGGCCTCCATGACCTTGAGGGCCGCTTTGCCGGCGTCCGTCAGGCGGCCGCCGACGACCCAGGAGCCGTCGTCGCCGGAGAACTCGACCCGGCCGAAGCCCACGCCGGCGGCAGTCACGTCCAGCATCTTGGCGTCGCCGCCGAAGACTGAACTCTTGACGCCCAGGGCGGGGTCCTTGCGGACAGGCTGGTTCTGGCCGGGCGCGGCCGGCGCGGGCTGGCCGATCAAAACCATGATCTGGGCCACGGTGGGGTCGGTGGTCTGGCTTCGGGCGATCTCCCTCTCGTACATCCGGCCGAGCAGGGCGGCCTTGTTGGCGAAGTCGTTGATTTTCCAGGCCGCCCCGGGCAGGATGGAGTTGATGTTGGTGAACCGCAG
>JGI20214J51088_10003189_pt1 | contig 10857 bp, 7 predicted proteins | sample WetSurMetagenome_FD_51088 | JGI IMG/M metagenome (IMG submission 51088) | reverse complement strand
AAGGCATTTCAGTAAAGCTTAAGGGATGCAGGCACATGGCTGAGGATATCTCAGATCTGTTCAGGAAAGAAAATATTAATTTAGCATTGGAAGAAGTCTATAATTTCTTTTAATTTTAGATGGTTAACGCCATTCTGGAATTAAATATGAAAATCGTTTGAAAATCAATGATTTATGTGTATAATTAGACACTCTTAATGGACACCATAAAATCCATAACCGTTTGGATAACAGGGATCTGCTTTTTGCTTATAACCTTTCCGCTGACATTCATCGTTTGGCTGCTGGTCCTACCGTTCGACACAGACAAAAAAGTCACTCATTTGTTCCTGATTTACCAGAGCCTGGTTTTGTCTTACCTGATTCCGATATGGAAAATCAATATTGAAGGCAGGGAAAAAGCTATAAAGGGAACAACATATGTGATCATTTCAAACCATCAGTCTATTCTTGATATTCTTTTATTGAACTGCCTCAGGTACAACTATAAATGGGTCTCAAAAATTGAAAATTTAAGAGTTCCCGTAATTGGCTGGTACATTAAGATGGCTGATTATATTATCGTTGACAGGGGAAATGATGATAGTAAGACTGAAATGCTCGAGAAATCATATAATTGTCTGAAAAAGGGAATTTCTCTGATGATATTTCCGGAAGGAACCCGTTCTCTGAATAATCAGATTGGATTTTTCAAGAGAGGTGCATTTCAGCTGGCTTTAGATGCTGATGTAGCAATTCTGCCGGTTTTGATTGATGGAACCGGAGGCATACTGCCAAAGCATGGTTTCCATTTTGGCAGCGGATATCAGATAAGGATTAAAGTACTTGATCCTGTAATGCCTTCTTCATTTAGTTCCGATAATCCGGAAAATCTTGCTTTGAAATTCAGTTCCTATATGACTTCTGAGCTAAATAAATTAAGGACGTTACAGAGTTGATTATGACACACAGTCTGGCATACCGGAGAATGTTAACCATGATGGGCTACTATAATTATCAGAATGGCCTTATATACAGGCATTTGCATCAGGACGACGGATGGGAGGGACATCTTGGCAACTGCAGGAGATTCATAATTAAAACTTTGGAAATATACAAGCCTGAGAAAGTTACAGTGCTTGGCAGCGGCTGGCTGCTCGATCTTCCACTGGCTGAAATTATTGAAAGTGGTATCAAAATTTGCCTAATTGATATTGTTCATCCGCCTGACGTCATTAAACAGGTAAGGGACATTAAAACTGTTGAATTAATCGAGGAGGATATTACTGGCGGACTGATAGAAAGGATATGGAAAATGAGAAGAAAATTCAGCATCATAAAAAGATATCAGTCATTGAATGCTGTCGATATTCCGGAATACAGTTTTAATGACGACCCTGGAATGGTAATTTCACTGAATATACTCACACAGCTGGAATCGATCCCATTGGATTTCCTGAGAAAAAGATCAAAACTCAGGGAGGAGGAAGTCAATACTCTCAGGAAAAAATTGCAGTTTCAACACCTTGACGTGCTTAAAAAGCACAGGTCGGTTCTGATTACTGATTATGCTGAGTTAATAACCAGCAGGGCCGGCGATACAAAAACGATTGCTACTATGTTAGCTGACCTCCCTGCATCGACCTATCGGGATGAATGGATCTGGAAATTCGACCAGACAGGTGCGGATTTATATAACTGCCGCAGTCAGTTCAAAGTTTTGGCTCAAATAAACTGAAATATGACTAAGGAAGATTTCAGAAAAAAATATTCGGATGCTGCATCACGGTATTCTGCTCTCCTGGCCAGAGAAGAGAGACGGGTTTTAATTGTGTCATTTTTAAGGCTTTTACTCTTCCTAGGTGGAATATTTTTTATCTGGTTAGGGTTTACTATGAATTTGTATGCGGGCTTTGCTCTGACAATCATACTCATTGGATTGTTTTTCTGGCTCCTTAGGCTTTTTTCACAGTTTTCGCAGAAAAAGGACTTTTTTTCCAACATGGTTAAAATCAACCAGAATGAGGCTGATGCTCTGGCAGGCGATTTATCCGCATTCAAAACCGGGAGTTCNTATGTTGATATCAGGCATGATTTTTCATTTGATGTGGATCTTTTTGGCGAATCATCTCTTTTCCAATATCTGAACAGAACTGTAACAGGCTTTGGAAGAGATATTCTGGCAGGATGGCTATCTGACCCATTCTCCATCAAGGATCTGATTTTGGNGCGGCAGAGGACCATAAAAGAGCTTGCATCAAAAGATGTCTGGCGGCAGGAATTCATGGCATCAGGTATGGTCACCCCGCTTGAAAAGGATGATATTGAAGATATTCTGATTTGGATGGGCGAGAAAGAAATAATAAATTCTTCATCCCTGAAAAAAATTCTGCTGACAGGTTTGCCGGCTGTCGCCCTGGTTTTACTTTTTCTCTGGATTGCCGGAATAATATCATCAACTTTATTTATCACAGTCACCATTGTTAACCTTGGATATGTTGCAACAGGCCTAAGAAAAACCAACAGCATACATAAAGTCCTGTCAAGGAAGTACAATTTTCTCTCTTCAATGAGCTCTCTGCTTAAGACATTTGAAAATGAGTCTTTTGATTCACCGGCATTAAATAAGATAAAACTCTCTTTCACTGGTAAAGAGATTTCAGCTTCGGTTGCCGTTAAAAAGCTTGGAAGGCTTATCCAGTCTTTCGACAGCAGGAATAATATGATGGTNGGTTTTGTCCTGAATGGATTGTTATTATGGGACTATCAGTGTGTCTCAAGGTTGGAGAAATGGAAGGCGGAGTACAGGGATTTCTTTCCATACTGGCTCAGCATGATAGGAGAGGTTGATGCATTTAACAGCCTTTCAAATTATGCTTACAATAATCCCGGATTCGCATATCCAGTTTTGTCGGATGACCAAAATGTTTTCTCTGCGAAGGATCTGGGGCATCAGTTAATCGATGAAGAAAAGAGAGTCTGCAATAATTTCTCTCTTGGCAGGAATGGGACAGTTTGTATAATTACCGGTGCTAATATGGCCGGGAAAAGCACTTTTTTAAGAACTGTTGCTGTTAATTTAATTCTGGGGATGACAGGAGCTCCGGTTTGTGCATCAGAACTGAAATTTAAGCCTGCAAGGATTTTTACGAGCATGAGGACTGTTGATTCGCTGACCGAAAATGAATCTTATTTTTATGCTGAGGTCAGAAGGCTCAGTCTGCTTAAAAGCAGGATTGAAAAAGGAGAACCTCTTTTCTTCATACTCGATGAGATACTTAAGGGAACAAACTCTGAGGATAAAAGCACCGGATCAAAACTTTTCCTTAAAAGGATTATTGAAAATACCGGAACCGGTCTGATCGCTACTCATGATACATCGCTGGCAAACCTGGAAGCCGATTATAACTGTGTAATAAACAAATGCTTCGAGATTGAAATTGAAGGAGAGAGTATCCGGTTTGACTATAAGATCCAGGATGGCATAACGAGTAAGATGAATGCCGTGCTGCTCATGAAACAGATGGGCATTCTGGATTAGATTCAATTAATACTTAAGAGATATTTGACAATAAATTAGATTCTTGATATTTGATTTATATATTTATAGTGAAATATTTTAAAGGCAGTAATCAGTAAGATATATATGAGAAAGAGCGATGACGGAAGTGGTTCCGGAAACCTTGAATTAAAGCGTGAGCTTGGTTTAGCAGCAGCAGTGGCTATTGTCGTTGGCAATTGCATAGGTTCGGGAATCTTCACCTCTGCTGCCTCACTGGCTGCTGCATCAAATCCAAAAACAGCAATACTCGCATGGATAATTACTGCCGTTGGTTCTTTGCTGATTGCTTTAAGTTTTGCCAGTCTGGGTACCGCGATACCAAGGACCGGCGGACCAATAGTATACACGCGTGCAGCATTTGGTGATTTTGCAGGGTTTCTTATAGCCTGGACCTACTGGATCGGCGCATGGGTCGGAAATGCAGCAATTATAACTGCCTTCATGCTCTATTTTACATATTTTGTGCCTGCCACAGCTGCGCCGGTTCCTGCCTTTCTGATCACTTCTGGAATATTGTGGCTATTCACACTTATTAATATACTGGGAGTAAAAGGAGCAGGAAGGGTAAGTATTATAACAACAATTCTTAAAGTCGGGGCGCTTGTGGTCTTCGTCGTTATAGCTGCCCTGCACTTTAATCCTGCAATGCTGGGAACCGTATCCAGCTCTAAAGTAGCAGGGATGAGCACATTGCCTGCCGCTATTGCAATAGCCCTGTGGGCATTTGTGGGAATTGAGAGTGCCACTGTACCTGCCGGAGAGATTAAAGACCCTCATAAGAATATAAGACTGAGTACAATATATGGTACATTACTTGCCGCTGCAGTTTACATTATTGTATCAGTAGTAGGTATGGGAGTGCTAGATCAGTCGACTCTTGCAAGTTCAAATGCTCCGCTTGCCGATATCATAAATAAAGCTACAGGAGGAACATGGGGAGGAAATTTCATAGCGCTTGGCGCAATAATATCTACTTTAGGAGCCTCTTCCGGATGGATTCTCACCACAGCAAGAAGTGCATTTGGTGCTTCACAGGATAAGCTTTTTCCTGAAGTCTTCGGGAAAATTCACCCGAAATATATGACTCCTGTTAATTCACTGATCATAAGTGCTCTTGCAGCCAACATACTGCTCGTGCTCAACTATATGGGTTCACTCAGCTCAGCCTTTAACTTTATGCTGCTGCTCGCCACGCTTGCATTCCTGCCTGCGTATGCATTTTCAGCTGCGGCTGACATAATTCTTCTGAAAAATCACTCATCACAGTTCAATCTCTTCAGCTTCCTTAAAAATTCATTCTTTGCATTACTGGCTTTCGCATATTCAATATATGCAATCTACGGGACAGGAGCTACAGTAGTAATGTATGGATTTATCCTAATGCTGATCGGTATCCCGGTTTACCTATTTATGATGCTTCAGAATAACAGGAAGGATAAGCTTGTAGATGGATTGAGAAATGATGCCGGACTGAATGGCTGATTAATTTTTTACATACTCGCCTCAGGATCTCACAGCATCCAGTTATTAACATTTTTACGTTTAAATTCTTTTTTTATTCTTTGGCTAATCATTTCAAAAACAGCCTTATTATAACCTTCTATGTACTAAAAAACAAGCCGATTGTTGAAAAAATCACAAAAATTGACTTCTCTAATTCATTATATTTGCGCAAAATTTCTGCATAATGTCAGTCGGATATTCAGAAGAACATATTAAGACTCTTGAATGGAGAGAGCACATACGCCTCCGTCCCGGTATGTATATCGGCAAGCTTGGTGACGGCTCCTCACAGGATGATGGTGTGTATGTTCTGCTTAAAGAGGTCATGGACAATGCCCTTGATGAGTACATGATGGGCTATGGCAAGAAGATCGAGGTCTCAATTACCGGAAAAGAGGTCAGAGTACGTGATTATGGCCGTGGTATCCCGCTCGGAAAAGTACTCGATGCGGTCTCAAAGATGAATACCGGGGCAAAATACGATTCGAAAGCCTTCAAAAAATCTGTGGGTCTGAACGGCGTGGGAGTAAAGGCGGTAAATGCCCTGTCAAGTAAGTTTATTATCAGGTCTATTCGTGACGGTCAGAAGAAGGTCGTCGAATTTGCTCACGGGATAACCATTAAGGATTATCCTCTCGAGGCAACTACTGAAGAAAATGGCGTTGAAGTCATATTCCAGCCCGACGAGGAGATGTTCGGCAACTACTATTTCATTTCGGAATATGTAGATACAATGCTCAAGAACAATGTCTACCTGAATTCCGGTCTGGTAATTAATTTCAACGGGAACAAGTTTTTCTCACGTAACGGACTTGTAGATCTTCTTAATGAAAATATTAGCAAAGAAGGACTTTATCCAATTGTTCATCTTACAGGAGAGGATATCGAAATAGCCTTTACACACGGACTTCAATACGGAGAAGACTATTACAGCTTTGTAAACGGACAGAATACCACCCAGGGGGGAACTCATCTTCTTGCCTTCAGGGAGGCTCTTGTGAAGACAATAAGAGATTTTTACAAGAAGGATTACGATCCTTCCGATATCAGATCTTCCATAATTGCTGCAATCAGTATAAAAGTTGAGGAACCGATATTTGAATCCCAGACCAAGACAAAACTCGGCTCAAAAGATATGGGCCCTGAAGGACCTTCGGTCAGGAATTTTATCAGTGAATTCATAAAGAAACAGCTCGACGACTATCTTCATAAGAATTCTGAGACAGCAAGAATAATCCTGAAAAAAATCCAGGATTCCGAAAAGGAAAGGAAAGCCATTTCATCGATACAGAAGCTGGCCAGGGACAGGCAGAAGAAAGTCAGTCTGCATAACAAGAAGCTGAGAGACTGCAGGATCCATTACAATACAAATGATGATAAAAAACTCGAATCCACTCTTTTTATAACTGAGGGGGATTCTGCCAGCGGTTCAATAACCAAGTCAAGAAGTGTTGAGACACAGGCTGTCTTCAGCCTTCGGGGAAAGCCACTGAACTCCTATGGCCTTACCAAAAAGATTGTATATGAGAATGAGGAGTTCAATCTCCTTCAGGCTGCACTTAACATTGAAGACGGAATCGAAAATCTCAGGTATAATAATGTCGTTGTAGCTACTGATGCGGATGTTGACGGCATGCATATCAGGCTGCTTCTGCTCACATTCTTCCTTCAGTTCTTCCCTGATCTGGTAAAGAAAGGACATGTTTATATCCTTCAGACGCCGCTTTTCAGGGTAAGAAACAAGAAAGAAACAAGGTATTGTTATAGTCCGGAAGAAAAAGCTAAAGCAATAGCCGTCCTCGGTCCAAATCCTGAGATGACACGTTTTAAAGGACTCGGGGAGATCTCTCCTGATGAGTTTAAGCATTTCATCGGAAAAGATATGAGGCTTGAGCCTGTTAGAATGAAGCGCAATGATTCGGTGGCAGGATTTCTCGAATTTTTTATGGGGAAGAATACTCCCGACAGGCAGGATTTTATTATTGATAACCTGAGAATTGAAGAAGATATTGTTGAGGAGGAAAAGCCTCTCACTTAGTATAATCCTTTTGGATATTCATGGAAGAAGAAGAACTCGATATTAGTAATACAGACGATATAACTCCGGTTCCGTCGGGACCGGCAGCTCTTCATTCCGTAACTGCATTATCGGGGATGTACCAGGACTGGTTTCTCGATTATGCATCATATGTCATTCTTGAAAGAGCCGTACCGCATCTGCATGACGGACTTAAGCCTGTTCAGCGCCGTATCCTNCATTCCATGAAAAGGATGGATGACGGACGTTACAACAANGTCGCCAATATAATTGGACACACAATGCAGTTTCACCCNCATGGNGATGCTTCTATCGGTGATGCACTTGTGCAGCTTGGACAGAAGGAACTACTTGTGGATATGCAGGGAAACTGGGGAAACCTGCTGACNGGTGATGGGGCAGCTGCTCCAAGGTATATCGAATCGCGACTTTCAAAATTTGCCCTTGATGTCGTATTTAATCCTAAAACAACTGAATGGAAGCTGTCGTACGACGGGAGGAACAAAGAGCCTGTCACACTTCCAGTTAAATTTCCTTTATTACTGGCTCAGGGTGGTGAGGGTATTGCTGTCGGACTTGCTTCAAAGATACTTCCCCATAACTTCAATGAACTGATCGACGCCTCCATTGACTATCTGGAAGGCAAGGATTTTGTTATATATCCTGATTTCCCGACAGGAGGAATGGTTGATGTTTCAAAATATAATGACGGACAGCGTGGAGGGGCAATAAAAGTTAGGGCCAAGATTGAAAAGGTTGATAAAAAGGAACTTGTCATAACCGAGATTCCATTTGGAAAAACGACATCAACTCTTATTGAGTCAATAATTAAAGCCAGTGAGAAGGGGAAGATAAAGATCAGGAAGATCGATGATAATACCTCTGCAAATGTGGAAATCGTCGTTCATCTTCTTCCAGGTGTATCTCCCGATATGACCATCGATGCCCTTTATGCACTCACTGACTGCGAATACTCTATTTCTCCCAACACCTGTGTTATCGTTGATGACAAACCCTCATTCATGGGTGTCAGTTCCATTCTGAAGCACTCTGCAGACAGAACGGTTGACCTGCTCCGGACCGAACTTGAGATCAGGCTTGGCGAGCTGAATGAATCATGGCACATGTCGTCGCTTGAAAAGATTTTTATCGAGGAGAAAATCTACCGCGACATTGAAGAATGCGAAACATGGGAAGGTGTTATAACAGCGATTGATGAAGGACTTGAACCATTCAAGAAGCTTCTGTACAGGGAAGTTACCAGGGATGATATAATTTCGCTGACTGAGATCAAAATCAAAAGAATATCGAAATTCGACTCCAAGAAAGCCGATGAACATATTAGGGGAATTGAAACTGAGATAGAAGAGGTTAAAAATCATCTTGGGAATATAATTCCTTATGCCATCAACTATTTCAGGCAGATAAAGAAAAAATATGGCAAGGGCAGGGAAAGAAAGACTGAGATAAGAAACTTTGATACTATAGAAGCTACAAAGGTTGTAGCTAATAATGCAAAGCTTTATATTAACTACAAGGAAGGGTTTATCGGAACGGGACTGAGAAAAGATGAATTCATTTGCGATTGTTCTGATATTGATGATGTTATTGTTATCAGGAAAGATGGGGTCTATCTGATTACAAAAGTGGCGGACAAGGTATTTGTCGGTAACGACATACTCTATGCGCAGATCTTCCTTAAAAACGACGAACGCACCATATATAATATTGTTTATCAGGATGGTAAGGATGGTCCATTGCTTGCAAAACGCTGCGCAATTTCGGGTCTGACTCGAGATAAGGAGTATAACCTTACACGTGGCACAGCCGGTTCTAAGATTGTATATCTCAGCGTCAATCCTAACGGTGAGGCTGAAGTGATCAATGTGCATCATAAGCCAAAAGCCAGGCTGAAGAAGCTTATGTTCGAATTTGATTTCGGACAGATGAGCATCAAGGGTAAATCTTCTATGGGCAACATCCTGACAAAAAATGCGGTTCATAAAGTCACCCTGAAGGAAAAGGGTCTCTCGACTCTGGGCGGCAGGAAAATATGGTTCGATGACGCGGTATTCAGGCTGAATGTTGATGGAAGAGGTCCTTATCTCGGTGAATTCAGTGCAGATGATAAAATTCTGGTAATTACCAAGAATGGTTTCTTCAGAATGGCGGGATTTGATCTGTCTAATCACTTTGAGGACAATATACTGATAATTGAAAAATACAGGCCGGGAAAGGTTTATTCAGCGATATACTGGGATGCAGAGCAGAAGTTTTATTATGTCAAACGGTTTACGATTGAAGAATCCGAGAAACCACAATGTTTTATCAATGAGGATCCTGAATCAAAGCTTGTAAGNCTTACAGAAGTTGAATACCCGCGCTTTGAAATTGCTTTTGGAGGCAAGAACAAAGACAGGGAGAACGAAATAATTGAAGTCGCCGAATTTATTGGTATCAAGAGTTATAAGGCCAAAGGAAAAAGGATGACCAGTTATATGGTTTCCAATATTCAGGAAATTGAGCCTATAATCAAACGCGAAGCAGAGGTCCCAAAACCTGAAGAACCGGATGATGAACCGCCTCCCCCTCCTATACATGAGGATCCGGCACAGATGACCCTTGAATTATAACGGTGAAGAATCAGATAATCTATATAATCGGATTCATGGGTAGCGGTAAGTCGACCGCAGGAAAAAAACTGGCTTCATTAATGGGCTGGACATTTACTGACCTTGATAAAAGCATCGAGGAATTCACCGGCAAATCTATTCCTGAAATCTTTGAACAGAATGGCGAGAAATTTTTCCGGAAGATTGAATCGGAGCTACTGAGAAATATTAAGGCTCACACAAACACAGTAATATCAACCGGCGGCGGAGCTCCCTGTTATGATGATAATATGAATTTTATGCTTGAGACCGGGCTTACCATCTACCTTAATCTGACTCCGTTGCAGCTCAGAAGCCGGTTGGCGGGATCTAATGATGACAGACCACTTATAAAAGGTTTAGGACCAGAGGAACTTCTCTCTTATATTGAAAAGAAACTCTCAGAACGTGAAGAGGTATATAGCCGGTCAGAAATGATTGTAGATGGATTTGATCTCGATATTAATGAGCTCATTAACAGAATTAAATTGAAGCAAAACGATCAGGATTGAGAACATTAACCACATTCAGTATCATGTAACCCGGGATAGTACGTTGTGTTTAATATTCAGAAGCTCATCTCAGATGCTGATAAATTATATTTCAAATAATAAATGTTAGACTCATCTTTGAATTTTAATTGTTAATTTAGTGAGCTATAATTTGTAACGGGGCAATTTATGAGAGATAAGCTACGTGCTCTTCCGGGAATTGAAACAGGAGAGGAGTCAAAGGTATCAATGCTTCTGATACAATCGGCCTTTCTGGGAATTTTTATCGGAGCCTTTGATATCGCGGCCCATTCGCTATTTCTCTCTTTATTTGACGTAAAAATGATGGCCAGGGGATATGTGCTCTCAGGCCTAATCGCAATTATTTTTCTGTTTCTCTCGGAGTTGCTGAAAAAGCAGGCCGGCGCGAGACTCTACCAGGTATTGATCCTGATTGTTTTAGCTGTTCTTACTTTGTGCCTCTGGGCAGCTTATATTCTCTCACCCGTCAAAGAAATTGTATTCCTGCTGTTTATACTGTTTGGACCCGTTAATTTATTGGTAATGGCGGGTCTTAATGATCTGAAGAAAAGTGGTATTCAGACAGGCCTNTCCGGGACAAAATTACCGGCT
>JGI20214J51088_10003188_pt1 | contig 10858 bp, 6 predicted proteins | sample WetSurMetagenome_FD_51088 | JGI IMG/M metagenome (IMG submission 51088) | reverse complement strand
TTTAAAAAAATTCAGGAATAAATATGCGAATAAACAAAATAGAACTCCGCCACACCAAAATGGAACTTGTCTCTCCCTTTACAACTTCAATGGGAACTGAATATGATGAAGAACATATTATGGTCAGAGTTGATGCTGATGGAATCACCGGTTGGGGTGAATCAGTAGCTGAAGGAACTCCATTTTATTCTTATGAAACAGTTCCAACAGCCTGGCATATTCTTCAGGATTTTCTTATTCCATCAATTTTAGGAAAAGATATTACATGTATCGATGAAGCCATTTCGCTCTACTCAAAAGTTCGTGGACATATGATGGCTAGAGCCGGATTGGAAGCTGCTTTGTGGGATGTGTTTGCAAAATCAAAAAATATTTCTCTTTCAAAAATGCTCGGCGGAACAAGAGAGAAAGTTGATGTTGGAGTGAGCATCGGAATTCAAAATTCTGAATCTGAACTAATCAAAAAAGTTCACGGTTATCTTGATGAAGGTTATAAAAGAATCAAAATAAAAATTTCACCAGGATATGACATCCAATTTGTAAAAGCATTGAGAAAAGAATTTCCAGATATTCTTCTTCAAGTTGATGCTAATTCTGCATATGAATTAAAAGATATTAATGTGTTTAAAGAAATGGATCACTATAATCTGTTGTTGATAGAACAACCATTGGGATATGAAGATATTTACGATCACTCAAAACTTCAGAGAGAACTTAAAACACCAATTTGTCTTGATGAGAGCATCCATTCACTTGATGATACTCGCGCAGCAATTGAACTGGATAGCTGCAGAGTAATCAACATTAAACCAGGCCGAGTTGGAGGATATACTGAATCAAAATTGATTCACGATTACTGTAAATCGAAAAATATTCCTGTTTGGCACGGCGGAATGTTGGAATCAGGGATTGGCCGTGCTGGAAATGTTGCACTTGCTTCCCTTCCAAACTTCACATTACCTGGTGATATTTCTGCAAGCAAAAGATATTATAAAGAAGATATAGTTGAACCTGAATTCACGGTTAACAAAGACGGAACGATGGATGTACCAACCAAACCCGGTATTGGAGTTGAGGTAAATATGAAACGACTTGAGAAAGTGACTGTCAATAAAAAAGAATTTAAAGCAAGTAAATAATATGAAACTGTTTACGTATTTAATCCTACTCTTAATTTTCATTTTTGAGCTTACTGGTTGTAATTCAAAAAAAAATGATACGGCTGACATAGTGTTAACAAACGGTTTTATTTATACTGTCGATAGCTTGAATACAAAAGCTGAAGCGGTTGCAATCAAAGACAAATCAATCATCTACGTTGGAGATAATGATGGAGTTCAAAATTATATAAATGATAAAACAAAAGTTATAAACTTAAACGGCAAAATGATTCTCCCCGGTTTCATTGATTCTCATTGTCACGTGATCAGTTCTTACAGGTATTTCTATGAATTAAATTTATATGGACTGAAAACCGCTAAAGAAATTCAAACTGCAATTAAAAAGTATTTGGCTGATCATCCTGATGCTAAATATATTAAAGGCAGGGGCTGGAGTGACACAGATTTTCCAAGGACAGGTCCGGACAAAAAAATAATTGACGAAATTGTGAAAGATATTCCTGTTTCTTTTTCTTCAGATGGCGGACATTCAAAGTGGGTAAACTCAAAAACGCTTGAACTAGCAGGTATAAATAAAAATACAAAAAATCCTTCTGGCGGAATCATCGAACGGGATCCAATTACGAATGAACCAAACGGAACACTTAGAGAAATTGCTGCCGATCTTGTTTCAGATATTTTCCCGGGTTATTCTGTTGAAGAACTGATGAAAGGAATTGAAAAATACCAGGAAATGGTTTCAGCATTTGGAATTACAACTGCTCATGATGCTTATCTTGATGCGGGAAGCAATGAAACTGAAGCATTCAGAACACTTGAAAAAAATAATAAACTTAAAATGAGATTCAGGGCTTCAATTTATATCGATCCCGAAAAAAACATTGATCAAATAAATTTATTAATCGATGAAAGAAATAAAAATAATGGTTCACTTTTTCAGACTCATTCATCAAAAATTTTTATTGATGGCGTTGTTGAGGGAAGTACCGCTTTGCTGAAACAGCCTTATAAACATTTACCTGGAAATTATGGTGAGCCACTCTGGAATATTGAAAAGCTGAAAAATATTTGTACAGAGCTCGACAAAAATAAATTTCAGGTTCACGTGCATGCCATAGGTGATTCTGCAGTTGCATTCGCATTGGATGCCTTCGAATATTCTGAGAGCCAGAATGGAAAAAGAGATTCCAGAAATCTCATTACTCATTTGCAATTAGTTGATCCCGTTGATATTCTAAGATTTAAAGAGCTCGGAGTCATCGCCGTACCACAGCCGTACTGGTTTAGTAAAGATGATTACTATTATAATATCCAGGTTCCATATCTTGGTCAGCAAAGAGCTGATGAAGAATATCCGATGAAAAGTTTTTTTGATGAAGGAATTGTTGTTGCCAGTTCGAGTGACTATCCTGTAACCATTCCCTGCAATCCACTCGAAGCTATTCAATATGGAATAACGAGAAGTGAATTCAACAAAACAGATTCAACTGAAATTCTCTGGCCGGAAGAAAGAGTTAATCTCGAACAAATGATAAGAAGTTTTACTATCAACGGTGCTTATGCAAATTTTCTGGAGAAAGAAACCGGTTCAATTGAAGTTGGTAAGAAAGCTGATCTAATTGTGCTCGACAAAAATCTATTCGATATTCCTGCTACAGAAATTCATAAAGTTAGAGTATTGTTGACACTGTTTGAAGGAAAAGAAATTTTCGTGGACAGTACTTTCAATCCAGTATATTGAGTCAGAAATCACCAATCTGCTTTATCAATTCTGTCCATAGTTCGGTTCCATTTAAACTGTTTGTCATAATCACAATTCCGTTTCCTTCATCCAGATTGAATTGAGAATAACATCTAAAGCCAGTTCTGTTCGCGCCACTATGATAATAAATTTTTCCATACGCAGTTGAATCGACTGCCCAGCCAAGACTCCAGTAAGTAAAAAGCCCCAATGCTCTTCCCGGTCGTTCAATCGGATCTCTGACTAATACATCGACTTGTGGCTCTAACATTTCATTTATATAATTTTGAGTAAGTAAAGATGTATCGGATTTGCTGGCTTTCATTATCTCAACTATAAATTTTGCATAATCTTCTGCAGATATGTATAGAGTGTATGCAGAATTTGGATGAACATATTTTGATTTTGCAAGAAAATTTCCTGAAGTATCATGACCATTGGAAATTAGTGAATCAATTTCTGCAGTCCAGATAAAAGAACTGTTCATCATTCCTGCCGGAGTAAACAAATATTTTTTCGCAATTTCATCTAGAGATTTGCCAGTTATTTTTTCCAATATTCTCTGAAGATAAAAATATCCTTCACCTGAATAACTGAATCTTTCACCGGGAGTAAAGTAAATCGGCAGCGGACCATTTCTTTCCTCTTCACCTTTTCTCCAATTTGGGAGTCCGCTTTGGTGAGACAAAACCATTCTAGCAGTTATTTTTTTGTAAATAGAATCTTCTCCATAAAATTTTTCTTCGAGATAATTGCATAGTGGCTCATCAAGATTTAGTTTGTTTTGTTGAACAAGTTGAAACACAAGAAAAGCAAAAACAGGTTTTGTCATTGAACAAGCTTCAAACATCGTATTTTCATTTACCGGGTCAGCTGTTCTAACATCTTTAATACCAAAATCTTTATTGAATGCTATTTCTCGATCCTTAATTAGTACAATGGAAACTCCCGGCACATTGAACTCCTGCATCAATGAAGGAATACTGTTATCAATAATTGAAATTACATCAGAAATTTTAGGTGGTTGAAAATAAAACTCAGGATTAATCTTTTTTATCGCGATATACGATGCCCATCTTATATTTTCATCTTCATCATTTAAAGTTGTCAGCAGATCAGAAACTGCTTCTTCAGCAGATTGACCAAAATTCCCCAACGCAATTACTGAACACCATCGAACATTTGAGTCACCATCATTCAGAGCCTGAATTAGATATGGGATTCCTCTTTCACCATTAGGTGCAATTTTTCCAAGTGCAATGGCTGAACACCATCTTACATTATTGTTTTTATTTTGTAAAGATTCGATAAGTAAGTCAACTGCATCATCACCATATTCTGATATTTCATTTACTGCATCCCCGTTTACATATGGGTCCTCATCAGAAAATTTATTAATAAAAGCTTGAATGGTATCTGCATTGGTTAGTTTTTTCCCTTGTGAATATAAATTTAATGCTGACAGAAAAATTAAAACAAATAACAAAATTGAAAATCTCATTTTAAACATCATCTTACTAAGGAAATCGTTCTGATTTGTATATCATTTATTATTCTTGAAGATCTTGGTACAATTTGCCATCTGATTGAACTCAGATTCAAAAGAAAATAAAATTGGTAATCCTCCTGTATGCAAAAAAACCGTTGTAATATTCGGATCAATAATCTTTTTCTGAACGAGATCAATCATTCCAGCCATAACTTTTCCTGTGTAAATCGGATCGAGCAGAACACCCTCAAGATTTGCACAATCTAAAATTGCATTCTTCCCTTCTTTAGTTATAAGTCCATACTCAACGAAATAATCATCATAACATTCAATCTGAATATCATCAAGATTTATTTTTTGTTTAAGAATTTCAGCTGATTCAATTATTATTTCTTTCGTTCGTTCAACTATTGCTTCTTTGGTTCTTGAAACGCTGATACCAATTATTCTCGCTTCAGGTAAAAACATTTTCGCACCGAGTATTGAACCGGCCAAAGTACCGCAGGAACCTACAGCCATAATTATTTGAACTTTTTTGTTACCAAACTGTTCAGATAATTCCCGCATTGCATTTACATAACCCAAAGCTCCCAAACCCGTACTTCCACCAATGGGAACTATAAATGGTTTTCGTCCTTTACGTTTTAATTCTCCAGCCCATTCATTCATAGCTGAAGTAAGATGATCATTTTCGTCATCCTCAACTAAATATCTTATCTCCGCTCCGAATAAAATATCAAGCAACAAATTTCCTTGATATTTATTGAAGTCGGGACCACCAAGCACAAGTTTAACATCGAGCGCAAGTTTACGAGCAGCTGCTGCTGTCATTCTTGCATGATTTGATTGTATCCCACCTGCAGTTAACACAACATCAAAATCACCTTTTACAATCTCTGCAAAATCATACTCAAGTTTCCGGGCTTTGTTACCTCCACCGGCAAAACCGGTCAGGTCATCACGTTTTAAAAGTAATTTTTTGAAGCCGTGTTTGTTTCCGAGCTTCTTCAATTCATCTAATGGAGTTGGAAGATTTGCAAATTGTATTCGGGGTATTTTGTCTAGCACGTTAACTTTTGTCCCATTTTGTAACAAAGATTAATAATCTGTGCAACCGATAAACTTATTATTTATTTTTTATTTACGACTCTCAAAACAGGGAAATATTCATTTGCTTTAAGTAGATGTGCATATTGCTTATATGTTACCAACCCAAGAATTGATTTTGGTTCAAGAGCAGTAACGATTAAATTATTTTTTAATTGGTTTGTTGGAATAAAATAATAAGCACTAGGTTCAATTTTAGTTTGTGTATCACTCAATTCTACAACTGGATTAACAACTGTATCACCTTCAAAATCAATTGAATCTATTTCACTAACAAAATAATTCTGAATGATTAAATCTTGAGAAATATCAAAATCCGAAATAATTAAATTCTGTCTCACGGCCCAATCATATAATTCTGTAAGTTTTTTGGGAATAAGATATCCAATTGGTCTTTCAACGTTATAAATTGATTTTACGACCGGACGGAAATCGGTAACAGTTATTAAAGAATCTGTATTTGAATAAATTGATCTTAACGGAACAACCAATTTTTCTCCATTGCTAACATGTTCCATCTGAATTGCAGCTGAATCATTAACTTCACCTAAAATTAATTTATCGCGTTCATCCCTTACCATTGATTTAATTTTATCTTTATGTTCGGAACAAAATCCCAGAAATGCTAACATTCCTTGAAATTGTCCTTCAGCTCGCCTTTGGATATTATCTATTGAATCTCTTCCATTCTTCCCTTCCTGGATTAATGAAAATGAATTCTGTATTCCCAAACTCTGTCTTCCATCGTTTATGTCATAAGTGCTATATCTTATATAATTAACCTCGGGCGGTCCACCGGGAATGTAATTATGGAATGTAAAATTTCTTTCAATCAAATAAGATTTGATAAATGGAAGGTATTCTTCATTGCTAAACTTTCTGATTCTTTCAGAGACGTTTGGATTTGTTGTAGTTCCAATCTGCTCATCAAAATATTTTATATAACCAAATTGCATATAATCTTCAGTATAAGGATAATATTCATGAACATCCATTGTTGCTTCGAATAAATATTCATCAAATATTTTGTGCAAAGCGGTGACTTCTGGTTCAGTCAGAATAAGATGATTTCGGTTTAAATCCATCCCATTTGCATTGTATCGAATATCTTTTTCTGAACCATCAGGATTCATCTGAGGAACCAATACAAGATCAATGTATTTCAACAAACCAACTAGGTTAGATTGAACTATTTTGGAAGCAAGTAGTAGGCTTCCTTCTTTTCCTGACTGTTCATCACCATGTTGCTGAGCAAAAATCAGAACTTTGATTTTGGAGGTGTCTTTACCAAATTCAGAATTAGAAAATTTGAGAGCGTAAAGGTTTCTACCTTCAACTGATTGTCCGATTATTTCAACTTTTAAATTATCAGACAGGCTATCCAATTGATAAATAAATTTCGTCAGCTCTTCATAAGACGTTAGCTGTTGATAGCTATTTTTTTCGAGAGGTGTTTGTTGTGGGAAAATGCTCAATGACAGAAAAATTAAAATAATAAATGCTTTCATATTATTTAGTCTAAACTGTTTAACATCTATCTACTCTCTTAAACCAATGGTACAAATATATGAGAAGAGAATCTTAAGTTACTTAAGATTCTCTTCTTTTGAGAGTTAATGAAATATATTTTATGCTTTTATGATTACTCTCATCTATTGCAGCTCCATCCTATCAAACATGATGGAGCCACAAATTGAATAATTTACTTCATCAATAACATTTTCTTTACTGAAACGAATTTATCCGTCCTCAGTTCGTAAATGTACATTCCTGTCGCTACATTCTTAGCATTCCACGTGTAACTATATCTTCCTGCTGTCAGATTTGTGTTAACCAACTCTGCTACCTTTTCTCCCAATGCATTGTATACTGACAACTTCACATTGCTTACATCTTCTGGCAATGAGAACTCTATCACTGTCGATGGGTTGAATGGGTTTGGATAGTTCTGCTCTAATGCATAGACTGCTGGTATTAGTTCGCTCGTTACCATCAGCTTCTGTATTGTTGCATCATTGATCACTACACTTTCGCCTGACTTCAGATTTACGTTTACTGTCTTTCCTGTCTCATCCATCAATCTCATATCCATTCCCTCTGATCTTACTGTCAGTGGATATGTTACTCCACTCATCTGTATCGTCTTTACTGATTCATTGATATCTTCTGCTATCCTTCCACTTGTGAATCTGAAATCATACATTCCTTCCATCGGTGCTGGTGGTAATTCATATTGACTTAAATCTACTTCACCCTTTACTGCATACAGTGTGTAACTTACTCCTGCTGCATCTGTCAATACTATCTTACCCCAGTTCTCTGGGAACCACTCTGCTGGCTTAGTTTCTTTTGCAATTGTTTCTGGTATAATTATCTGCCCTGCACCCGTCAGCTTTATCCAGTATCCATATCCCGGATCTATCGTCGTGGCTGCTGTGTATCCTCCCGAAAACTTGTACATTGGTCCACTCTGTAATCCCGGTGGTATTGTAGTTACATTGGCTGCTGTTACGCTTAACTCATATCCACCTATCATATTCCACCCTGATGTGCCTGTCAATGGTGCGTGGGCTACTATCTGGATTCCGCCTGCTGGCCATTCGTCTCCTGTGTTGTAGACTCTGGCTCCTGCTTGTTTCATCCAGTAGCCTATTCCCGGGGTTACTGTTGTTACTGATTGATAACTGCCAGCAAATTTGTATACACTTGATCCTGCTTCTCTGAATGCCCACCAAGTTCCGATTGTTTGGTCTGGTGAGTTTAGTCCTGGTGCTGATACCATATTCCATCCGTTGGCTGTATTTACTGAGAGTTGGAAAGTATTTGGGGCAGATATCATAGGACCTAAAATATCATCAATAAAAATTGCATAGAGGTCAAATCCTTTATTAACGAATGCAATGTATTTCTCCCCAGTATAAGTAGTTAAATGATAACTCTCATATTTCCAATTCGTTGTATTATCATTTACTACTGCTATATCCGTCCATACTCCGTTCGGATCATTAGTCGAACCTATTTTAATATATAGAACTTCAGTGTAATCTATACTCCTTGCACGATGCCAAAAGGTAAGACTATCACCATTAGCAATTGTAAGTTTTGGGGTAATGAGCCAATCATCATTCTGCAAGGTTGAACCTTCATAATATGATCCAGCCGATGCTGGTTCAGAATTAAAGTAGAGGTCATCCCTTAACCAATTCTCGACTCCACCATCATTATTAATCGAAAGCCAGTTGACAGGGGGAAAAACAGTACCGCTGAAATCCTCAATAAGTCTGTTTGCTGGAAATGCAATTCCACTTAAAGGAACCATGGTTAACCCGCCTGAACCATTATGCGCTATCCGCATTGTTGCAATTTTATTTCCTATTGAAGTTGGTACGAAGGATACTCTTATTGTATCTGATTCTCCAGAATTAAGATTTATTGGATAAGTAACCGGATATAATAAATATTGATTAGCCGAAGCTCCGATGAACGTTATCCCACCACTGACAATTGTAAGCGTACCAACTCCTGAATTTGAAATTATAAAATCCTGTGGTATGCTTGTTTCGCCTACATGTAAATAACCGAAATTTTTTGACGTCGGTGTTATGGAGAAAGTTGGAACTACGGGAGTAACTTCAAATGTCACGTCATCAACATAGATACGGTTTTGATCTGCAATACTGTAACCATGCCATCCAATATATATTTTACCTGAAGTTGAAGGAGTAAAATTAACAACAGCTTCAGTGTAAGTTGTAGTATTAAATGAAGGATTATTAAATATCGGACCCTGTGTCATTCCGGAAGAAGTTGGAGACGAGCCCCATTTCACTTCCATACTTTCAAAATACGTCGGGGAAGTCTTATACCAGAATCTTAAAGTATAATTTACACCTCCAGTAACTTGTATCGGCGGAGTGAAAAACCAGTCATTCATTGCATCTGCTGAACTGTATCTTATGCTCATATGATTTGGCACCGAACGAGGAGTTCCGGAAGTATATGTAGTCCAAGCATATGAATCCCCATTTGTATTTTCTATTGCCCACCCGTAGGGTATTGCTGGTTCTGTAACACCATCAAAGTTTTGTGTATAAGGCAATGTTGAAATAGTTGGGTCCGCTCCTGTCGTGAATGACCAGACCACAGTACCCGTTGCACTACCAGCACCATTATAAGGAATTATTTCCCAATAATAAGTAGTGTTCGGAGATAGAATAGGATTTGGTATGTACGTTGTTACCAATCCAAGATTAGTGTTGTTCTCTATATTATTTGGCGGATTATTAGTTCCGAAATTAATTCTGTAACCTGTCGGCGGAGCACCTCCACCAGCAATCCAGTTTAAACTTGTATACGGATTAACATTGGTACCACCATTTGCAGGAGATACAAGTACGGCAGGCGAAGGTATTGGATCTGGCTGATAAACAACCACATTATCTACTATCCAATACCAGGAGTAATCACCAGTCCATCGGAATCTGACTTTTGCATTTGCAACACCGGCTACATATGACGAGATATTGATTGATTTAAAATCTGGATTCAGTGTAGATACAGTTGTTGAGTAAATAGAAATCCAAGAAGTGCCATTCCAAACTTCAACTGTTGCAGCACCGCCAAAACCACCCTGAAAATACTGATTCCATTCTAAAATTACTGTTGTTGCAGCAGGTGCACTGAATACTGGGGATTCGAGAGCTACATCTTCAGCTAAACTATTATCTGAGTAATTATCACTATCGAATATCGCAGCGGGAGATGTAATAGGTGAATTAAGAGTTCTTCCACCGGGGTTATCAAAGTGCCAGAGATCAACAAGAGGATCACCAGCGATTGTATTTTGTGTCCACCCCGTTGGCGGAGTTGTTCCAGTTGCTGTGGAAAAATTTTCTGTAATATATATTATTTCATCGGGAGAAAAAACCTTATTTTGCCAATAAGGGGCCTGTTGTTTTAAACTCTCCAGATAATCCAGAATAATTTGTTTTTCAACTTTAGTTGGATTGTCAAGTTCATCTTTCTCATATCTTTTTATTATATCTGTTGCATCGGCCTGTGCAAATATATTCTGAGGTATCAGAATGTTAAAGATGAAAAAGAGCACCGGAATAAATTTGAAATATTTTACAAACATAAATCCTCCAAATTGAGATTAATAAAAAATAATTTGAACTTAGGAAGTAATTCGCTTTATGGTTAAAACTAAAATTCCATTTCAACAGCAAAGTGGTTACCGCGGGTAGATAATTGGATGATTTTTAATCATTAGTCCTCCGATTTATTAATGTATAATGATTTTAATTAAGGCATCATAATTATTTTTCCTAGAACTGTAATCCCAGAATTGACACATCCTTATAAACTTATTTAGATACTTATTTTCTCCCAAAATATTTT
>JGI20214J51088_10003187_pt1 | contig 10858 bp, 9 predicted proteins | sample WetSurMetagenome_FD_51088 | JGI IMG/M metagenome (IMG submission 51088) | reverse complement strand
TTTTCCCCAACAAAAACTGAATTGAATTTCGTCGGTGCTCCGAAAAAGCTTCCGGTGCCGGGTATAAGCTTATCTTTCAGGGTGAATATCCTTTTTTCTTTNTCAACATCGATCCCGTTTATTTCCACTCCTGTACTTTTTGANGCCGTGGAGGCAATGCCCCTTATCACAATTCTACCGGTTGTATTGATCACACCGGGGGTTGAATCCAGAACTGTAATCAGCGACGGGTAATCCCGGATTATATTCTGAATATCGGAGCTGCTTCTGAAATCTTTGTTGTTTATCTGGATATGCGACAGCTCTTCATTAACAGCTGCATCAATCCTCTGGACTATGGAGCTGTTCATCGCNGCTATTGAAAACACTCCGGCAAAAACACCTATCGCGACTGCTGTAATGACGATCAGGCTTCTTGACTTGTTCCGCCAGACATTTTTCCAGGCTATTTCTGTGATCATTGTTCAGTCAGTTTACGCTCTTAGTGCATTTATTACATTTATTCTGAATATCTTACGGACGCAGAACAGAATGGCGACAAGAAGAATTATCAGGACCACCACAATCTGCGACAGATAATAGGTATCGGGCAGCAGGGTTGGCATTACCGGTTCAAAACCATAATCACTGTACATACGTCCCATTTCCCCTGTAAATCTTATAGGATGGGAATTCCCATAAAAAACAAAAGGGAGGGATGCAACAACACCAGCAGCCAGCCCAAGGATTCCTATCAGCACCATTTCGAGTGAGACGATTTTTGCAAGTTTTCTTTTCCTCATGCCAATTGAGACCAGCATTCCGAATTCCCTCTTTCTTTCGGCTATCATCATGAGTACGGTGCCAAAGACGCCAAAAGCTATCACCAGGTAAAGTATGCCTATCATGATCATCCCGCTTCTGTTGTCTGCTTCAAGCTGGTTAATAAGAAGTGCATTCATTTCATGCCAGGTCCGGATAGCAAGAGGCTGTTCCAGTTGCTTACTGATATTATTCCCGGTCTGTAGCACATTTTCATCATCATTATTAACCAGCTTAAGTACTGCTGATGTGACCATTGATGGAGCGGCGAACAGCTCCTGTGCCCCTGTTATCGGAAGATAAACAATAATGTTGTCAATATCCGGAGCCGGTAACCGGACAATTCCCCTAACGACAAATTTCCCCGCTGCTGAAGTCCCGTGATAACCCTGGCCGACAAGCACTATTGTGTCACCAATCTCCGCTTTAAGATAATCGGAGAGTCCGTTGCCAATTAATGCCCCGTCGGTCTCATTTATGTCNAGATATTCGTTCCTGAAAGAAGCGCTTCTGCGCAGAACAGGGAGGATGTCAGCGGAATCATCCTGGCTGATATTCAAATCGAGCATCAATCTCCCCTCACTTGAATATGATTCATTCAAGAAAACATCTAGCAATTTCTTNGTCCTGTCGGGAATAGAGCTTCTCTTCAATGCAGCTATCGATTCAGGTGTTAATTTGTACTTTACAAGTTTACTTTTAAGCCCGGTTACCTTTTCTTCGCCCTCAGGATCGATTCCGAGAACCATAACACCCTGGGTCCGGCTCTCATCGGCTGCAAGAGCAAATGATTCCAGCCGGGGGACCAATGTATTTACATTTGGATCAGAATAGATTTTTTCTGTTACACGGGGGGTCAGTTCAAAGCTGTTGTCAATTATGGGCTCATCAAAATAATCGCGGTGCTGTATCTGAAGATATCCCGTATAGGATTCAATAATATTCCTGAACATCCTGTCGTATGCCCCAAGCTGGAATGATCGCATAAGAAGAGCAAAAAAGACAGCAAAGAATATTGAAGCGGCTGTAATTACAGTCCTTTTTCTGTTGCGCCAGAGGTTTTTCCATGCAAGCTGGGAATCGGTCATCTCTATAAGTTTAAAGCACCTTTATCTCACCGTTTTCATATTCTGTTGTGAAAAGAAACTCTCTTCAAGTTTAATATTGAACTTCAATTCAATAATCCTTAAAACCGTTTTGTTACCCGGATTTTCTGCAGGGATCAGTTCAATAATGGTAGGCAGCAGCCTTCCGTCAAGGGTTTTCAGCTCCTTCCCGTATTCAGTCCTTACAAGCATCCCATCCTCATCAAATAGTTCAGCCTTAAGTGCAATAAATTCCTTTTTATCCACCCACCACAGCTGCCTGCCCCAGAGAACACCGGCGTCTTCTTTAGCAAGCAGTCTGATTTTGTAGCACATCCGGCCGTCAATTTCCTCTTCTCCTTCGATAGTATGGGTATAATCTTCCACCACCGATGATTCCCTGAGAATATCATCGTTCGTGTAGTCCGATCCCATCCAGCCCTGCGACATCATTGAAGGCGGAAGCTTGATTAGTCTGTTTATGGAAGGATTCCAGCTCCACATTTCGTTTTTCCGCTTCAGGAAAGTCTGTCCTTTTTCACGTGCCGGGGCAGTAATTAATGTAAGTGCATAGTCATCCTCCCTCGACCACGATCTGAACTCAACTGTTCTTTGCCATGTGGGCCTGATTATTGTCATTGACATGACACTATACCCGGTCATTTCGCCATTGAGTTTTTCATCGGTTTTTCTGACAATTTCCGTTGCAGTGAGTTGCTGGGCAGTAAGGAGGACAGGTGATAATACCTGTATCAAGAGAAAAAATATTACAGTGGGCCTGCTTTTCATAGATTTTCTATTTATAAATCTCAATTATTCTGTTTAAAGCTTTTTCGCTGTTCTCATCCTCATCATCCTGATATATGCTTGTCAAAGCATATCCTTTCATTGTTATCAGAAACATTTTTAACTCAATATCGGGATCATACCCTGGGCCCATCCTATCTTTTCTTCTTATGAAGTAATCCGAGATGATATTCATAATCTGCGATACAGGAAGGTCTGGTCCGGGGAGAGTTTCGGGCTCCTCTCCGGAATCATTTCCGGCAAACGATTTCAGAAACTGCGCCCTGACATCATTCTGCATCAGAAGCTGGAATAATAACCGCCAGAATGAGCGTTTTTCCTTTAAGATTAAATTTATTTTTCTGATAAAGAATTCAAATTCATCTTCAGAAAGGTATCCGTCCCTGTCGATGTCAAAGTAGTTAAGCACCTCGGCTATTGATTTGTGCATTATAGCCTTTAAAAGAGATTCCTTGCTTTCAAAATAATTGTACATCAGTCCTTTTGAAATACCTGCATGCCTTGCAATATGATTTATTGTAGTTGAATAATAGCCTTCATTGGCGAAATGCTTAAGAGCTGTTTCCATTATCAGGGTTATCTTTTCTTCCCTTATTTCTTTGTACTGCTTTGATGTTCGCGGTGACATTTTACGACAACAGTTTCGTCAGACATAAAACAATATCAATCTTTTTTGAATGAACGGTTAGTCAAAGCTAAAAACTGTTTTTAAGAAAAGCAAACTTTTGCAGGAAATTTTTTTGCCGGCAAAAGTCCTGAAAAACTACTGGGGTTCCGTAGAGGCTGTTAAAAAGTCGAAATCCATTAACACTGCCTGATGGCAGGCAGGAGCAAAGGCCGTCAGGGATTTAAGAAAAGATCGATACTGATTACCGGTGCAGTCAGCTTGTACAAAAAAGCAAGAGATAAGAAGTGTATCCGAATTTCTCCCTGCCGATCAAATAATTGAGGCTCCCGACCGTTATTATACAAGTTTATATATCTTTAACCGATTGTTTAAAACCTTTTTACAATGTCAAGTCTCAGACTTCTACTTGGATTGATCCCCTCTACATCAAAGATCGAACAGGCTGAAAAAGCACTTGTTGATGAATTCGAAAAACTTCAGGCTTTTACAAAATCCGATCTGCTCGCAAAATATACAAAACTTCACGACCTGGTAAACTCCTCTTCTTTTGTTCAGAAAAGAAAGGAAATCGAATCGCTGAAGTATAAAGGCTCAGAAGAATTTATTAAAGAAAAAGAGTTCCTGTCGCTCCAGAAGGCAAAGGATCTTCTGATGTATTTCAAAACTATCTCAGGCACAATGCTTAAAAGATTCAGGGATCTTGACGGATCTCAGAAAATCAGGGATTTTGAGGAACTTGAGAGTTTCATTAAATCAAATGCCTTCAGGCAGAAGCAAAAAATGAAACCTATTACATTCAAGGACTCAGATGAATACAGGAGATTCCTTGAATTTAAATCACTTAAATCAGATCCGGAGATAAAGGCTTTCGTTAAATCTCCCTCCAGTGTCGCAAAATCAAAGACTGTACAGAGATTCGAGGAGCTTGACAAATTCATTAAAAGTGCCGAGTTCCTTGCAAAAAAGAACATGAGGCCGATAACATTCAAAGATACTGAAGAGTTTAAAAAGCTGCTTGAATACAACCGTCAGAAAGAGAGTCTCGACATCCGGGAGTTTTATAAATTCAAATCATCAAAGGAATATGCAAATTTCCTGAATATTGACGGTTCAGCAAGGCTTGCAAGGTATAATGAGCTGAAAGATTATGTGGCCACGCCATTATTTAAAGAAAAGAAAAACTATCTGCTNGATTCAAAAAGATTTGAGAAGACCGAAGAGTTTAAGGATCTCCGGGAATATGAAAAGCTTAAGAAGAATGAGGATATCATCTGGTATTTTAAAGTAAAGGATTTGAATAAATTTGATGTGCTTAAAACCAAAGAGCTAACATTTGCTGATGATTTTGAAGGAGACAGGCTCGATACAAAAAGATGGCTTACAAATTTTTACTGGGGCGATAAGCTTCTGAAAGACAATTATTCAGTAGAGAACGATCTGCATTCATATACTGAAAAGGATAATTTCGAGATCCGTAACAGCCTTCTTAAGATCCACACTAAGCCCCAGAGAATAACAGGAAAAGTATGGTCGCCAACAACAGGATTCATCACCAGGGAATTCGGATATACTACAGGGCTTATCAATTCAGGAAAAAGCTTCAGGCAAAAGTACGGAGTATTCTCAGCCAAGATTAAACTTGGGAACCCGGCAGCAAGAAATAATTTCTGGATGCTTGCGGACAAGAGCACACCTCATATTGATATCTGCCGGACATCGAATAATAAAGTCTGGACAGATTTTGTTGCAGATCCGGGCCGCTTCTCGAAAAGCTCAATAGGTCCGCGCTACGCAAACGATTTTTATATATACTCTCTCGAATGGACCCAGGATAAGCTCGTCTGGAAGATAAACGGTGTGGAGATCTTCAGGCAGACATCGAATATCCCGCAGGAACCAATGTATGTACTCCTTGCCGGAGGTCTCGATAAACCCATCAGCGGAATGACCACAATGGAGGTCGACTGGGTCAGGGTGTATCAGGTCAACTAACTAAAACTGTATAGTATTTTGATGATCGTAGGGGTGTAGCAAGCTACACCCCTACGACATTTTATAATCCCCTTGTAACTATTCCCGGTTTCTTCCGTCTTTATACTGTAAATCGTTTTATGACAGTAAAGGAATATAACAGATCTGTTGAAGAGTATTCTGATTCCGTTTACCGATTCATCCGGACAAATCTTAAGGATGAGGAACGGGCAAATGATATTGTGCAGGACAGCTATGAAAAACTATGGAGAAATGTTACCGAAATTGGATATCCGGTAGTTAAATCATGGTTATTCACAACTGCATACCGCACAATGATTGATATTATACGGAAAGAAAACAGGATGACACCCCTGGAAGATCATGATAATTATGATTTAATTTCAGAATCGCAATACAGCGACCTGAATGAAATTCTACATATGGCGCTTGAACGTCTGCCTGAAAACCAGAAGTCGCTGGTTCTTTTACGCGATTACGAAGGCTATAGCTATAAAGAAATTGGAGAAATTACCGGATTGACAGAAGCCCAGGTCAAGATCAATATTTACCGCGGAAGAGTGGCCCTTAAGAATTTTATAGTGAAAATTGAAACTGTGATCTAAGTATGAAGCCTGACAGATCGAACTATGAAATCTGGTTCACCGATTTTCTCGATGGCAACCTGAGTGAATTACAGGTTGAGGAGCTTAAGGCTTTTCTGCTTGAGAATCCCGACCTGAATGAGGAATTGAACGGACTCACTTCAGTGATGCTTAATCCGCCGGATCTGGCTTTCACTGGGAAGAAATTACTTGGCAAATCTGCCGGGAGCCTTTCAGAAGAACAATTTGAATACTTATGCATTGCTAATCTCGAGAATGATCTTAGTCCGGGACAGAAATCTGAATTGAATGAGATTATCAGCCATGATGAATCCAAAAGAAAAAGCTTTGAGCAGATCCAGAAACTGAGACTGAAACCTGTATCAGCCGGTTTTGCACGAAAAAACATTGTTAAAAAATTAACAACCGGTCAGAAAATCTTCAGGCTTTCGGTGATCGGCTTAAGTGCAGCAGCAACAATTGCAATAATAGTCTCTTTATTTCTTTTTAAATATGAAAATACTGTAAGGGAGNCGGCACGGACTGCTCAAATCATGACAATTGATNCTATTTCTGCTGACNCGGNCCTGCCTGTAGCAGTGACAGTGCCGGAAGCGAATATAATAAGAAACAGCAGCGGACCGGCCATCAGAAAATCAATAAATGAGATACATGTCAGCGAGGTGAACCTGACACTTACAGAACAAGCCTTCAGGGATGTTTCTGATTCTCTTCCTGTATTTCAAAGGCCGGAGGCCCTTATTTCACTGAAGGTTGAAATTCCTCAGAATCTTTTTGCGGCAAACAACCAGGAGGCCGGTCATATCAGGATTAATGATCCTTCATATGTCCCGCCGCTTATAGAATACAGAAGTAATGTTCAACTGTTTCTCGCCAGGTTGTTCCATGAAAAGATCATGAAAGATAAAAATGCCGGAACAAGGCCTGTGGAATCATTTGAAATTGCTCAAGCAGGGATAAAGGGTCTCAATAAACTGTTCGGCTGGGAAATAGCCCTTCAGAAAAATACTGATGAAAGCGGAGATATCAGATCTTATAATTTCAGCTCAGGATTGCTGAAATTTAATGCTCCTGTAAAAAAGCCTGTGAAAGCACTGTAACTTTTTAATTCCTGCATCCGTCCCAGCAATGAAAAACAACTGAAAGGGCAAAACGTCATGAAAAGAAATTCTATTTTAATTTTAGCAGCAGCTCTCGTCTGCCAGGCATTTACGCTTCAATCGCGGGATATTACGGTTATCGAAAAGAAGCAAACCGTCACTGCGGACACAAGTGATAATGTAACAATCATTATTGGCAATGATCTTTTGCGCGTTGACCGGAATGATTCGCTTGTAATTATAAGAATGGGTGACAGGGGATTAAATATCCAGGATTCACCAGACGGGAAAAAGGTTGATTTTGAAAAATACGATACCGAATTACGTGACCTGGAAGCGGCTGATACGGACAGGAATTGGGAATCAGACAGCAACAGGAACAGTGACAAAGACAGGGAACGGAATCAGGAATGGCAGGAACAGGAGCGTTACAATGGCGCAAGAAATTTCAGAGGTCACTGGGGGGGGGTGGAAGCAGGATTCAATAATTATCTTCACATCGAATCGATGACACTACCGGAAGAAATCTCCTATATGACCCTTAATACAAGCCGGTCAAATTGTTTCAATCTTAATTTTTCGCAGCTAAATATAGGTTTCAGCAGACATATAGGACTTGTTACAGGCATTGGCATTAACTGGAATATCTACAGGTTTGAAGGTATGAACAGCATCGCTGTAGGCAACGACGGAACGATAACAGCATTGATACCAGATGAAACTGTACCTTTGAAGAAGTCGAAGTTTAACACTCTGTATCTGAATTTTCCGCTTATGTTTGAAGCCCAGATACCGGCAGGCTACAACCGGCTTAACATTGCCGCCGGAGTTATAGGAGGAATAAAGCTTAATGCATGGACAAAGCTTGTTTATGAAGATGGAGAAAAGGTAAGGGCAAACGGCGATTATAATCTTAATCTGCTCCGCGGAGGAGTAACTGCCAGAATAGGGTATGAGAATTTCATGATATACGGAACATACTATCTCACTCCATGGTTCCGGGATCTTAAGGGGCCGAACGGGTATAACCTCGAGCCATTCGAAATAGGACTGGCATTCACGTTTAACGACTAAAGGCGACGGGCAAAGGGCGTCGGGCGACAGGCAATTGGTAAATAGGCGAAAATAGATATTGGTTTTCCTGACGCCTGATGCCAGTTGCCTGTCNCCTTTTTTTGTATTTTTGTTTATGCCTGATTCAATTTTATCACCCCGTGAACTTCGCCGTTACAACCGGCAGATCATGCTGCCTGAAATAGGTATTTCAGGNCAGGAGAAGCTAAAACAGGCGCGTGCGCTCGTGGTCGGGGCCGGAGGACTTGGATGCCCTGTACTTCAATACCTGGCAGCAGCAGGAGTCGGAACCCTGGGAATTGCAGAATTTGATACTGTCAACGAAACAAACCTTCAACGTCAGGTGCTTTATGGTTCTGAAGACCTCGGTAAGCTGAAATCCATAATTGCCATCAACAGGGTTGAAAATCTTAACAATCTTATTGAAACTAAAAGGATAAACCTTAAGATAGACGCTTCTAATTCGTTGCGTATTTTTAAAGACTATGATGTAATTATTGACGCTACAGATAATTTTGAATCAAGGTATATCATAAATGACTCCTGTGTGATCCTTGGCAAACCGATGGTTCACGGGGCAATTTACAAGTATGAGGGGCAGGTTTCAGTTTTTAATTACATGGGNGGTCCAACATACAGGTGCTATAATCCACAAATCANAGACCGGGTCTATAATAATCCTGAGCCTGCAGAGGCGGGGCTTCTTGGAGTTCTGCCCGGAATAACGGGAACATATATGGCAAACGAAGTGATAAAGATTATNACCGAAACAGGTATTGTTCTTTCAGGTAAAATATTGATTTTCAATATATACGATTACGCATTTAATATTTTGGAAATCACAAATATCCCTGAAAATCATAATATTATACGGCTGCACGACTATCATTAACTTGTCATATTCGATAATTTCCATTTATTTCAATTTATATCCCTTATTTCAACTTATTTCAACTTATTTCAACTTATTTCAACTTATTTCAACCTATTTCAACCTCATGCGTCTTTTACTAATCAGCAACTCAACAAACCCGGGAGAGCAATATCTTGATTATCCAAAACAGAATATCAGGGAATTCCTGGGGGATAAACATATCAAGGCTCTTTTCATCCCCTATGCCGCAGTTACCTTTTCATACGATGATTATGAGCTTAAGGTCCGCGAACGGTTCAGGGAGGTCGGGCACGATATTATTTCTATTCACCATTACACCGATCCCGTCAATGCGGTTCAGAAAGCATCAGCCATTGTGGTCGGCGGCGGCAATACGTGGATGCTTTTAAAGCTTTTGCGCGATCACAAGCTGATAGAGCCTGTAAGAAAAAAAATCCTTTCCGGAACTCCTTACATCGGATGGAGCGCCGGATCGAACGTGGCTTGTCCGACAATCAGGACCACTAACGATATGCCTGTTATTGAACCCTCTTCCTTCAGGGCGTTTAATCTTATTCCCTTTCAGATAAATCCGCATTACCTTGATTCAAATCCTGCCGGTCACGCCGGTGAAACAAGGGAACAACGTATCGAGGAGTTCATTGTGGTAAACCCGGATGTCTGGGTCACAGGTCTGCGGGAAAGTACAATGTTACTTATCGAGGAGAAGAATATAAGTTTGATCGGACCAAGAAAAGCCAGGATATTCAAAAAGGATCATATTCCGCTTGAGCTTGGAGAAAAGGATGATTTCCGCTTCCTGTTCAAATAAAAATATTTTTTGCTTCAAATATTTTAACTTTGCCTCCCGTTAACTACCCGTGTGAAGGATATTTACCTGACGTAAATGAAACTGGCGGCAAAGATTCTTAAGATAGCATCCATTATTTTTGTTTCAGTATTGGTTTTACTGTTTTCCCTGTCGCTGATTATGCAAAACAAGGTTGCAGGAATCCTTCTGAAAACGCTGAACAATAATTTCTCAACCAAAATAGAAACAGGCTCTTACAGGCTCTCACTGATAAGGAAATTCCCCAAAGCTTCGATCGAGTTAAAAAATGTGCTTGTTCATTCTTCCCCTGATTTTGATCGTGCTGCTTTCGGTGGAATCAAAACAGACACTCTTCTTGCTGCAAAATCAGCATCCATCGATTTCAGGAGTATCGACATGCTCAGAGGAACCTATACTTTTACAAAAATAAGTGTCAGATCAGGCAAACTGAATCTATATACTGATACATCCGGACATTATAATTATGACATCTCAAAGAATGATGATAAAACAGATGGAGCTGATAATGTAAAGCTTAACCTCAACAGGATCAATTTATCGGATGTCGGTTTTGTTTATAACGACCGGAGGGTTGACCTGATAATCGGGGGAATATTCAAAGATGGACAGCTGAGAAGCAAGATAAGGGGCAATAATATTGACTTTAGCGGGAAGTCAAAAGTGAATTTTGAACTGTTCAGGCTGGGAAGCTTTTCAATCAGGCAAAGTATTGCAGCAGAGCTGGAAGTTGGTCTGAATCAGAATGAAAAAGGAACCTTTTTTAAAAAAAGCACAATGAGGATTGAGAATTGGGATTTTGTGCTTACAGGTTTTGTGGCAGCCGACAATTATCTTGACCTGAATGTCGCGGCAGATAATATTGATATATCAAAAATAACCGGGTTTCTGCCTGAAAAGTACAGTAAAGCAGCTTCCGCCTATCATCCTTCAGGAATTCTTAAGTTTAACTGGACGACAAAGGGAAAACCTACAGCAACAGAAGATCCTCATTATGACATTGCTTTCTCCCTTAAAAATGCTCATATTGATAACTCCGGAT
>JGI20214J51088_10003186_pt1 | contig 10859 bp, 8 predicted proteins | sample WetSurMetagenome_FD_51088 | JGI IMG/M metagenome (IMG submission 51088) | reverse complement strand
ATGAGATAACGGAAGACTTGGATATTGCTGTGAAGAAAATCCGCAAGCATGGTTTTACAATTAGAAATCAAACCGTCTTATTAAATCATGTTAACGACTATTATAAAACCCTGGCAGAAACTTTTAGAAGAATGTTTTGGATTGGCATTCATCCCTATTATTTGTTGCAATGTCATAAAGAAAAAGGGATTGTTCATTTTATCACACCTATACAGATTGGGAAAATCTATATGAAACACTTGCAAGGTTGGATTTCAGGTGTAACGGTTCCACGATATGCCGCAAATATTGAAGGTGGTGGCGGAAAAGTTCTGTTAATGCCCTCAGGACATGACACCTTGAACGACAAAACTAATATTGATAATAAGATATCTGAAAGTTATGCAACGGTAAATACATGGGATGGTAAGAAAATGTTCAGGTACGAAGCTCTTGGCAGAACGTCACGAGAAGAATTTGAAAATGGTGTTAAAATTATGGACGCTTTTATTGGCAGAAAAGGTGTGTTCCTTCCAAAGCTCATAATTGTTGACAACAAAGGGCGGCATGTTGAAACTACTAATAGAACGAAATTGCCTACAATAGAGAAGATTAATAAATCTGAACTTTTAGGATATAGCTTATACAACAAAGATATGCCATTGACTAACCCTGCAGATATATCGGGTGAATTAGAAAAACAATTTAAAAAATCAAAATATTGCGGAAAAGACTGAAAATAATTGCAGAATATTTTTAATACAGACAAGAACGCCCGGTTGGTAACAAACGGTAGAGAAACCGAAAATGATGGAGATTGTTTTGTAGCATCTGAAAAAAGCAACAGAAAAGAATTAAAATAAACCCATTTGCAATTAATATCATGAGAAAAGTAATACAAACAGTAAAATATAGTGGTTTGTCCGAAGAGCAAGCCAGGCAGAAGCTTGAAAAGGAAGGCTTTAATGAGCTTCCTTCTTCAAAGCCAAAAGGCATATTGCACATTATATTTGGTGTTGTAAAAGAGCCAATGTTCCTGTTATTGGTTGCATGTGGTACGCTATATCTGTTCCTTGGCGATGTAAGGGAAGGGCTGATGCTTTTAGGGTTTGTGTTTGTAATAATGGGTATTGAATTTTATCAGGAGAAGAAAACAGAAAAAGCGCTGGATGCATTGAAAGACCTTGCCAGCCCAAGAGCATTAGTCATTAGAAGTGGTATTGAAAAAAGGATACCTGGCAAAGAAGTAGTAACTGATGATATTGTAGTGTTGCAAGAGGGCGACAGAGTCCCTGCCGATGCTCTCGTTCTGTCGTGCACTAACCTTATGGCTGATGAGTCATTACTTACCGGAGAATCTGTTCCGGTCAGGAAAAGAGATGGAAAGGAAGACGATTTGAATACTAACCCTGGTGGCGATGATATCCCATATGTTTATTCCGGCTCAATGATAGTTCAGGGAAATGGTGTTATCAGAATTGTGGCAACCGGAACGAATACTGAAATCGGAAAGATTGGGAAAGCATTGGAGTCAGTAAAAGAAGAGCCTACAAAGTTGAAAAAAGAGATGAACTTACTTGTAAGGCGATTGGCAATTGTTGGAATTTCACTCTGTGCCATAGTTATTGTTATTTATACCTTAACCAGGGGCGATTTGCTAAATGGATTTTTGGCAGGTATTACACTGGCAATGGCTATGCTTCCCGAGGAATTTCCTGTAGTTCTTACTGTATTTCTTGCTCTTGGAGCCTGGCGCATGTCAAAAAATAATGTGTTGACCCGCAAACCCGCAGCCATTGAAACACTTGGATCGGCAACTGTATTGTGCACCGATAAAACAGGAACACTGACACAAAATAAAATGACCGTTACCCGATTATTTAATGGTAGCGATTTTCATACAGTTTCTGCTAACACAGAGCTTCCGGAACCATTTCATGAGATTATTGAGTATGGAATATTATCGAGTCAGGTTAATCCTTTCGATCCCATGGAAAAAGCCATTACCAGTATTGGTGAAAAGTACTTTCAAAATACAGAGCATCTTCACGCAGACTGGGTGGTGGAAAAAGAATACTCTTTGTCAAAGGAAATGTTGGCCATGTCGAGAGTATTTAACAGTACCGGAACAAAAGGCAAAATAATTGCAGCCAAAGGTGCCCCGGAGGCAATATTTGATTTATGTCATGTTGATGAAGATGAGAAAGGCAAATACGAGAAGGCTGTTACTGAAATGGCTTCATCCGGATTAAGGGTGTTAGGTGTTACAAAAGCAAAAATAAATTCAGAGCACCTGCCTGAAAAACAACATGGTTTCAATTTTGAATTTTTAGGATTAATAGGGTTGTCAGACCCCATCAGGGAAAACATATCTGATGCAGTTGCAGAATGCCACAAAGCCGGTATAAGGGTTATCATGATTACAGGAGATTATCCGGTAACAGCATTGAGTATAGCCAAAGAAATAGGTCTGAATAATCCCGGACTTTGTATTGCCGGTAATGAACTGCCGGAAATGAGTGAAGAGGAACTTTCAGAAAAGATAAAAGACGTAAATGTTTTTGCCAGAGTTATCCCGGAACAAAAACTGAAGATTGTTAATGCATTAAAGAAAAACAATGAAATAGTTGCTATGACAGGCGATGGGGTAAACGATGCTCCGGCACTTAAAGCGGCAAACATAGGCATAGCCATGGGAGCAAAAGGAACTGATGTTGCAAGGGAGGCCTCTTCACTGGTACTGATGGATGACAATTTTGCTTCTATTGTTGGGGCAATAAAAATGGGTCGCAGAATTTTTGATAATCTTCAGAAAGCATTTGGATATATCTTCGCCATTCATGTCCCCATAGCCGGATTATCGTTAGTCCCTGTTTTCTTTGCTGGCATGCCGTTAATCCTATGGCCTGTGCATATTGTTTTTCTTGAATTAATAATTGATCCCGCATGTTCAATAATTTTTGAAGCTGAGAAAGAAGAAACAAATGTCATGTCGCGCCCACCAAAAAATATCAACGAACCTTTCTTTGGCGCAAAAAAAATATTCTTAAGTTGCATGCAAGGGATGGGAATATTGATTATTTGTCTGCTGATGAATTTTATTAGTCAAAAAATGGGATACTCCGAAAAAGCTGTCCGGACGTTTACGTTTGTAACATTAATTGTATCAAACATCGCAGTCATTTTTTCAAACCGTTCATGGACATCTGATATCTTTAAAATTCTCTTTACTCCAAACAAAGCAGTTAAATGGGTGGTTGGTGGAGCTATTTTATTTTTGATACTCATACTGAATATTCCATTTTTACTTGACTTATTCCAGTTTGAGAGGATTGGGATAATAGAGACACTTGTTTGTGTATCTGCCGGGCTTTTCAGTATTACATGGTTTGAATTATATAAACATTTTAAGGTTGCCACAAAACCAATTTAATATATGCGGTATCATCAACGCGTATAAGTCAGTATGCTCAGGGAAACAAATTGAACAGAATATTTCCGGGCTTAAGAGTAATGATAATCTGTTTTTCTGTTTCGGATTTTATCAAATTCAATTGCAATACAAAAATTAAAACCATCAAAAATTGAACATTTCATCCTTATCTGGAAGTTTATGTACACGGAAAGTGAGTATGTAATCATGTGCTTGCAAAAAAATCATGCAACTTATTTGAGAATAAATTTATCTGCTTAACAAAGAAAATATTGAATTAAGTTTACCTAAAGCAACTGCACAAATGGATTGTTCAAAACATTTATCTTGCAATTTCATTAAAACAATTGTACTTATTGCTTTAATGATTTCACTATCAGGCATTTCGGGTTGTAATTCAAAATTAACGACCTCAAAGAAACTAAATACTGATAAGGAAATACCTGTGATTAAAGAGCTCACTATTCACGTAGCTGGTGCTGAACTATACTGCAAAATTGTTGGGAAAGGTCGGCCTATTCTGTTTATCCATGGCGGACCGGGTTTGGTCCATAATTATTTTTTGCCTTATATGGAGAGTTTACTGCCATACGGGTATCAGCTGATTTTTTATGACCAGAGGGGAAACGGGAAATCGCCTGCCTATGATCTGGATAGCATTAAACTCGACGTATTTGTTCAGGATATTGAGAGCATCAGAGAAAAATTAGGAATTGACAAACTGGTTCTTTTCAGTCATTCATCAGGTGGTTACCTGGCTTATCTATATGCATTGAAGTACCCTCAGCATATAGACGCAATTATCTTTTGTGATAACGGTCCGCTTACCGATAAAGGTATTCAGGAGTACAGCGCAAATTGGAAAAGACAACTGGAGCAGATAGATATTAAAACTATAAAGGCAATGCCTGGTATGACCGAAGCAGCAAAAGGGATGCCCGATGAATTGGTGAAAATTACAGCCAATAGGTTTTATGACAAAACCAAAGTTGCTGACTTCATTATAAATAGTCGGACAGATTTGATGAGTGATGAAAAGGGACAGGAGATCAGAAACAGATTATATCGTGAAATGGACGAAACCTTGTTTAATCAGCAGGAATATAAGAAGCCCAAAGTCTATTCATTATTGATACATGGAGCCGAAGATCCAATACCGCTATGGACAACTAAGCAATGGGCAAATATCTTAGATGCCCGGCTAGAAGTAATTAGCAAGAGCAATCACTTCCCATTTGTTGAGAAAACGAATGAAGTAGCCAGACTAGTAGATGAGTTTTTACGTGCTAAAAAGGGTGATAACTAAATTTGAAATACTTTTCAATCATTTAAAGGTAGCCATGAAGTGATGGAATTAAATGGATATAAACCGGAAGGAAATGCGGAAGTCATTTACAGTTATCATGACAGAGATTCTTGTTACATAACTTTCAAACACATCAGTATAGAATATAACTGTAAAGACATTGAATAAATTGAACTCAACAGACAGTGAGCTAACACAGCCAGCCCCCAATGAACAGCCCTCTCAGCTGTTCCTGAAAAATTCTGCAAATATGGCAATGAGTAGGTGTTGAGGTGTTTCTTAGCTTAATAATAGTCATGATTTGTTTTTGTGTTTCGGATTTTATTAAATTTGATTGCAATACAAAAAATTAAAACCAACAAAAAGTGAACATATCATCGTGATTTGGACGTTTATGTGCATGAAAAGGCAGTATGTAAAAAAGCTGTCTGCAAACATGAAGAGGCATCATGCAACGAACTAAGCACTTATTAGACTCATGAAATGCGACGATAAGTTCTTGATTGCGACGAATAATATATATATTCCTTGTAAAATATGCACCGGATGAAAGCTTTTATACATCAGCAAGATAACTGGCCGGATTTCACATGGCAAAATGATGAAATAGTTAATCTGTTAAGTGAAGCGGGAAATTTGCAAGGAAGACTCTTATTGAAAATGGAATCTTGACATAACTCAATGGAATAAATGCTTTTTAAGCCGTTTGATTAATTATTTTAAATAGATAGACTTATTATTAGTCAGGGTTTTATTAAATACTATTTTTGGACTAAGCACTCTAAAGCATTGATAAATGAACAACAAAAAAACTATTGAATTACTGTTAAATAAAGGTATAGATGAAAAATTTAAAATTATGAAAAGGGAAAAAACTCATAGAGGTTTCATATTAATGATAATTGTCCTGTTTATTACCATAGGATTAAAAGCACAAACTGATACATGTCAGGTACTTCTTGGCAAGATTTCGCAGGAATATAAAGGAGATTGTAAAAACGGATTAGCTAATGGTAAAGGAAAAGCTACCGGTGAGGATGTTTATGTTGGAACATTTAAGAATGGTTTGCCAGATGGAAAAGGAACATATACTTTTAAAAATGGAGATATATATCAAGGGTATTGGAAGGAAGGAAAGAAGGAAGGGAAAGGGAAATTTTCTTATACTATAAAAGGGGAAAAACAAGTTTTGATTGGATATTGGAAAAGTGATGAATATGTTGGGCCAACAAAACCAGACATTACATACAGTGTTACTTCTTCTATCGGTATCGTTAAGTACAATATTAATGAAGATTTAACGGTAAACGATAATGAAAACGAGATCATTTTTTCGATAAAAAGCGCATTTACTGATTTTACTCCTTCAGATTTAAAGATAGAAAACTCATCTGGACAGGTTTTTCAGAATGGTAAAAAATTTGGAATACGTAATTATTTTTTCCCATTGCATTGTGAAATAAGCTATTCAATTCTTGTTGGACAGAGCCGAAAGCAGTGTCGTTTTATTGTAGAAATATTAAAAAGAGGAAGATATGATATTACGCTTAATAATGATTAAATAAGAATCACAATACAACCCCAAAAAAGAGATAATAGATATATTCCAGACATTTATGAGACATCTTCTTATTTTAATGATACTGATATTCCTGATTCCTATTTCAACATATGGGCAGACTATAATAATACCTGTCCCAACTGCTGCAATTGGTGCTGCTGTTATGCCTGAACATGGTTTTCTCCCAGGAAGAAAATTCCAGTTTTACCAGACTATTGACAAATATGATTTTTCGGGTTTAAAGCTTAGAATTGAGCTATTTGACTGTAGAAACAGTTTAAAAATAAAGAAAACTGAATGTTCTGATATTGAGTTTACAAATACTTCTGAGTTTAGTGATCCTGACTGTATTTTTATTGTGAGTCATTACCTCGATACATTATTTAAACAAACAGGGGCAATTATAGATATATCAGCGAAAGATACATTACAAGTAAGGTTTGAAGGGATAGATGCGCGATTAATCGGATTTGGATATATTAGGGCGCATGGTCTTTGCCAAATGACAATGAAATACCATAATATATATAAGACATATTGTATTGACATAACTGATGCAGATAAGCATTCTCCGATTAGTCCTAATGCTTTTGTCTCCCGGTTAACTGCAACCCGAATTATTGCTTCAGCTTCAATGAGAGAAGTTATAGAACAATTCTTTGTTGATTTAAGGTCTCTGCGAAGTGAATGCAATCAATGAAAACATACGATGTGTAAATAAGCCGGGGGTGTTCGCTTCGCTCACCGTCCCTAAGCTTCAGTCCTGTAAATAAGTGCTGCCATTTGCCTGGCGGCAAATGAGTTTTTTATTTTCCTGTCAGCTTATGAGAGCAAGCTCTCACCGCTTACAGGAAAATAAAAAACCACTTCCTTTCGGAAGTGGCCTCACTTGCTTAATCAGTGGAGCTGCCGGGAGTCGAACCCGGGTCCAGGCAAGGTAACCATATGCTTTCTACATGCTTATACTGTCTTTATTGTCGGGAATGATTAGGTGACAGGCAACCGGACCACTCCTTATCTCCTTTTATTTCACCATCAGGCCGGAGAAACCCTCAGACAATCCCTGAATTGCGTGCGCTTCCTTATCGGGTTGGTACAGGGCATCACCGCCCGGGAAACGTCTCGTTCCAATACCTTGTATCGGAATTAAGCTAAATTTGCATCAGCAAATTAAGCAGCAAGAGCGTAGTTATTTTCGCCAGTTATTGTTTTGTGACACAAGTTATAGAGATGCGCCACCACCCTCTGCATGCTTACATACCATCACGGCTTGCTGTCAAAACCAGGTCAGCCCCTTGGTTTGTTGCTGCAAATTTATGCATATTATTCTTTATAACACCTTTTTTGAGTACTAAAATTCGGCCCGATTTTCTTACCTTCACACTTTGCCTCAAACAAAACATTATGGAAAAGAGATTAAGAGTGGGAATCCTACGGGAGACAAAGAACCCACCCGACAGAAGAGTACCTCTTACTCCTCCACAGATAGTAGCCCTACAGGAACTATACCCTTTCGTAGACTTTTATGTACAACCATCTGATATCCGTTGTTATGCTAACGAAGAATACGAATATCTGAAGATACCGCTGAAAGAGGATCTGAGCGACTGCGATATCCTTATGGGAGTGAAAGAAGTTGATAAACGCCTTTTTCTGAAGGGCAAAAAATACCTCTTCTTTGCCCATGTTGCCAAGAAACAGGAACATAACCGTGAGATGCTCCGTGAGATGCTTAAAAATCAGATCTCTCTTATTGATTATGAGTACCTCACAACAGACAAAGGTCAACGCGTTGTGGCCTTTGGCCGGTGGGCGGGTATAGTGGGAGCCTATAATGCATTGAGAGCCAGGGGTATAAAAACCAACAGGTTTAAGCTTAAACCGGCATACCAGTGCCGCGACCTCGAGGAGATGTGGGCAGGACTCAGAATGATTCAGCTTAAACCCGGACTTAAAATACTTGTTACCGGTGAAGGTCGTGTGGCTTCTGGTGCCATGGAGACGCTTGAGGTATGCGACCTTGTGAATGTTTCTCATGACGACTTCCTGACAAAGGAATATAATGTCCCGGTTATGTGCCAGATAGGCCCTCAGCATTATACAAAACATACCGACGGCAGGCCCTTTGATTTTAATAACTTTGTAAACCATCCCGAAGAATACGAATCTGACTTTCTCAGATTCACAAAAGTGACAGATATACTCATCGCCGCCCATTTCTGGGCTCCGCGTTCACCGTTTTTCTTTTCGCAGAAGGAGGCAGCAGAACCTGACTTCAGAATATCCGTTGTGGCAGACATAAGCTGCGATGTTAACGGCCCGGTAGCCTCAACTTTGCGCGCCACCTCAATAGCCGACCCGTTCTATAGCTATAACCCGCATACAGGAACAGAAGAGCCGGCTTTCTCAAGCCCAGATAACATTACCGTGATGTCTATTGATAACCTGCCCGGCGAACTGCCTCGCGATTCGTCAAACGACTTTGGCATTCAGCTTACCGAACATGTCCTCTTTGATCTCTTCAATGAGAACGATTCGGTGATGATAAAACGTGCTACTATTATTGATAACGGAACCCTGACACCCCAGTATCATTATCTTGATGATTTTGCCAGGGAGAAGGTCACTGAAAAATGATGAAGGTTTTAATCTGCGGCCCTGCTTATCCATACCGCGGCGGAATAGCTGCCTATAACGATCGTCTTGCACGCGAGTTTATCGATAAAGGCAATGATGCGGAGATATTTACTTTTACTCTGCAGTATCCGTCATTCCTTTTCCCGGGCAAGACGCAATACAGCGACTCTCCACCACCAGTAGGAATACGGATAACAAGGGTACTTAATTCTGTTAATCCTTTCAGCTGGTTTTCTGTAGGGAGAAAAATACGTAAAATGGCTCCCGATGTTCTTATACTGCGTTACTGGCTTCCCGTCATGGCTCCGGCACTTGGCACCGTGGCACGCATTGCCCGAAGGAACAGACACACACAGGTAATCTCCATTTTTGACAATATTGTACCCCACGAAAAACGTCCGGGAGATGTAATGCTTACCAGGTTTTTTATACGAAGCATAGATAAAGCCCTGGTGATGACAAAATCGGTGCGCGACGACCTGCGTAGTTTCAACAGCACTATGCCTGTGGTGCTCAATCCTCATCCGCTGTTTGATAACTATGGAGAACCGGTAGATCAACAGACAGCATTCAGACATCTTGGTCTTGAAGAGGGGAAGCGGTATATGCTCTTTTTTGGCTTTATCAGAAGATATAAGGGGCTTGACCTGCTCCTTGAAGCAATGAGCCGACCCGACATTAAAGCACTGGGCGTTAAACTGATAATTGCCGGCGAGTTTTACGATGATGCTGATTATTATCTTAAAATGATAAAAGATCTTTCTCTCTCTGATAATATTATACTACATACCCATTTTATAGGTGATGATGAGGTGAAATATTACTTCAGCGCTGCCTCACTCATTGTACAGCCTTACAGGTCCGCCACACAGAGTGGCGTAACACAGGTTGGCTTTCACTTCAATAAGCCCATGCTGGTAACTGACGTGGGCGGATTGGCGGAGATAGTCCCTGATGGCATCTGCGGTTACGTTGTCAAACCTGAGCGCGATGCAATATCTGATGCGGTTTATGACTTCTTTAGCCATAACAGGGAACATTCTTTTGACCAGGGTATCCGGAAAATGAAAGAGCTTTATTCGTGGAGCAAACTAAGGGAATCTATTATTGAGTTAAAAAACAATAATGGAGTTAAAGAATATCTTATTCTGTAACTCCATTATTCTATAAATTTAGTTCTATATGTTTACATCATCTTTGATGAGATAGACATTCCTTTCAGAAGATCTCCGGTTTATGAGTTCAGCAAGGAACCCGGTCATAAAGAGCAGTGTCCCCAGTATCATTGCTGTAAGTGAGATGTAGAAGTAAGGGCTTTCTGTAACCAGCGGGGTCCTGAGAGCCTGGTGAATGAACACCAGTTTACGAATCCCAAGGAAGAGCGCAAGCCCGAACCCGGTAAGGAACATAAGAGTGCCAAGCATACCGAAGAAATGCATCGGGCTCTTTCCGAACTTTGTAATAAAGGTTATTGTAAGAAGATCGAGATACCCTTTGATGAAGCGGTCGAGACCATACTTGGTAACGCCGTATTTACGGGCCTGGTGCTGCACCACTTTCTCTCCTATTTTTGTAAAACCTGCTTCTTTGGCAAGTATGGGGATGTACCTGTGCATCTCACCATACACCTCAATGCTCCTTATTACATCCTTGTTATATGCTTTAAGTCCGCAGTTGAAGTCGTGCAGGTCTATACCAGAGAATTTTTTGGCAGTGTAGTTATAGAACTTTGAAGTTATCCTTTTAATAAAGGGATCGTAGCGTTTCCTCTTCCATCCGGAGACAACATGATATCCATCTTCGCGAATCATTTTTACCAGGCCGGGGATCTCATCGGGGCTATCCTGCAGATCGGCGTCCATAGTAATGACAACATCGCCATGACTCTCAGCGAAGCCTGTATGCAAAGCAGCTGCTTTACCATAGTTGCGTCTGAATTTTAC
>JGI20214J51088_10003185_pt1 | contig 10860 bp, 10 predicted proteins | sample WetSurMetagenome_FD_51088 | JGI IMG/M metagenome (IMG submission 51088) | reverse complement strand
GTCGAGTGGGTCAGTTTGGGAAACGTATTTCGAAACCTGTACATGAAAAGGAAAGTCGATGAACAAAATTGGGACGTCAGCATGTATTCAAGAGATATCAAAATAGAAAATACCGGAGGCAAGTGCATTGTATATCACATCAGGAAAGACGATGACTTTTCGATCCCAATCAAAAGGGTCATCGTCCAGGGAAAGGAGCACCCCTTTGAGACGGTGGGTGGTGAAATAACAATGACGGTAGCGGTGCCGCCCGGGGAAATGCGCGAGATCGTGATTGAATATGAAAATAATCAGATGGTGGGCCCTGTTGATTTATCAAAAGCGGACATGGATGCAAAAATCATTCGTGGGCTTGCAGAATACAGGGATCGTGAATTATCCCGCACGGACATTGGACGACAATTGTCGGGGATACTCTATCCGACCGGAAATACGAGAGACTATGTCATTTATACAGTACTTTTAATATTTTCCGCATTCGTGATGATCTGCTTCTGGATCAAAAAAAGGAAACGGCCATTGAAATGACTGCCGATGTCGGAAATCAACGTGTTTGCGCTGAGGAGCTTGCAATCCGATGGGATCACAGTCCTTCCGCAGGCATTCAGGGAAAGCAAGTTGTGAAGGATAGAGGATCTGACAGGATCCGGTAAACGGCAGGCAAAAAAGAAAGTCCGTCAGAATAAAATTTCGGGCGAACAATTCCTGAATGACAATGCAGGCAGTGTAGATTGAGGGCGGGGCGATATCCCGCCTTATTTATTTGGAGGGGGCGGCAGCACGGTCCGTCCCATTGTCTTTATTGCTCGTTATCTTTTTTCTCCGTTGGGCAGTATCGGAGTCTCTCATCTGGATCATCTTTGTCACGAGAGTGGCCCGGCGATCCATGCTCTTTCTCAACATTTTGAAGAGCATGATGATCATCTTATCCCGTTCGTCTTTGTGCCCGTTCAGGGCCTCGAGCCCTTGACCGATCTTTTGGGTCACTATTTCCTGAGCGATTAGCTTTTCTTCCAAGGTGCCGATTCTTGCCTGCAGTTCTTCCAGAAGAGGCCCGAAGGGTTCCGCTACCCGGCCCCCCTCCTTCTCCTCTTCGTCGGGAAAGGAATCCTGTGCACCCCCGTCCACACCAAGATTTCTTGCTTGGGCGACCGCTTCGACTAAGTCGCGGCCGATCACTTTTATATCATCGGCATATCCGTAGACGAATGCAGAATCACAAATCGTATTGATCAGTCTGGGAATGCCGTGGGAGTGTTTATAAATGGCCATGATGGCATCCGGGTCGAAGAGGTCAAGATCCCTGGCGCCTGCAACCCTGAGGCGGTGATGGATGTAATTTTCGACCTCTGCTTTGTCCAGGGCGCTAAGATGACAGTGCACGGTGACGCGCTGGACAAACTGCTCCAAGCGCTTTTGGTGAAGCTTTGCTTTCAGTTGAGGCTGGCCGACGAGAATCATCTGGATGAGATGGTGCTTTTCGGACTCCAGATTAGAGAGCATCCGTATCTCCTCCAGCGATCTCTCCGGAAGGTTCTGCGCCTCGTCGATGATCAGGATGACCCGTTCTCGTTTTGCGTATTGTTCGAGTAGATAGTCATAAAAACGGGTCAGCAGGATTGTTTTGTCGGCATGGGCCGCCTCCAGGTCGAACTCCTGACAGATCATTTTCAGCAGTTCCTGGGGTTGAACGAAGGTATTATTGATGATGCCGACGCGGATTGCCTGGGGAATCTTGCGCAGTAGATAATTGATCAGTGTCGTCTTACCTGAGCCGATTTCGCCGGTTACAACGACAAACCCCTTGCTCTCCTGAATGGCATACTCCAAGTGCGTATAGACATTCTCGTGACCTGGGCTCATGTACAGGTAATCCGGATCCGGGGTCAGGTTAAAGGGTTTTTCCTTTAATCCATAAAAAGACTCGTACATTCGTTCGTTGTCCTTTTAATCCAGCGATTTGTTGAAAACCGTCCCAATGACGGGCTTGTCTTTAAACATCTCCAGTGCCTTCAGAAGATCCTCCTTCTTCGTTTTCTCCGCTTCCACGACCAGGAGAATCCCGTCCACCAGATTCGCAAGGACGAGAGGATCTGCCGATGTCAGAACCGAATTGGTATCAAAGATGATGAAACGCTCGGGATAGCGTTCTTTCATTTCTTTGAGCAGAGCTTTCATTTTTTCTGAGCCGAGCAACTCTGCTGAGTTCGTGTGAGGAGTTCCGCCGCGGAAAATGACGATCCTGTCCATACCCGGATTAACGAGACCCTCGGTCATCGATGTCTTTTCGACCAGGCAATCCGCAAGCCCGGGCCCGTCCTCTAATCCCATGTATTGATGAATGGTCGGTTTCTTGATGTTGCCGTCGACCAGCAGGACTGTCTTGTTGAACTGATGCGAAAAGCTTATCGCAAGATTGATGGCCGTGAGGGTCTTCCCCTCGCCGGGATTGGCGCTCGTGATCATGAGGGTGTTTTTTCCTTCTTGACTCATGGTGTTCAGGATCTGTGTCCTCAGAATCTTGAGTCGATCCGCTTCATCCCTCGTACAAACGGAGACGACGCGGTTTCTATGGAGCAAATCCGCGTCGCACTTGATGACTTTGGTGCTCGAGTAGAGTGGCTTCAACGGTTTGTCTTGTGCCGTGGGCACATGTTCGGTCTGGGAGTCGACCCGATCGAGACTTCGGAGTCCCCCCCCCTCAATCTCTCCTCTGTCTTTTTTCGCTTTCTCAAGGGCCTGTTTCAATTTGCTCATGATCGATTGTCCTCTTATACTCCTTCCGTCATTTCCCGCAGGGGAATAACCCCAATCACACCTTCCCCTTCTTTAGCGATTTCGATGTTTCCAATTTTCCGTCCCCCAGGATCTTCGAGATCAGGCCCATTTCCGATCGGGCCTTTCTTTCCTCCTCGGTGAGCGTGAAAGGCAGCACAGTCAAGACGGGCAGTTTGGTGATCTTCTGCAACTGCTCGGCGGACTTGATGGAGTGATCGCTGTTTTCCGCGAAGACCGAAGCGGCTAGGCCCGCGAACAGCGCAAGAAAAATGCCCCCTAAGATCATTTTGAGCTTGTTCGGCTTTTCTGGCTTCGTAGGCACCTGGGGTTCTTCGATGACAATGAATCTTTCCCCCATCTGCGTATCGTCGATTTCTTTTTCGACTCTAGCATCGGTCAATTTTGCCAGGGTCTCATTGTACTGCCTTGATACATTATCGTAGTCCTGTGCTAATTTGTTATATTCACTCTGCACCGTCGCGGACATCTGACTTTTTCTGTTATATTCATTGATTCTAATCTGCAAATCCTCTCTTTTTTTCAACTGTTTACTCAGTTCGTTGTCCACGGATGTCGAGCTCGCCCTGCGAAGATTTCTTTTTTGTTCATCTATCTGCCGGGATAATATGCTTATCGCCTCCGCAAGTCTCTTCACTTCAGCGTCATCCGGCGCCGCGTTCTTTTTCAACTCGGCTTGGCGGTTCTTGATGTTCTCCAGTTCTCTTTCTTTGCTGCCTAAGTCATCGGATACGCCTAACTGGTTTTCAAGCCTCTGGATTTCCGCTTTCGTTTTTCGGACATCGGGATGTTTGTCCGAATATTTGGACTGAAGACTGACAAGTTGAGTACGCAATTGTGTCAGGCGGACCATCGGATCGTTACTCGCCTGAGCGCCTGAGGATGTAATGCCTGCCGAAGTAGCCAGTGGCTGTCCGTTTGCTCCGGCCTTGATGTCTTCCAGCTGTTTTATTTTCGCATTGACTTCATCAATCTGTGTATTGAGGCGGTGGACCTGTTCGAGATTGAATGACATGTTCTCGATAAATTCCCCTGCGTGCGCTCTTCTAAAATCGTTGAGCCGTTTCTCACCTGTACTCGTCTGCTGCTGCAGATGACTGAGCTTTTCCTGTAAAACAGTCGTGGTCTGCTTGGTGATCTGCTCCCTTCTTTGAAGATTCTTTTCTACATAGAGAGAAGAGAGCTCTGATGCAACTTTATATGCAGTCAAAGGTTCATCTGCCGAGTAAGAAAGTTTAAAGGCAACTGTTTGACTGGGACTATATGATCGGGGATCAATATCTCCTGATTTGATCGTTTTCAGTTCTATATTCTTGCGCATGTTAACTAAATCATTATCAACGGCGCGCGAATCTTCGGGATTCGGAATCAGATTGAGTTTCTTGGAGATCTGAAGCAACTTGTCCCGGGTCAAAATCTGCTGGGTGATAACTTGCAAGCGCTCCTCGATAAATCCCATGGGGACGCCCTTGAGAATATCGCCGGCTACCTTTCCCTCGATTAAGATCGTCGCAGTGGAAATATAGACCTTTGGCAGAAAAAAAGTCACGATGACCGATGCGATGAGCATAAATGTTGAAACGGCAATAAAAATCTTTTTCCTTCTCCGGATGAATCCTTTGACGAATTTGGCGTCTATTTTTTCTGGCTGTTCGCGCATCGACACATATCCTTATGATAAAAAAGATTTTTCGAAGAAAACCGGCACGTGATCGTCCCTGATTGCCTCCTGTGTTTAATGCAAAAATGAATCCTCATTTTTACTGAATTCTTAAAAAAATCAAGAGATTATTTGATGCCTTCCGCCACTCTACGCCCCATGCAACTCACCGCTATCATTGTATAAGTAGAGAGGATTAATACTTATTTCGTATCTTCTGTCCTGAAAAGGAAGTCAGATTCGCCCATCAATTAATGTTACAGTGGAAATCGAGGCATTGGCTATCGTTTTGGTCCGGCAAATAATGTAGTTTCAGGAAGGAAAATGCTCCATTGCTTGCAGGAAACAGAGTCTCAGTTGGCGCATAAACATAACGTAACATTAAAACAGGCTTTTATAAACCACCCTTTCTCAGCAGCGCTTTCAATGCCTCCAGGGTATCCGCCTCGCCGGGCGGTTTGTCCTTCCACTTGACGATGCGGGGCGAGCGCATGGTCAGGCCCGATTTGTGTCTCTTCGATGTCTCGATCCCGTCGAAGGCGATCTCGAAGACGAGCTGGGGCTTCACGGAGCGGACGGGTCCGAATTTCTCGAGGGTGTTCTGCCGGACGAAGGCGTCTAGTCGCCCGATTTCCTCCTCGGTGAGTCCCGAGAGGACTTTTGCCACCGGGATGAGTTCCTTCTGACGCCAGAGCCCGAAGGTGTAATGGGTAAATAGGTCTTCCCGTTCGCCATGCCCCGGCTGGGCGTAGATCAGGACGGCGTCGATCGTATGAGGTTCGATCTTCCACTTCCGCCAACTGTCCCGGTGTCGGCCCGCTTCATAGGGTGAGTCGAGTCGTTTCAGCATGAGCCCCGCGGCGTGCAGGTCCCGGCACTGCCTTCGCTTCGCTGTCAGATCCTCCCAGCCTGCATCTTCCAGGATCTCTGACAGGCAGAACCGCTCGCCGAAGCCGGGTTGCCCGAGAATCCTCTCCAGTTCGGCCCGCCGCTTTTGCAGGGGCTCTGTCCTGATGTCCCGTCCCTGAGACTCGAGAAGGTCGAAGCCCACGAGGATCACGGGGATTTCTTCGAGAAGCTTCCGGGTCGGGGACTGGTTTCCGATCCGCTTCTGCAGCAGGCCGAAGCTCAGAGCGCTTCCGTCCTTCCAGGAGAGGATTTCGCCGTCGATCACCGTGCCGTCCGGCAGGTTCTCCGCTGCAGCCGTCAGTTCCGGGAAGGCTCCGGTGATCAACTCCCCCGCCCGGGACCAGATAAAAGCCATGCCGCTCCTCTTCACGACCTGCGCCCTTGCCCCGTCCCACATCCATTCGGCGCACCAACCGCGCCTGTCCCCCAGGGTCTCGGGCAGCGCGTCGAGGGGGCAGGCGAGGTGGAACGGGTAGGGGCGACTCACGTCTGTGTCCCCCCGGTCCGGCGAAAGGAGCCAGCGGTAGAACTTGCCTGTGGGTTCCCAGGGGCCGATGAGCCGGTGCGAGATGACGGTGGTTTTCAGGCCGGCAATCTCGCTGAGGGCCCGTATCACCGTCTGCCGTGAGACACCGATGCGCAAGTCCCCCGTGATCATCTTGATGCAAAGATACCGCTGCCCGTCTTCCATCGCCTGACAAGCGCGAAAAATGGCATCTGTGCGCGCTGTCTCATCGTCCTCCCGCAGCGAAAGGAGCCTCTCCTCCACCATGTCTTGCAACCCGATCGGGCTCGGTCCCGATGCAGGGGGCAGCAGCAGTGCGATCGTCTCGGCAAGATCGCCCACGGTCTTGCAGGACTCGTCGATGAGCCAGCCGGGAATTCCCGCTGTCACGGCTGCCCATTGCCTGAGCCTGGCCGTAGGGATGAGGCGCTTCATCTTGCCGCCGGTGAGAAAATGGAGCGCCCAGGCCGCATCGCCTGGCGGCACTTCAGCGAAGTAGCGTTTCAGCGCCTCGACCCTGTGCGAAGTCTTTGTTGCCTCTTCGAGGGTGGATGTGAGATCGGTGAAGCGTCTCATAAGAAACCGGGGTAATGGAGTAATGGAATGATGGGGCAAGGAAGCAGGATTGTTTTCATCACCCATTATTCCATTCCAATATTCCAGTGTTCCATCCTTTCTTAGTCTACCGTTGTCTGATCCGCTGCAAACCCTGCCTCCAGCGGCTTGGCATCGATTCCCTTTTCCCGGAGCAGGCGTACGACGGGATCGACATAGCCGTGGGTGACGCAGACCTCTTCGGCCCCCGTTGCGTGAATCGTGTCCATGAGACCGGGCCAGTCCGCGTGGTCGGAGAGGACAAACCCCCGATCGACACCGCGACGGCGTCGTGTCCCGCGGATGCGCATCCAGCCCGAGGCCAGAGCCGTCGAGCACTCGCCGAGTTGCTTCATCCAGCTCGTGCCGCGGACCGAGGGCGGTGCAATGATAAATGCCCGGTTGAAATCGCTTTTTCTCGAAGCTTTCTCGACGGGAAGCGAGTTCGGCAGGCCCACACCGCTCATCCGGTAGCGCCGGTTCATTTCCTCTACGGCGCTGTGCGTGTATACGGGCCCCATGGACGGATCGAGCCCCATGAGGATGCGCTGCGCCTTGCCCAGAACGTAAGCGAAGATCACGCTGGCACGGCCCGCTTCCTGGTTCGATCTCCACCAGGCGCGGATGTCTTCAAAGATGCGGGCCGGCTCGTCCCAGCGATAGATGGGCAGTCCGAAAGTCGACTCGGTGATGAATCTGTTGCACCGGAGGAGCTCGAAGGGCGTGCAGGTGGGGTCGGGCTGGATCTTGTAGTCGCCGCTGAATACCGTCACGTATCCCCGATGCTCGATCCTTACCTGGGCCGAGCCCAGGATGTGACCGGCCGGGTGCAGCGACAGGCGGCAGCCGTTGATGTCGACGGACTCCCCGTATTCCAGCAGCTGGATCGTGGCGTCGTTTCCCAGGCGTGTCCGGAGGATCTGGCCGCCCTCGCGGGCTGCCAGGTAATGCCTGCTGCCCTTGCAGGTGTGATCGCCATGCGCATGCGTGATCACCGCCCGCCGCACCGGCCCCCTCGGGTCGATGTGAAAGCCGCCAGGCTCGCAGGCAAGACCCCGATCTGTCATGCGAAGAGAAAACATGGTAGCTGGAGTATGGCATAAAGGAAAAGACCCTGCAACGATAAGGGTTTTTCGGGCGTCCGCCCGCGGCCCCGAGCAGCGAGAAAATGTGCTTGACAGGCGTTGCAGGGTGACGATAATGTTTCGCCGTGTGGTCTATGGGGGGGACCATTCTGGAGGGAACAGGGGCCGATGATCGAGGGGTCTGTCAGCGGTTCCCGGTATTTCTGTCAGAAAGTCTGCTTCCGGCCATCGAGAAATTTTTCACAGGAGGGAGCACGATGGCGCAGGGAATCGTCAAGTGGTTCAACGAGAAAAAAGGGTTTGGCTTTATACAGCAGGACGGGGGCGGTGATCTCTTCGTCCACTACACGGCCATCAAGGCAGCTGGATTCAGGAGCCTGCTGGAGGGGCAGCGGGTCCAGTTCGAGGTCGAGACGACGGACAGGGGCCCGAAGGCCAAGAATGTAGAGTTGATGTAAACAGGACAAGACCCCGAATGAGGCGGCGCCATCCCGGTGCCGCCTTTTTGTTTCCATGCCGGCCTTGAACCGGCAGCCCGTTATTTCCCATAGAAATCACTCCGGAAGGCTGATATAAGTAATACACACTACTCGTTTTTTCCCCGCCCATTCTAACAAGGAGGTGAGATCCCATGGTGTCCACAGCATTTTTGAAGGAGTGTAACATCTTCCAGGGATTGAACGATGCGCAGATCGAGAAGCTCGTTGTGATTGCGAAAGAAGAATCCTATCCGACCGGGACCCTCCTTTACAAAGAAGGGGACCCCTCCGCCTACCTGTTCCTGGTACAGCAGGGGAAGGTTTTCCTGGAAATGAAAAGCGACATGGGCCCCACCCGGCCCCCGATGCAGGTCATCATCGACGTCGTGACCCGCCGGGAGGCCTTCGGGTGGTCCTGGTTCGTCGAGCCCAATCTCCACACCCTGAGCGCCCTCGTGGCGGAACCGACCCAGATGGTCGTTTTCGATGGCGGCAAGTTGAGGGCCCTGATGGATGAGGAGTGTGCGATGGGTTATGAAATCATGAAGGGGCTTACAAGGCTGCTCGCCTCGCGGCTCAATCACACGCGGGTGCTGCTCATCGGCGAGAGGGCCCTGGCAACCCTGACGTCGAACACAGAATACGCATGATAGAATGCGAGGATTTGAGTCCAAACCGGTACACACAGTTGTTGATTAACCCTGTTCAAATTTCCCTGAAAATCCCCTACCATGTGCCGTAGGGGATTTTCTTTGTCCGGGAGTTATTCCGTCGAGCCTGAAAATCCTTTCTTCCTAAAAGCACTGAAATCATTTTTCATAGAAGCAGTTGCATACAATCGGCATTCATTAGAGAAAAAAGGGGCAGCTCCCACTGCTGCTGACTTTATCTTTAGTAGGTGCTTGTGATATAATATAAATAAAGAACCTGAGTATGTGGCGAGTCAAGTCATGAAAAGAAAATCAAAATGGCTTTGGGGAGTGGCTTGTCTTTGTACAATCGTTACAGCGATATTGGTCTTGTCATTCCAAGATGCTATTTTGCAGAAGGCAGGCAGGTTCATGGCTCCCGAAGCCGTTCAAATGGCAAACGTTGCAGATGTCGTCATTCTCGAAGGTACTCAATTTATCGATAGAGCGATCGTGGCAAAGGGGATGGATCTTCTGTCATTTGGCAAGGCGAAACGCATGATTATCGTACTGCACCGTATCTCACCGGATGACAGGCCCTTCGCCTTTCATGACGATTATTCCTCTTCAGTCAGAATGGAACTGAAACGCCTTGGCATGAAGGAGACGGCTTTCACAGTTATTGAAACCCCTGTCCGAAATCCGATTACACTGGCATCTGCTGAAGCTACCTTAGAGATCCTCGTCAGGGATGGTGTGAAAACTGCTCTGCTCGTGTCTCCTGGGTTCCATTTGCGAAGAAGTTACCTAGTATACCGACATCTCTGTACGCCGTTGAACATCACTGTCGATCCGGTTGCTTGTTTTGATGAATATGAGCCGAATAACTGGTGGCATGAAGGTAACGGTGTTCGTGATTTTGTGTCCGAATTTGCAAAATTAATATACTACTTGGGAAGAGGGTATATTCCATTGAAAACTCTCGTACTAGATTGAAAAGGCCAGGCCCAAAATGCTCTACATTCTCTTTGATTCGAAACGGANATATATCTTCAGTTCAGATTCCTTTTAATGCTGTCATCTGCAGAGAACAAACAATGAACCTGATTTCAAGATACGGCTGCNGGCATATTTCAAAGCGGATCAGCGTTCTTTTTTNCACANTGGTCATTCTGATNCTCGGAAGCCAATGCTGTTACGCTGAGGACATAACACTGCAATGGGATCCCAGTCCTTCTGCTAAAGCAGTAGGATATAAAGTGTATATCATTGCGGCAAGAAAAGCCGACCATTCCGTTGTTGATGTCGGGAAAGTGACCTCTCACGTAGTCCGCGGCCTATCAAAGGACGAGGATTATATATTTTCTGTAACTGCATATGACGCGGCTGGATCCGAAAGTTTGGATTCAAATCGGGTCCATTGGAGATCTCCACAAACCGGCATCCAGGCCGAGGATTTACTGGTGCTAAAGCAATACTGCGATCGATATCTTGCAACAAACAGGATCGGTCAATTTATTATACGGGTATACGAATGGATTTCCCCGACTCTGGCCGATCTTTACCAGAGGAGCGAAACGTTCAGGGTGATGACGAAATGGCTCCTTGCGCCACTTGTCTTCATCCTGAGACATCCCTTAAGGTTTGTTGCAATGGTCACTATTACAGCCTTTGCAGGCATCGGAATAATGTTTTACAGGCGCAGGAAGAGAAACGCTCTTTCATAACGTCAACATGAAACTCTGGTCGAATTATCTATTGAAGCGTGTAATGATCTTACCTGCCATATGATACCTTTATCCAAGACATCTTCGGCTTCAATTGACGAGTTGTTGGCGAGAGGCAGCTGGACACGATTTCTTATTTACCTTCAGTGCACATCGCTCCGATTGGAGAGCAGAATGTGCCGGGTTGATCAAAATCTGACATTCACTCTCAGATGCAATGCTCATCAGGACATCTCTTTCCCCCCGTAATCAGGTGCTCGGGGCGAGACTCAAACAACACGCTGTTGTAACAGCTGGAACTTGAGTCCTCGCCTTTTTTTGTTATCCAGTCCGGTCAAGGAATGGAGTGATTGCCGAGAAGTGCATGGGGACTCATTAAGTATCTTCCCGGTTGACGAGCAACAACGAAAAGATTAGAAAGACCGGACAGACGGAACAGACAAAATAGACTGAACAGACTACAGCATGCTTTCACT
>JGI20214J51088_10003184_pt1 | contig 10863 bp, 6 predicted proteins | sample WetSurMetagenome_FD_51088 | JGI IMG/M metagenome (IMG submission 51088) | reverse complement strand
GCGCCGGCGAAGTTCTGGGCTGAGATCCGCTCCATCTCGCGGAACTCATCCTTGGCCGCTCCGAGTGAGTGCGCCAGATAGTAGGCGGTGTCGACCCCCGCAAGTGCTTCGGCCAGTGACGACGGGTCGAACATGTCGCCGCGCACCACCTCGGTGCTATCGGCCACTCGCGGAACGAACGACGCAGGTGGGTGGGCCGGCCGTAGGCGCTCGGGCTCGCGCGCCATCAACCGTAAGCGCCGTCCGGTGGCCTCGAGGGGGCGGATCAGCCGTCCCCCGATGTAGCCGGTCGCCCCGGTGAGAAGAATGAGGCCACTGCTGTCCATGTGCTGAGCTTAGCAGGCGTTGCACCCTGGGACCGGGCGCGCCACCATGTATCATCTGAGCATGACCTCACCATCTTCACGACGCTGGGTCAGGCCCGCGGTCGGGCTTGTGCTGACTCTCGCCTGGATCGCCGTTGCCGGACTCGGCGGCCCCTACTTCGGCCGCATCGATGAAGTGGCGACGAACGACCAGTCGTCGTACCTGCCGAGCAGTGCCGAATCCACGCACGTGCAGAAGCGGCTGACCGGCTTCTACGGAGGCGACAGCATCCCCGCCGTGNTGGTGGCCGAGCGAGCCGGCGGCCTGACCGCCGAAGACCGCACCTGGCTCCAAGCNCGCACCGAGAGCTTGCCCGAGCAGGTTCCTGCCATACCCGGAGCCGTNTCACCGGTCATCNCATCCGCCGATGGCGAGGCAGCGCAGATCTTCGTGCCCCTGTCCACCTCATCCGACGTCAGGGCAGGTGTCGCCGACCTTCGGGCCAACCTGGCAGGGCCTCCGGGAGGTCTCGCGGTGTATGTCACCGGCGCGGCCGGGCTGAGCGCCGACCTGGGAGAAGGGTTCGCCGGCATCGACGGGTTGTTGCTCCTCGTGGCGGTGGCCGCCGTGCTGATCATCCTGGTGGTCGTCTATCGATCGCCGCTGCTGCCGCTCATGGTGCTCCTCGCGTCGATGAGCGCGCTGTGCGCGGCGGTGGTGACGAACTTCTATCTGGCCAAGGTCGGTGTCTTCAAGATAAACGCCCAGGTACAGGGCATCCTGTTCATCCTCGTCATAGGCGCCGCGACCGACTACTCGCTTCTCTACACCTCACGCTTTCGTGAAGCCTTGCGCGACAACCAGTCACCCTGGGAGGCGACGAAGGTCGCGTGGAGGGGATCCGTGGAGCCGATCGTCGCTTCGGGCGGCACCGTGATCGCCGGTCTGCTGTGCCTGCTGCTCTCCGACCTGGCTTCGAACAAGGCGTTGGGCCCGGTCGCCGCTGTCGGCATCGTCTTCGCCGTACTGGTCGCCCTGACCTTCGTTCCGGCCATGCTCCTCTTGGGCGGACGGGCCGCGTTCTGGCCCCGGCGTGTCGGCTACGCCCCCGGGCAACACGAGCAGAGCCCGAAGAGCAGCTGGGTCAGGATCGCCCGGATGATGCATACCCGGGCCCGGCCGATGTGGATCGTCGTCGGTATCCTTCTGATTGTCGGCTGTGTGGGCGTCGCCGGGCTGAGGGCCGACGGGGTGGCGGCCAGCGATCTCGTGCTCGGTCAATCGGAAGCGCGCGACGGGCAGAATGTCCTTGCTGCCCACTTCCCCGGCGGCTCCGGACAGCCGGTGCAGGTGATCGTGCCGGAGGCGAAACTGGGTGAGGCCGCGGCCGCTGCTCTCGAAAACCCGGGAGTGAGTACCGCCTCGGTGGTCTCGGCGAACTCGCCGAGTGGTTCCATCCCCATTCCGGCTCCGACGGAGGGACCGCTGGCGCAGGCTACGCCGACGGTCTCCGATGGCGCCGTCATGCTGCAACTCACGCTCAAAGCAAAGGCCGACTCGCTCGAAGCCGAGCAGACGGTCACCGACCTGCGTGCCGGCCTGCACTCGGTCGACGCGTCGATCATGGTCGGCGGCCAGACGGCCACCGCGCTCGACTCCAACCTCACCAGCACACGCGACCGCAACCTGATAATCCCGGTGGTGTTGGCGGTCATCACGCTGATATTGATGGTGTTGCTTCGCAGCATCGTGGCTCCGCTGCTGCTGACTGTCACCACGGTCTTGAGTTTCGGCACGGCCCTGGGCGTCTCGAGCCTGCTCTTCAACAGTGTGCTCGGGTTCCCCGGTTCCGATCCTTCGGTGCCGCTCTACGGGTTCGTGTTCTTGGTGGCCCTCGGCATCGACTACAACATCTTCCTGATGACCCGCGTGCGCGAGGAGTCCCTGGTATACGGCACCAAGGAGGGTGTGGCGCGAGGGCTCGTCGCCACCGGCGGCGTGATCACCTCGGCGGGCGTCGTGCTGGCCGCGACCTTTGCGGCGCTGGCCGTGATCCCCATCCTGTTCCTGGTGCAGCTTGCGATCATCGTGGCCTTCGGCGTGCTGCTCGATGCGCTTGTCGTGCGCGCTTTGTTTGTGCCGGCACTGGTGCACGATGTCGGCGACCGGGTCTGGTGGCCCTCGGCGCTTGCTCGCCGCGGACGAAACCCGAGTGGCACGCGGTAGGGCTCGACATGCCTGCCTGGCATTCCGGCCTCCTTGCCCACTGCAAATCGCATAGTAGGCTCGGCCTGAGTCCCCATTCGACCGGAGGTCTCTCATGAGCGACGAAGCTCTCTACAGCGCGCTCTTCTGGCGAATGCCCATCCCCTCGTTCGTCTTGCGCCTCGGGGCGGACGGTGATCTCGTCTTCGATGGTCTCAACCTGCTCTTCGCTGAATACACCGGGCTTCAGGAGCAGGACATCGTCGGCAGGCGACCGGAGGAGATCCCGGGCGCCATCGGCGACGCGGCGGGAGTACTTCGCGAAGACTGCCGGCGTTGCGTGGAGACCGGCGCGGTGGTGCTCTGCGAACTACCACATGTCGACCAAGGCCAGGACGTATCCCAGCCGGTGCTGCTCACGCCGGTACGAGACAGAGCGGGTGCCATCGTCCACGTGGTCGGCACCTTCGCGACGTTCCAGCAACGGGCGGAATGGGAGCTCCGCGAGTCCCGCGATCTGTTGCGGGCCATCATCGACGCTGCGCCGACGGCCATCGTCGGCCTGGACCTGGAGGGCACAGTCCGGACGGTATGGAACAAGGGCGCCGAGAGAATGCTCGGCTGGAGCGCCGAGGAGGTCAAGGACAGGCCACTACCCGGTGTGCCCGCCGAGCGCCGGGAGCAATTCCGTGGCTTTCAAGACCGCATCCGCGCCGGGGCGTCGATCGACGGCGTCGAGGTGCGCCGTGAAAGACACGACGGCTCACTGATCGACTGCGCCCTCTATGCTTCCCCGCTACGGGGCCCGCAAGGTGATCCCACCGGCAGCATCGCCGTGATGGTCGACGTTACCGAACGCAAGCAGGCGGAAGACGCTCTCAGGGAGTCGGAGCGCGAGAAGACCATTCTGAACGAGATTGCCAACATCTTCCTCACCGAGCCTGACGAAGCCATGTACGGAGAGGTGCTCGCGGTGGTGCTGAGCGAAATGAGCAGTGTGTTCGGCATTTTCGGGTACCTGGGGGAGAGCGGGGACCTCGTCGTGCCAAGCATGACCAGGAACGTGTGGGACCAGTGCCAGGTGGCCGAGAAGTCCATCGTCTTCCCGTCAGATTCCTGGGGGCACAGCCTTTGGGGCCGAGCGATCAGGGAGAAGAAGACGTTCCTATCGGAGGGACCGTTCGGCACTCCCGAGGGGCACGTCCGCATCGACTGCTATCTCACCGTGCCGATCGTCTACAAGAACGAGACCATCGGGCTTCTTTCCGTGGCCAACAAGGCCGGCGGCTATTCCGATAGGGACAGGGAGCTGCTTGAGCGGATCGTCAAGAAGATCTCACCCGTTCTCAACGCCAGACTGCAGCGGGACATGCAGGAGCGAAGGCGCATTGCCGCCGAAGCGGACCTCAGGGAGTCGGAAGAGAAGTATCGCCTGCTCGTGGCCAACGCCGGGGAGGCGATCTTCGTGCTGCAGGATGAGGTCGTCAAATTCCCCAATCCAAGAGCCCTTGAGATGAGCGGGTATTCCACGGAGGAATTGGCCGAGATCCCGTTTCTCACCCTCGTGCATCCCTCAGACCGGACTATGGCCCTCGATGGATTCTCCAAGATGCTGACCGGGGAGTTCCCCCCGGAGGCGCATCCGTTCAGGGTGGTGACCAAGCAGGGCAAGGAGATCTGGGTCCAGTTGTCGGCCGGCACCGTCGTCTGGGAGAAAAAACCGGGCATCCTCTGCCTGGTGAGGGACGTGACGCAGGAGAGAAAGCTGGAAGCGCAGACCGCCCAGGCTCAGAAGATGGAAGCGGTAGGGAGGGTCGCCGGAGGTGTGGCCCACGACTTCAACAACATGCTCACCGTCATCATCGGCAACACCGAACTGGCGCTGCGCAACCTCTCCCCTGGGGACCAGTTGTACGAGGAACTCCAGGAGATCGACGAAGTCGCCCGGCGTTCAGCCGACCTCACCAAGCAACTGCTCGCCTTCGCACGCGCGCAGACGATCGCGCCGAAGGCCCTCGATCTGAACGGCGCCGTATCGGGCTTGTTGGAGATGCTGCGCCGGCTCATTGGGGAGGACATAGATCTGGCTTGGAATCCGGGAGCCGGCCTGTGGCGGGTGAAGATGGACCCCAGCCAGGTCGATCAGATCGTGGCGAACCTGTGCGTCAACGCCCGCGACGCCATCGAGGGAGTCGGCAAGGTCACCATCGAGACCGGCAACGCCAGCTTCGATGAGGCCTACTGCGACGATCACCCGGGGTTCTTCCCTGGAGACTACGTGCTTCTCGCCGTGAGCGACGACGGGTGCGGCATCGACGACGACGCCCGCGCTCACCTGTTCGAGCCCTTCTTCACGACCAAGGGCCTGGGGCGGGGTACCGGTCTGGGACTGGCCACGGTGTACGGCATCGTCAAGCAGAACAACGGCTTCATCAATACGTACACCGAGCCGGGACAGGGAACGACATTCAAGCTGTATTTTCCGCGTCTTGAGGGCGAAGTCACCGAGTCTCGAACGTCGAGAGACGCCGAAGTGTCACCGCGCGGCACGGAGACGGTGCTCATCGTAGAGGACGAGAGATCCATCCTCATCCTAGGCAGCAGGATCCTCAAGGAGCTCGGATACCACGTGCTGGTCGCGAAGTCACCAGACGAGGCGCTCCGCTTGGCCGAGGCCCATGCCGGCCCGATCCATCTCCTGATCACCGACGTAGTGATGCCGGGGATGAACGGCCGCATCTTGGCCGAGCGCTTGGCTTCGCTCAAGCCCAGCCTCAGGTGCCTGTTCATGTCGGGCTACACGGCGAACGTCATCGCCCATCGGGGGGTGTTGGACGAGGGAGTGCGGTTCATCCAGAAGCCGTTCTCGACGAATAGCTTCGCGACGAAGGTGCGCCGGTCTCTCGACGAATGATCCTCCCCCGTGCGAGCCCGCACTCCGTTCGCGTTGGCTACATGCTCCCCGACTAATGGCTGCCGCCCCACGTGCCGATGCTCAACCCAGGGGGCAGTCTGGGGTTGGAGGTGCTGCATGAGCGCGGGGCGGTTCAAGAGCTACGACTTTGCCGTGATCGGCCTGTTCGTGCTCGTCCTGGTAGGGGTGAGCCTGAGTTGGTACACGGTCTCGTTGTCGTATCAAGACACGAGTCTTGAAGGTGGCGCGGGAGGCTGGCACTACGCCTGGGGCATTCTGGCCTTCATAGCGGGGTTGTTTGCGCTGATCGTCGCGGGTCTCAAAGGACTGGTCGGGCCCGACACGCTGTTGCCGGGCTGGTACAAGGAAGGCCCGCTGCTCATGGGGCTGGGTGATCTGGTGGCGCTGTTCGCCATCATCGGCTTCTTGGACAAGCCGGGCGGGGGAGTCGAGAACATCGGCGATCTCGGACTCAAGGTCGGATATGGCGTGGGTATCTACCTGACCCTCATCGCTGGGTTGCTCCTCGGAGTCTGCGGCCTCGTTGCACGTCTTGACCAGCGGGCAAGGCCGGGAGCAAGGCCATCCGCGTATGAAACCAGTGCAGGCATCGTGCCTCAGAGGGGCGGGGTCACACACGGAGACCCGGCGGCCGGGCTCGAAGTGCCGTCACCTGCCCGCGCCGAGTTCAAGCTCCTTTGCCCCGCGTGCAGCGCTGAGGTGGTGCCTCGTTCGACATCCTGCGACTCGTGCGGCATGCCTCTGAGCTGACTCAAAGCGGAGAGGGTCGTTCAGCAAAGCCGCGAGGCACGAGGGCGCGGGAAGTGGGAGAGCGCAGAACCGGAGGCCTCGGTGAGTCGTTTCATCGGACACAGGGCCTCGTCTTTGGCGCGCGTGGTGCGTGCTGCACTCTTTCTCTCGGGTCTCGCCGCCGCCGGTGTGCGGACGGCTCTGGAGCGAAGCTCGTAGCTCTGGTCAAGGCGGCGGCAGCGGGCTGGGCAGCGAGTCGAGATCGGTCTTCTCCAGCTGGAAGAACGGGTCGCGCATAGCCGGGTCGGTGATGGTCTCAGGCTCGCTGCTTCTCCAGCCGTAGTTGCAGCGGGTGCAACGGTAGATCTCCCAGGCGCCGCTGCCGTCGGGAGCCTTGGCTACGACTTCTGCATCGCCGCTGATGCACCGCACGCACTTCATCGGGCACCGCCATCCGTCGCGCGCGTCGGGTCTGACTGCAGGTCGGCCAAGAGGCNNTGGAAGTAGGCCGCTCCCTCGATGGGCCCAATGGTCCGAACGTCCCGCATCGTCGGCTCAGGAGGAACGGGGGTGGTGCAGTCGATGATCACCTTGCAGCTCATGCCCGCCGGCATAGAGCCGGGGTCCAGCGGATGGCCGGGCGTGCCCGGGATGACGAGCACGTCCTGCGCTCCCCTGATGCGGGTGGACATGGCCCACATGACCTGGTTGAGGTCGAACGGATCGACGTTGCCGTCGACCAAGATGATGTTCTTGATGTTGGCAATGCCGTGAGGAGTCGAGGCAGCGCGGAGGGCCACCGATTTCGCGTAGCCCCCGAAGCGGCTGCCGGTGGCGATGATGGTCGTCAGCCCATGCTGGTAGAGGGCGTTGACCGCCGTCACCTCGGGCATGGTCTCCTTGATCTGCCGGTAGATGGGGATGCAGGTGGGCAGGCCGAGNAGCGTGTCNCATTCGCTCCACGACCGGCCGATGTAGAGGTTCTCGAGGATAGGATCGGTGCGGTGGGTCACCCGTTTCACCTTGATCATCACCTGCCGCCGGGCTCCCGAATAGCCCCCGGTGAACTCCCCGAATGGACCCTCCGGCACGCGGACGCCGGGTATCACCTCGCCCTCGAGCACGAACTCCGCCCCGGCCGGCACGTCGAGGTCTCCGTCGAAGGTCTTGCAGAGCTCGAAGGGCGCGCCGTTCAGCGCCGCGCAGTACTTGTACTCCGACTGGTCGTAGCGTAGCGGAGTGCTCGCCATGAGGCTTAGCATCGGGTCCACGCCGAGACAGACCGCGACCGGCAGAGGCCGCCCCCGCTTCTCGGCCTTGCGGATGTGACCGGCGATGTCGTGAAACGCGAGGGCCTGCATGGCGAGTGTATCCCGGTCGAGCACCTGCAGGCGGTAGATGCCCACGTTCTCGGTGTCGAGGTCTCCTTGACAGTCAGGATCGTTCGAGACGACCGAGGCCTTGGATAGGTAGAACCCNCCGTCATGCTCGTTGATCTTACAGAGCGGCAGCAGCTCGAGGAGATTGAAATCCCGCTCGAGCACGACCTGCCGGCACGCCGGGTCGTCCACCCATGTCAGTTCGCCGGGGTAGGCGTCCCACCGTCGGTCGATCTCGTAGAACTGCTCTTTGATGGCCGTCGTCTTAGGCATGCCGAGCATCAGGGCGTGGTTGGCCCACGAGCCGTGTACGTTCACGACCAGCCGCTTGCCTCGGTAGCCCCGGATGTTGTCGAGCAGGACTGCCGGACCGGCGGGCCCCACGTCGGCGGCCCCCCGCATAAGGGCCCGCACATCGGGCTCCGGCGCCAGCTCTTCGCGGAAGCGAACGAGCTGACCCTCTCGCTCGAGTAGGTCGAGGTAGCTTCGAAGATCTCTACACACAGGCCCTCTCATGAACCCGTGACGCCACTGCCGGCACGCGGACCATGATGACGATGGTCCACGATCATCCACCAATGACAGCATGACACACAATGCTTCGCCGCGCGCTAGCCTGACCGTCCGCCTGGCAAAACGGCCGGAAGGTCAAATAGGACTTACCACTACACCAATTGTTTGCATTCGGCGTTCGTTCAGAGTAGCGTCATCTGCGAGGGTGCTGCCGGGCAGGCGCTTACGCACTGCCGCGGGGGAGCCTCGGGCGTCTGTCCAAATACGCAAGGAGAGGGACGTATGGGTAACAAGAAGCGCTTCATCACGATCGTGGCAACAGCCGTCGTCGTGGCCGTGCTGTTGCTGGCAATGTCCGGCGCTGCTTTCGCGGCCGGCTCGACCGTGGTAGTCGGGGCGGGCGAGACGTGGGCTGTCCACCAGAGCACGTTGCTCGAGAAGCTAGTCATCGCCGATGGCGCGACCGTTGCTGCCGATGCGGGTCACAGCTTGACCCTGACGGTCAACGGCATCGAGACCAGGCTGGTCCCCGGTACGTACATCGGGATGGTCGTGGTCACCGTGACCGATGAAGTGCAGGTCTCGCAGGTCGGTGGCCCTCCCGGCCCGCCGGCGCTGCTCCGGGCGGCGATCTGCGTTGACAACAGCGCCCTCGTGCCGTCGAAGTCGGTCATGTCGGCCGTCGTTGGCGGCACCGTGAGTAACACGAAGGCCGACAACGTCTCGATCACGTCGGTCGGGCCGCTGTTCAGCGGCTTCTTGATCGGGGGCAGCTCGTCCTACACGATCAACAATACGTCGATCGACTTCACCGGTCCGGGCGCCAACGACTTCATCGGTTCAGGTGCGGGCATCCGCATTGACGGCAGCGCGAACGTCAGCGTGAACAACGCCCGGATCGTCACCAACGGTGTCATCAGAGGTGCGATCTTCGCCGCCGGCGACTCCGTGCTCACCGTCAACAACTCCTACATCAAGACCGCCAGCCCGGCGCCGCCGGCGCCCGCGGACTCCTTTGGCGCGTTCATGACGTCGGTGCCGTGGCCTCTGGGTCTCAACGGCACGTGCCGTTCGACCCTGGTGGTCGGCAACGCGCGGGCAACGTACAACAACTCCACCATCACGGCCGACGGGTGGGGAGCCCTCTCCACCGACGCCGTCACCGGCTATGTGACCCTCACGGCGAACAACTGCGTCGTCAATACGACCGGCAGCGGCTACGGCGCCTACGCCGACGGCCACTCGCTCGACACGTTCAACAACACCACGTTCAACGTGCATGACATGGCCCTCATCATGACCCAGGGCTCTGCCATCTTCAATCACAGCACCGTCAACTCCGGCCGGTTCGGTGTCATGCAGCACAGCGGCGTGAGTGAGGGTAACGAGGTGCTGACCATCACCAACGGCTCGGTCTTCAACACGGGCGAAGCCGTGATCATGATCAAGAACAGCGCCCCCGTGATCAACGTCGACAACTCGATCTTGAATTCCGCGAACGGCGTCATCCTCGACTGCATCGTCGCTGACGACCACGGCGCCGGCGCCGAGTCCGCCGGCAACAAGACCGTCGCGAACTTCAGCAACATGACCCTGAACGGTGACATCATCAACTCGTGCACCGGTGTCCAGTGGAAGAAGGCTCAAGATGGCAAGATGTACATGGTCGGCGGCGACCTGATCGTCAACCTCAAGAACGTCGCCATCAGCGGCGCCGTCACCACCTCGACGCACAAGGACTGGTTCGCGCTCAACGGCGTCGACAACAGCATGATGAGCCCCTTCGACCCGAGCAACGCGAAGTACGCCCAGTACATCGGCCAGGGCACCGACACCTATGGTGCGCCCGACAACGACGGCGATGGCAAGGTCGATCCGTATGGTCTCAAGGTGACGCTTGACGGCGCATCCAAGTGGACTGTCACCAAGACTTCGTACCTCACCGGCCTCACTTTCGAGAGCGGCACGATCCAGCCTCCGAAGGGATACCGGCTGAGCATGACGGTCAACGGCGCGCCGGTTCTGATGCAGGGTGGAAGCTACACCGGCTCCATCGTGCTCGCGCTGACCCCGGTCGGCGTGTTCGGCGGCACTTCGCTTGCCCCGCGCCTGCTTCCCGTGACCAACTAGGCCGCGTTTTCCGAGACAGTCGTCATCCAACAACATGGCCCTCCGAGCACCCGGCGATCGCCGGGTGCTCGGAGGGTTCTTATCTATGTGGGCTGCGTCGCGGCACCATCCGACGGCCGCGTTCGCGGGCAGCCTTGAAGCGGTAGTATCCTGGCACGCACGTACGGTCCACCTGAAATGGCGCTGTGAGCCGAGTGTGGCCTGAGAGGAGATATCATGCCAAAAGGCTGGAGCCCGACGAGTACGCGATCCTTGTCGAACAGGCTCCGATCCTCATCTGGCGATCGGATACCACGGCGGCCTGCGACTACTTCAATGAGCGCTGGTTGGAATACACGGGACGATCCATCGAGCAAGAAGTCGGCCACGGCTGGGCCCAGGGGGTGCACCCGCACGACTTCGACAGGTGCCTGGCCATCTATCTGGGCGCGTTCGAAAAGCGCGAGGTCTTCGAGATGGAGTACCGCCTACGCCGTCGCGACGGGCTGTATCGCTGGCTGTTTGACCGGGGAGCCCCGTTCTACCGGCATGGCGAGTTCGCAGGCTTCATAGGCAGCTGCGCCGACATCAACGAGCGCGTCGAGGCGAGGGNCCAGCTGGCGGCCGCACACGAGACCGAGATACGACGACTCCAGGGACTGCTTCCCATATGCGCGCACTGCAAGC
>JGI20214J51088_10003183_pt1 | contig 10863 bp, 10 predicted proteins | sample WetSurMetagenome_FD_51088 | JGI IMG/M metagenome (IMG submission 51088) | reverse complement strand
CAAAAAGACATCATGTACTCCGAGAATGTGACCGTCCTGGTCCAACGCGATCTCTGCATCGTGGATCTGCCCGCGCTCATGCGTGGTGGCGACAAAGTTTTCTGCGCGATCCTCGATCCATTTGACAGGACGGTTCAGTTGCATCGCAGCCCACGGGACAAGGACCTCCTCCTGGTAGAACATCATGATCTTCGGCCCAAATCCACCGCCGATAAATGGTGCAACAACCCGGACCTGTCTTTCAGACAAGCCCAGCATATCCGCGAGACCGTTCCGGATCACGACCGGCGCCTGCGTGGTATCCCAGACAGTTAATCTCGCTGCCCGTGCATCCCACTGGGCGACGATGCCGCGGTTCTCGATCGCCGCCGCGCATCCATGCTCGTACTTGAACCGGCGTTTGATCACGATGGCAGCCCCCTTCTCCGCCGATTCATAATTGCCCTTGGTCTGCACAACATGCGCTGCAATGTTGGATCCGATCTCCTCGTGGATGATGGGACTTTCTGAACGCAAAGCTTTTTCCACATCGACGACCGCTTCCAGCGGCTCATAATCGATCTGGATATCGGCCAGGGCATCTTCGGCAATATAACGGCTTTCCGCCAGTACCATCACAATNGGCTCCCCGGCGAACTTGACCTTTCCCNTTGCCAGAGGAACCTGCGTGCGCTCATTAAAGGTGATATCCGCGACAGGTGGCGGCGAAACAAGCAGTGGACCGGGCTTCCAGTATTCGCCTAGATCCCCTGCCGTATAAACAGCTACAACTCCTTCGCGTACCAAGGCCTGAGATACATCGATCTTATTGATTTTTGCATGCGCATATGGGCTCCGGACAAAGGCGGCATGGAGCATGTTCGGTAAATCCACATCGTCAACATAGAGTCCCTGCCCGGTGAGTAGACGCGGGTCCTCATTGCGTTTGATCCGTTCGCCGAAGTATCGAGTTGCCATGATTGATATCCCTCGGTGGTTGAGTAGGGCGGGACCCGTATCGAAACCACCAATTACAAGTTATTTTTTATTTCCATCGAACTGTTGGTTTCGATATGCCCTATCGAGCACGGGGCTGCTCAACCACCGATGCACTTCTATTCTGCCCACGCAACAGCCCTACAGAACGCGGCTTCACCACCTTTGAACTTCCAGGGGAAGACGCCCAGTGTGATCCGTTTGTTGTGTAGCTCCTTCAAACCGATATCGCCGCCGAGGTTTTCCACGTGGATGCAATCATGAGGGAATAGGGCATTATGTGTTAATTGATAAGCCGAGTCCGGGAACAATTCATCCATCTTGTCGGCGCCATAAATGGACTCCGTCTTGGCACGCACCTTCTGCCAATGTTCCAGGCCGCCTTTTCCCAGAAACCGGCCGATGGGCAGGTTCATTGGATGGTCGGTGGAGATCATGTCCACACCCCAGATATGGATCTTCTTATCCAACAGCCACTCGCAAATACTGTAATGCGGACCCGGATGACGCTGTATGTATCGCTCCTCATCCGCCTCCTCAGAAAAGAAGGAATACTTGTGCCAGCCAGTGTTGATAAACAAAATATCCCCGTTTTGGACGTCGGCGCGCTTTTCGATATCGTCGGGGGTGAAGAGACACAGGTCATCCAGCATGTCACTCAAGTCTACAATGACACCCGGACCGTAGCACCACTCAATCGGGATCTGGTCGATTGTCTTGCCTTTGGTTACAAAATGCCTTGGAGCGTCGAGATGCGTACCCATATGGTTGGAGGTTTGAATGTATTGTGCATTAACCCCCTGCTCTGATTTGCGCTTGATATATTTGACTTCAAAAGGTGGATAGAATGGCCAGAACGAGCAGTCTTGGTTGAGATCTTGGGAAAGGTCATGGATTTTCATGGGAGACTCCTTTTGGGAATTCGTACTGAGTAATTAGTAATCGGTAAATCGTAATTAAGGTTCGAGCCAGTTCTGGTCTTCTTCGGAGAAGGGATGTATTACATTATCTTTGTAGATCGTCAAATAATCTGCCTGTTGCTCACGTACGGATGTGGGTTTTGATTTTTGTTCTGGCCGGACTGTCTGAAGTCCGCCGGCGAAGGCATTCAGTTTTCGAGCAAGCTCTGTCAGGTGATTCATATAACCGTCAACTACTTCCGGCTCCATCAAGCCGCGCGTCCGGNTCNGATTGAGCCAGTATTTGGTTTCAAAATGCTTCCTCACGAGTAATAAAGAAACTGAAGCTTTCAANCNAAAATTAAACCTTCCATAAGATTCAGCAATGTTTGCTCCAACCGAATCTGCTGCCCTGGTCATTTGTTAAGGTAGCAGACNCAAATACCTCCAATGCCAATAACTACTTGCCAATCACCATTCACCAATTACCACTCGCTCAATCCCTTCCGCCAATGTGCATCCTCCTTAAAAACCATATCTTTCTGCAAACGCCAGCAACGCATCTTCAAACATCTTCAAGGGAGGCCTCACCAACCCCGCACCTACCTGACCGACACCCGCGTTTTTATGGGCAATCCCGGTGTTGATCCGTGGCGTAATTCCCAGTTCGACGACTTTGCGGAGATCGATCCCGGTCGGTGTACCGCGAAAGTTGAGTGCTGGCATGGTGAAGAATTTACTTTCGGCAAACGTGATCTCATACATTTCCAGCGTGGCGTTCATCGCATCCTTCGGCGTCCCGCCTACGAATGTAACGATCGCTGGAGCCGTTGCCATCGCAAACCCACCGATGCCGGCCGTTTCGGTGATGGCGCTGTCGCCAATATCCGGATTTGCATCCTCCTGGGAAAAGCCCGAGAAAAATAAACCGATGGGAATTTCCGCTGGTGCCGTGAACCATTGCCTTTCACCCAACCCGCTCACACGAATCCCGAAGTCGGTGCCGTTGCGCGCCATCGTTGTGACGATCGTGCTGCACTCCACACCGTGCGCGGCATCCGTCATTGCCTTGCATGCTGCCATGACGGGATTCAGAACGCTCAAAGCATTGTCTCCGATGAATTGCAGCACTTCTGCTTCCCGTTCAGCATCCCTGACCACCTTTGCAAGCAGTGGTGAAAGTAACTTCAGAAAAATCAATGACCCTGCTTTGTTGCGATTATGCCCTTCATCGCCCATGTGCAGTGCTTCTGCGATCAACGCTCGCAGGTCCATGCCATTGGATCGGTTGAGCGCATCGGCCAATGCTGAACCCAGTACATCATTCATCCAATGAAGCTTTTTGATCACCTCTTCACTGTATGCTCCGTAGCGCAGTACCTTCCCATAGCCTTCATTCAGATTCGAAAAGGATTTGTTCCCATGTTCCACGTTCTCCACGACATACACTTTCATCGAGGCAGAGATGACTCCTGCCATGGGACCCACCGCGCTATGGTGGTGACAGGAGTCGAATTCGATCTCGCCTCTTTCCACGCCGGAGATTGCTTCCCTTTCATTGGCAGCCAGCCCTTCAAAGAGCATCGCGCCGATGATCGCCCCGCGCAGTGGTCCCGACATCCGTTCCCATTCGATCGGTGGACCAGCGTGCAGGAGCAGATTGTCCTTCATCCCTGGAATTACATCCCGAGCTGTGGCAACCGCCTTCAGGATCGGACGGGCTGACATCATTCTTTCCACTGCTGTTCGATTTGCCTGATCGATAATCATGTTCATTTTTTCATCCTCACCAAAAGGGCTGCCAGTTTTTCATTACCACCGGCCGGCGGACGCCAGTCCACCTGGACGGCCTGTGCACCTTGTGAGATCAGGCTTTCATAAAACGATTCAAGACCGACATTGATCGCTGCAAACGGCTGCCTGAGGTGATCGGGTTTTACCCGCGGATAGGAATGTGGCAACGGATGCCCAAAGCGAATGCTTATAAATTCAACAGCTTCGCTGGTTGTGCGAAAAACGATCGAGCCTGCCTCCTGCAGCCTGTCAATTTGAGCGTCCAGTTTTTGGGGATCATCGTCTGTCCCGATGACAATCGAAACAACTTGTATTCCCTTTTCATGGACTTCTCGAATCACCGGCGCCAGCTCCCGCGCAGGATCTGGATGGGAGCCTTCGCCGAGAACCACATCCAGCAGGATCAATCCAGCTGCCGGGTCTGATGCTTCCTGTTTCATCCGGCGGATTCGCAGATCGTTATCGATCATCGGGTGGAGACGGCCTACCATGAAGAATTCATCTCCCAGGTCGAGGATCGTATGGGCTTCACTCTTAAGCGGATCCTTGAGAGCCTGCTGATTTGAGATAGGTGCGTTGGAGAAAATCGGGGAAAGAAATGCCTGCAAGCCCAGCAGGGTTTCATAGGCAAGAGTGCCGCCGGAAAACAAGCCACGTACATATCCTGTAAGCGGTTTATCGGCCAGCCTTGGATGGTCGCTGCTTTGCCTGGCCAGGTTCACTGCGACTTCCGCTGCTTCACTCAGGCTGATGGCGAAGTGCAGATTGCCAACCCTCCTGGCTGGCGGAAAATAACCGATGAAATAAATGACAGACGGCTTGCCAATTTCTTGCGCTGCAGCGATCAAGCCGGTTGCCACATCATGGGAGGGCGGCTTTGAGATTAGGACGATGACTTTTGTCTCTTCATCCAGGGAAAGAAAATCGAGTGCCTGGTGCGCCGTGATCGCCCCCACTTCAGACTTCAGGTCGCGGCCGCCTGTCCCGATCGCATCCGAGATGCCTGCCCCGAGATTGTGGATCTGGACAGCCACGGCTTGCGTCCCGGTCCCGGACGCACCGACAATGCCGATATCTCCGCGGCGGACCCGGTTGGCGAATCCCAGGCCGACGCCGTTGATGATCGCTGTCCCGCAATCCGGTCCCATCACCAAAAGACCCTTGTCCCGGGCAGATTGCTTTAGTTCGATTTCATCTTCCAGGGAGACGTTGTCGCTGTACAGAAACACGTGCCTGCCCAGCGCAAGAGCCTCGCGTGCCACACCAGCCGCGTAACGACCCGGGACAGAGACCAGCACCCAGTTTGCTTCAGGTAACTGTTTGACCGCGGCATTCAAACTCCGCGGACGATAGTCATCCGAAACGGACGGGCGGCGCTTTGCAAGTAATGCGTCAATTTGATCCAGCGCGCTGGCTGCTGAGGAATCATCCTCCGCTTGGACGACAATGAGAAGATCATCCGGGCTGGCAGAAATAGAATCAGGCAGCAGGTAATTAGCTGCCAGCAGATCGCAATTCGCAGCGGTAGCCATTACGACGCCTGCATCCGTTACACCAGGCAGGGCGATCAGGCCTCGCTGCAGTTCCATGAGAACCACCGAGTCGTAATAAGCACCGCGGCGAATATCGTATTTCGTGATGGTCATAGCCCGGATAAGACTTTTTCCAAATCTTTTGCCCAGAACAGCAGCGACTCATCCTTGTACCAATTGCCGACCACCTGGAGGCCAAGCGGTAAATTGTCCTCATTTTTTCCTGCCGGTAAATTGATGGCTGGAAGACCTGCCTGGGTCCAGGGAAGATTCATAACCGGATCACCGGTGCTCTCCAATCCCTTGGGCGCAGCACCGAGCGCGGATGGACAGATCCATAAATCGATATTGTGATCCAGGAANGTTCTTCGCANATCGGCCCGGAATTGCTCCTGGGCGCCAAGAGCATCCTGAAGCTGGTCATCGGATGTCCGTTTCCCGCGGCGGATCAGCTCGGACAGTTTTTTTGAATAGAGATCTCCGTATTGGTCGAACCATTGCTCGTGGACATGAGCTGCCTCGGCTGCCAGGATTACATGATGACGTGCATGTATCTCAGTAAAGTCAGACATGACACGAATGAGCTCTAGCTCGTAGCCTGCTTTCAACAGCAGGCTGCAGATCATTTCAAAATGTGCTAAACCCTCGCCAGTTGCGCGCATCAAGTAGGGGCCTTCAGGAACGCCAAGTCGTGGTCTCCTCAACGGCAGAGTTGGTTCCTTCCAGTCCTTGTAAAGAATGGGTGCAGTCTGAATCGCTGTTTCGACATCCGGTGTAAAGAATCCAACATGATCCAGCGATGGCGAAAGGTGGATGGCCCCCTCCCAGGCGATGCGGCCATAGGTGGGTTTGATCCCCACAACACCACAGAAGGANGCAGGACGGATAATCGAGCCAATCGTCTGGGTACCCAGTGCGATCTGGCAAAACCCCGCCGCAACAGCCGCCGCCGAGCCGCTGCTTGAACCGCCGGGGGTGTGTTCCATGTTATGCGGATTGCGTGTGGGGCCGGGAGAAAAATATGCAAATTCGGTTGTGACGGTTTTTCCTAATACCAGCGCACCTGAATCCTTTAAGCGCGATAAACTCCCTGCTTCTTTGCCATGGAGAACCTTGGCTGGCAATCGACTGCCTGCCTTTGTATCAAANCCTTCTACATGGAAGATGTCTTTGATACCGATCATGGCTCCAAACAGACGGAGCCGCTCAGCCGGATTGGCGAAGCGGTCCATGAGCTTCTCTGCATCCAAACGCAAACGTTTGGATCGATCCTTTTCCGGAACGAATGCACGAATCTGCGGTTCGAGTTTCCTATATTGTTTTTCAATTTGCGTGAGGTATTCGGGCAGTGCCAGGCCACCTGCATGCAACTCATCGATCAGCGAATGAGTGAACATGGTTCGCATTAGTGCATTCTCTCCGCCGCCAGCTTCACGGCATCCACAATGTGCTGGTANCCTGTACAGCGACACAGGTTCCCGGAGAGCGCCTGGCGTATCTCCAGCTCNGTAGGNTTTGGGTTTTGTTTCAAAAATGGNATTAAGGTCATCAGGATGCCGGGCGTGCAATAGCCGCACTGCAGGCCATGGGCTTCCCAAAAGGATTGTTGTAAAGGATGGAGATGTTCCTTGTCCGCTGCCAGTCCTTCGACGGTCACGATTTCATGGCCATCCGCCTGCACGGCAAAGATCAGGCACGAGCGCATGGAGGCGCCGTCGAACATGATCGTACAGGCGCCGCAGACACCGTGCTCACAGCCTACGTGCGTACCCGTCAGCCCGAGCTCGTGGCGGAGGAAGTCGCTGAGCAGAAGTCGAGGCTCTACCTCGCGTTTGTACTCCCTGCCATTAACTTTCAATGTTACGGATATTGCTTGTGTCATTGCGTTGTTCCCGCCCGTTCCACTGCTTGTTTTAATGCTTTTATTGTCAGGGCCTTTGCCAGATGGCGCTGAAACTCCGGCGATGCATGAATATTTCCAAAGGGGTTGATTTCCTTCTCACTTGCGTGAGTCGCTACAGTGTTGATCAGCTTTTCATCGACTGATTCCCCGACCAAACTCTGAGCCGCTTCTTTGGCATCTATGGGACCGTCACCGGCGTTCAGGTACACGAGTTTCGATTGTCGGCAACTCCCATTTTCATCCAGGGTCACCCAGGCGGCGACACCCATCAATGCATAATCCCCTGCACGAGGCGCAACCTCCATAAAGGACCAGCCTGTCCGTGCCTGTGGAAACGGTATTTCAATTTCCATTAAAAGTTCATTGGGTCCAAGTGCCGTAGTGAACATCCCAACGAAAAAATCCTGAGCATCGATCCAGCGTTCGCCGGTGGAACTAAGCGCCTTGAGCCGGGCATCCAAGGCAAGCATGAGCACAGGCAGTTCGGCAGCCGGATCGGCATTGACGATGCTTCCGCCGATCGTGCCTCGATTCCTGATCTGCGGATGTGCGATGTTTGGAACGGCCTCATGGAGCAGCGGACTCCTCGTTGCAATGTGCCCGTCAAATTCCAGGGTTCGTTCGCGGGTCATGGCACCGATGTGCAGGCATTCGTCCTCGTGCACATAATCCATTTCCTTGAGACGATTGAGATCGATCAGCATGGAAGGCTGCAGTACGCGGAAGTTCATTGCAGGCACGAGGCTTTGACCGCCAGCCAGGATCTTGGCTGTATCGCCATGCTCATTTAATAATTCCAGGGCCTGGTCGATCGATTCGGGAGCGCGGTAATCAAATGAAGCCGGTTTCATGAAAGAGCCTCAACTGCTGANGGGACGAAANTCCGCTGCGGGCGCCAGCGGGATTTGTTCNCGCTTTCGATAACTGTCCACGATTTCGGCCATGATCGCCAGCGCGATCTCCTCCGGGGTCTGGGCGTTGATGTCCAAACCGATCGGTGCGTGCAAGCGGGCGAATTGCTGCTCCGTAATTCCTTCGGCCAGTAATCTCTCGCGCCGGCTTGCATTGGNCTTTTTGCTTCCCAGGGCACCGACATAGAATGCCTGACTGTTGAGCGCAATTTTCAAGCCATCATCGTCCAGCTTGGGATCGTGNGTCAGGATGACGACTGCCGTTGAACCTGTGATCTCCATTTGTTGAAATGCCTCCACTGGCCAGGATGAAATGAGATCGTCCACATGTGGAAACCGTTCCTCGTTGCCCCAGCTCCCGCGCGGGTCGATGACCACGGTACGATAGCCCAATGTCTTTGCCAGGGATATCAATGCCACCCCGATATGAACACCGCCCACCGCAATCAGAGTGGGCGCCGGGGTAATGAATTCCAGAAAGACTTCCGTTTCTTCATCGATCATGGCACGCCGGGTTTCTCTTTGCAGAAGGATCTCATTGGCAAGATTCAATGCTTTTTTCTCACGGAGTCTTCCGATCGTTCCAATCACCGTGCCATCCTGATGGACAAGCATTTCGCGGCCCAGAATATGCTCCGAGCTGCGAGTGACGATAATATGGACTGAATCTGATTTACTCATCCAACCTGTACGCAGGGCGGTAAAGAAACCGGTATCGAGCGGTTGAACAAAAATATCGAGACTACCACCGCAGGAGAGCCCCACCTCCCAGGCGGTTTCATCGGTTACCCCAAATTGCAGGAGCCGCGGGCGGCTGGTTTTGATCGACGCCAGCGCAGCCTCGATGACCGCGTTTTCCACACATCCGCCACTGACCGAGCCAGAGAACTGCCCATCGGATGTCACAGCAAGCCTGGCCCCGGCGCGACGCGGTGCAGATCCCCAGGTCTGGACGACGGTCGCCAGGGCAATCTGTTTTCCCGCCTTGATCCAGCCTTCTATATCTGGAAGAATATCTCGCATAGCACCTCTAGGCTGAAGCGTCCTTTTCAATCCTCATGCGCACTTCGTTATAAAACTGTTCTGAGAGCTTTTGGGAAACAGGTACCATCAATCGCGCGGCCAGGCTTGCCAGCTGACCGGAAACATTTACATCAGCAGTCCAATTGACAACCGTGCATCCGCCCTCGTCACTGAGCAACATCTCACTGACCAGGTCAGCGGCGGTACCGGTGGCTGTCCCGTGTGCCTTCAACCTGGCGCGATCTGGCTCATTAAGCTCAAGCACGTCCACATCGCCGTTGAAACGTGCCTTTACGCCTCCAAGTCCTATGGAGACAATGCCTCGATATTTTTTGTTCGGTTCGACGATCTCGATCTTTTCCACCCCCGGCACACATTGACCGATTTGATTCGGATCGGTCAGAAAATCCCACACCTTTTTTCGCGGCGCACGAATCGCTACATTGCCCTTCAATACCATTAAAAATCCCTTTCTTTTGGCAGCCAGACGCTTGTTCGGAAAAACGCTTCTAAGATGTAATGATTATGATTATTAATGTCAATATAGTGTGATTATAACGTAGATATGGTTCATCAAGAAAGCACGAATTGCATCACGGAAAATGTTACCATGAGAAGTATCGTTGCATCAGGAAAAATGTTACTTACCGATAGGCGCAGATGCCTGTCGAAGGAGCCGCAGGAGGAGCCTGAAAAGCAGAAGATTTTGGATGAGTTTACTTCAGTGACAGGATACCATCGAAAGCATGCGATCCGGGTGCTCAAAAACAAGGTGCAAGCGCAGAACCATCTGAGAGGGAAAGGCAGGAGCTACAGGCGCTTGTATCAAGGTGAGGTGGTGCAAGCTCTTGTGCAGATCTGGGAGATCTATGGACGGATTTGTTCCAAACGGTTGCAGCCCTATTTACCGGAAGCCATTCGGGTGCTGGAGCGTTATCAGGAAATCGAGCTCTCGGAAGAGACGAAAGAGTTGCTCTTGAAAATCAGTTCGGCCAGCATGGATCGCTGCCTGCGTCCGATCCGCATCCAGACACAGCATGGCTTGAGTACGACTAAACCTGGCAGCCTGCTCAAAACCCTCATTCCGATCCGCACGTTTACCGAATGGGATGAAGAGCAGCCCGGCTTTCTGGAAATTGACCTGGTGGCGCACTGTGGGAACAGCGTGGAAGGGCAATTTTTATGCACTTTGACCTGTACGGACCTGTGCACAGGCTGGACGGAGGTCATAGGACTGATCCACCGTTCGCAGGAAGCAGTTTCAGCAGCGTTGTGCCAGGTGCGCCAACAACTGCCCTTCCCGCTGCTAGGGATTGATTCAGACAATGGTGGCGAGTTCATCAATGATCTGCTATACCGCTATTGCTTGGACGAGGAGATTACGTTTACGCGTTCTCGCCCGTACCAGAAAAATGATCAGGCGCATGTCGAGCAGAAGAATTGGTCCGTTGTGCGACATACGGTTGGCTATGACCGTTGGGAAACCGAGCAGGAACTGACTCTCTTGGAAAGTGTTTATGAGGACTTACGTCTCTACATCAACTTCTTTCAGCCCTCTCTCAAGCTGATCGCCAAGGAACGGTTGGCAATAAAACCATCAAGCGGTATGATACCGCCAAGACCCCTTACCAGCGCGTGCTTGAACGCAAAGACGTTTCTTTAGAAGCCAAAGCACGCCTCGTCCATCTCTATGTCCAGCTCAATCCTGCCGAACTGCGGCGTCGAATTGACCATAAAATTGCCCAACTGTGGAAGATTTCTCGGTAACATCCTTTGTTGATGCAACGTACCCACTAAAGTAACATTTTATCTTGATGCATTACGAC
>JGI20214J51088_10003182_pt1 | contig 10871 bp, 18 predicted proteins | sample WetSurMetagenome_FD_51088 | JGI IMG/M metagenome (IMG submission 51088) | reverse complement strand
GTAGTACTCCTCCACCCAGGAGAGGAGGAACGACAGCCGCTCGTCCTGCTCGGCCTTCGAGGCATACTTGTGGGGCTCCCAGGGCCGCTCGCGGCAGTTCGTCAGGCAGGCTTTCACCCCGGGGTCCATGAAGAGGAGGATGGGGGCGTGGCGCAGCGCCGCCTCCACGAGCGAGGCGTAACAGCCCTCCACGACCCAGCGCGCTTCCCTCTCGCAGAAGGCCGCCACGTCCCGCGCCGCCTCGGCGGGGTCCCTCGGCACGGCCACGCGGCCCGGCTCCCACGCCACCGCGTCCAGGTCCAGCGATGCGAGGGAGTGGACGGCCGCGAGCTGCCCCGCCAGCGTGGATTTTCCCGAACCCGAGTTGCCGATCACCGCGACGCGCACCATGCCCTCCTGTTCCCAGCCGTGATCAAGATGCCTTGTCTACCCTGGCGTCCCAGACGCGCCCCTCAGGGAGGGACACGAGCAGGCTCACGAACTTGCCCTTGAACCCGAAGTGGGAAGACTTGCCCCCGGAGGGTTCCTCGATGCACTCGCAGACCACCCGGACGATTCCCTCCGGCGCCACCGACCCCGCCGGCTGGCGCTGCAGCGGCGGAAGCCCCGGGAGCCCCGAAAGGTAGTCCTCCCGCCAAACCGCGTGTGCCTCCGCGAGCGGGGTGCCGGCCGCGACGACCGCTTGGGCCCGCGAGCGGCGCGTGCGGGCGGGAGGGAGGAGGCGCGGGACGCCTTGCGCCTCGAGGATTTCGCCCACTCTGGCTCGTAGGGCCTCCGGCACGCCGGGATCTGCATCGAGGGGGATCCTCTCGGGCAAGGCTCCCTGGGCCATCTTCTTCCTCCGGCTCGGCGTGCGTTCCAGGGGCCAGAGGATGCCCTCCTCCGTCTCGATGATGACGGGGCCGCCCTCCTCCGGGTCCACGTGGGCCAGGACCGATGACGGCCTCGAGAGGTCCAGGGCCCACCGGGGAGGGCCGCACGTGACGAAGACCTCCCCGCTTTCGGGGGAGCGCAGGGTCGCGAGCACGCCGCCCGTGGAGTTGGTCCCGAAGGTGGCCTCCATGGGGACCCCTGGGCAGCTGTTTAGAACCCACGAGGCCCGGTGGTACCAGGCGTCGCACCGCCAGGCGTACACCGCAGCCCAGAGGAAGAGCGCGCCGATGGCACCCCTGAGCCCCATGAGGAGGAGGGGTTCGTCCCCCCGGACCGCCGCACGGGCCACGGACCAGAAGATGCCCGCGGCGATGAGGCCCATGACCGGCGTCCCCACGTAACGGTCCAGGAGCATCTTGCGCCGGAGGACGGGGTGCATGTCGCGGTTCGGGTGCGGGGCCATGGGTGCTCCCGGTTCTCGCCCGGTCACTTCTTCTTCAGGGTGACCCGGGCGAAGGGCTGGAGCTTCCCGTCCGCCTCGCCGTCCATGAGCCACTGCCAGGTGCCCGTACCCCTGTCGTACCGGAAGGTGGTGTGAAAGAGGCCGCCGTCGCCGCCCTTGAAGAGGAACGCCATCTGCTGAGGCTCCCGCCTGGCGTGGCCGATGGCCTGAGCCGCGAGGCCGCCGCCTCCCGTCGAATCGAGCCACAGGCAGGCGTACTGGCCCGAGGACGCGTCCCAGCCGATGAAGACCGTGGCCTCGTAGGCCGGGTGGCCCTTGGCGTCCTTTTCCCGCGACACCTCGTGGAGCTGCAGGTACTGGTGGTCCAGCACCCAGGCGGCCTCGACGTCGTGGGTCGTCTGCTTCCCTTCGATGGTGCCCGAGAGCACCCAGCTCCCGACGAGCTTGTCGAGGAGCGGGTCCTGGAACCCTCCCTGCTGGGCCGCGAGGGCGCACGAGAGGAGGAGGCCTGCTGCCCAAACCCATAGAGTCTTCTTCATCGGTGACACCTCCGTGGTTCTGCGAAAGACCCCGCGGACGCGAGGGCTCACTTCAGGACGAGCAGGACCTCCTCGCCCTCGCGCCGGTGAACCCCGAACCCGCACTTCTCCAGCACGCGGATCGAGGCTGCGTTCCCCAGGGCGACCCCCGCGTAGAGCGGTCGGTCCGCGACGAGGCGCAGGAACTGCGAAAGGGCGCGGGTGGCGATGCCCCGGCCCCAGTACTCCCTGCCGATCCAGTAGCCCACCTCCCGCGTATCAGCTCTCATGAAGCTGAGGACGTTGCCCGCCACCTCGCCGTTCCACAGGACGGCCCGGATGACGCTCGTCTTGTCGAGGAGGATCTTGTGCCAGTGCGCCATGAAGGCGTCGCGCTCCCTGGGCGGGAAGGCCGCCATGGCGTTCGCCACGGGGTCCCGCTGGTGCTCGAAGAACACCTCGAGGTCCGTCTCCCGGACGGCCCGGAGTCGCACCCTGCCGAGCGGCGCCTCGGGCGGCCTCGATCCTGGCGCAGACCTCATCCCCCGCCCCCTACCGGACCTCGGCCCCGCGCTCCAGGAGGGCCTCCCTCAGGATCGAGCGGTGGCAGCGCTCCTGGTTTTCGCAGTAGCAGCCGATCGAAAAATCCGTGCGGTGCGAGAGGGCCGCGAGCAGGTCGAGGTCCCGGCTCGCGTGGGGCGCCTTCAGCTCGGCCAGGAACTTCCGCTTGAAGGTCCGCCACGCGGCATCGTCGGCCGCGCCGAGGGCCTCCTTCACCAGGGTTTCGCTCGGCGACAGGTTGGGGAACCACACGTCGTAGTAGTCCTTCGCGGCGAAGTCCTCCTTCTTCACCCCTCGGGGCGGCCGCCTCACCGTGCCGATCCGCAGCCCCTCTCCCGCCGCGCGGGGACTCCCCAGCCTCACGACCCTGATCGCCATGGCCCGTCCAGCCTCCTCTCGGCCTTCAGCCCGGGGTCTCGCATCGGCCCGGCGGGCGCGGTGCGGCGGCCCTTCTCCTGTGCGGTGCCCTCACGCCATGTGCTCCACGCCGGGCGGCATGACCACCCAGGGGTGCATCCGCTCTTCGTAGACCGACACGGTCGGCGGGGGGAACGAGCCATCGGCGAGGGCGCCCACGGGGATGCCGAGGAACTCGTCCAGGCCCTCCATCTCGTAGTAGACCGTGGCGCCGCAGCGAGGGCAGAAGTGGAAGGTCGTGGAGCCGCCCTCGTCGGCCTCTCGGACGAAGGCCGTCGACTCGCCGCTGACGCGGACGTCCTCCCGCCGGAACCGGGCCTGAACGCCGAAGACGCTGCCCGTCCGCCTCTGGCACGCGAAACAGTGGCACACCGAGACCCTCACCGGGTCCCCGGACGTCCGGGCAGAAAGCTGGCCGCAGCTGCAGGACGCGATGCGTTCGCTCATGGCCTTCTCCTCTCTCTGACGTTCACGGCTCGCCCGTGTACGAGGGCACCTCGCATTGCGACAGGTGCTTCCTGTGGACACCCATCACGCCGTCGTGGTGTACCGAGCAGGTGAACCCCTCCTCGGCGCCGTCGTGGGTGCCGAGGTGCTCGTGGTCCTGCACGCAAGCTTCGAAATGCAAGCGCTCGCGGATCGCCCGCAGGTCGAGCCACACGTCGAAGTAGACCCACTCCCGGCAGGCTTCCGACCACGCCTGGCCGCGGAAGGTCTCCTTGAAACCTCTGGCGATGAGCGCGTCTTCCAGCGGGCGCAGGTGATGACAGACCACGTTCCCCACCCTCCTTCCCGTGGAGCCGATTCGGTCAAGCCGGTGCGCCGTTCTTCCGGATGGCCTCCAGCAGCTTCTGGGGCTCGCTGGCGCTGAGGAGGATCGAGTAGCCCTCGCGCGTCGGGAGGTAGAGCACGCGGCTCTTGTCGGTGACGAGGAGCAGCGCGCGCTCGCCGTTGCGCAGCTTGAACCAGCCCGCCCCGTAGCCCGGCAGCCCGATGCCGTTCGTCCGCCACCTCGGGCGCAGGTCGCCCTCCGTCGTCAGGTCGACGACGCGCGCCGAGGCACAATCGATCGACGCCACGGGAACGGTGCGGCCGTAGAACGGTGCCCTGATCCTGATCTCGCCCGGGGACACCTCCACCGAACCCCTGCCCATGGCGGTGGCCGTGAGGATGACGAACGCCAGGCCGGCGAGGAGGAGCAGGCCGATGGGGACGAGCAGCATATAGGCCGACGGGCCGGCGGGGGCGATGGGGAACACTTCTTTCATGGGTTTCTCCTCGTGGCGCCCGCGCGGACGGCCGCCCTGTGTCGCTCATTATCGGCCCGGAGGCTCCCCGGGCGAAGGGCCCGCGCCATCCCCCGCTGCGGGGCGAGCCCGTCCCCGCGGCATTCAGTGCGCCCCGCCTGCCCCTTCGCGCTGCAGCCGCTTCCGCCGCTTGAAGATCGTGGTGAAGGTCAGGCCGGAGATGATGATGCACAGGCTCAGGACGAAATACACCCAGTCCGGGAAGTGGAAGAGCGGGGTCCGGCGGACCACGGAGATGAGGGTGGCCAGCGACATCAGGCCGGCCCACACGTAGGTAATGAGGTAGCACCCCGAGATGAACTTGGGGTCCTGCCACATCTCTTTCGGCACGTCCTCGTGGGCGTACTGCAGGGCGAAGGGTCTGCGCAGGAGGATCGTCGCCCACATGGTGAGCGCGAGCGCACCGTTGGCCAGGAGGTCCATGTGGGTCGCGACCCACACCTGCTTGTAGACGTTCACGGCCACCGCGCAGAACACGAAGAACAGCAGCGTCCCCCACTGCAGGATGAACCCCCTGCGGAGGTCCTTGAGGCCGAGGAGGACGGTGGCGACGAGGCTCAGGAGGATGGCCCTCTCCAGGCTCTCGAGCGTGTTCCCCGAGAGGAAGAGGAAGAGGATCCATGGGAGGAAGCTGAGCAGGAGCTTACCGAGGTCCTTCAGGTCGCGCATGTCATCTCCCCGAGTCACGTACCGCAGAGCGCTCTCTGTTCCTCTTCGCCAAGTCGCAATCGCAGCAGATGCCCACCTCCGCCAACGCCTCGCGAACCCTCACGATCTCGGCTTGCGAGAACCCGTGCCGCCTCGCCAGGAACTTCATCGTCCCTTCGTAGGAATGGTCGCAGCCCGCGGTCGCGACGGAGAATTCTACACTCCGGACCATCTCTTCGAACTCGCTCGCCGAGAGGCCCATTTTCTCGGACAGCTCAGTCATGCCTGGCTCGGTTCAATAGTAGCCCACCTCGGAAAGCCTTCTCGCCGCCTCCAGCACCCGCTGAAGTCTCGGCTCGAGCGCCGCGAACCATTCCGGTTCGAGCCATGAGCCATCCTGCTGCTCCTCCACAGGCGGAGACCACTCTTTGAAGCGGTAGAAGAGGTCCGGCACGGACCGGGCCAGACTCGACAGCTCCTCCTGGGTGAATCCCGCGCAGACCAGCCGCCGTGCCTCACCGAGGGCCCGTTCGTAGACCGGAGCTCGGGGAGCGTAAGCCGGGAGGTCGATCACGAGGGGGATGAGCGCCTCCAGGGCCTCGGCCAGCTCCTCCAGCTGGCCCCGCCTCTCCTCCCCGCTGTAGAAGTGCTCCGACATGGGGCCGAGCGTTCCGCTTCCGCTCAAGGGTTCGGGCCCGTGGGCGCCGCCGAGCGCATCTTCAGGAGCGTGCGACCTACGGCGAAAGCGACCCCGAGCGAGGACCATCCGGCAATCGAGACGAGGCAGCTCGTCCCCAGAGGATGCCCCTCCGGACCGGCCGGGGACCTCCCGGACAACACGTCCAGCAGCAACACCGGCCAGAACCCGGCATACAGCAAGGGGATCAGAAAGAGGCGCGCCAGCGTCTCGTTGAAATAGCAGAGGACGTAGCCCGCCTGGGCGATGACGCCTATCCCTGCGCCGATCAGGCAGCCCTTGACCGCCGCTCTAACCATCGTCATGGCTCCGCCCTCATCGCCGTCCACACCCGAGCCACGGTCTCCCGGGCGGTGCGCCAGGACCGACGGCCGCCCCTTCCAACTCCCGAACTTCGTCCCCGCGATCATCGTATGCTTTCCCAGAGGGGGCGAGAACCCCCCACCACCCCCTGGGGGAGAACCTTCGCATGGAGAGCGCGAAGTTCACACCGGTCCCGCCCGGCGAGCGGCTCGCCCACATCGACGCCATCCGTGGGCTGGCCCTCTTCGGCGTGCTCGTGATGAACGCCCAGTACCACTTCCGGGGGCCCTACGAACTCTACGTCGTGAGTCCCCACCCCATCGAGGGGTTCTGGAACGCCGTCGTGGACGACGCCCTGCGATTCCTGGTGGAAGGCAAGGCCATGACCCTCTTTTCCATCCTCTTCGGGGTCGGCCTCGCCCTCCAGCTCGAGCGCAAGGTGGCCGCGGGCGGGGGCTTCTGGGGGTTCGCTCTGAGGCGCATGGGCGCGCTCTCCCTCCTCGGCGCCCTGCACGTGGTCCTGCTCTGGTACGGGGACATCCTCATCTTCTACGCCGCGGCCGGGGTCCTCCTGCTCCCCTTCCTCCGGAGGACGACGAAGACGGTGGCCCTCTGGCTCGCCTCCCTCTACGGCCTCGCCACTGTGTCCGTCCTGGTGTTCGCCACGCTCCGCGTCTGGGATACGACGGACGTGCAGGCCAAGCGGGTCAAGGCCGTGGCCCAAGCCGCGGCTCGCGCCCGGGAACTCTTGGCGGGCTACCTCCAGCCGGGGTGGTGGGATGTCCTCGTGGTCCGCGTCGGCCACTACGTGCATGATTATCCCGAGTTTTGGCCCGCCCTGGTCATGGCCTTCCTGAACCTGCTGCTCGGGCTCGCCCTGTGGCGCTCCGGGATCCTGCGCGACCCCTCAGCCAGTGTTGCCCGCCTCCGCAGGCTGGCGCCGTGGCTCCTGGCGCTCGGGTTCGCCGCGGGGCTCCTGCACCTGTTCGCGCGGCCCATTTTCGATATCGTCCTCGCCCACGGAGGCCGGGCGAAAGCTCTCGTGTACCCGCTGGCTCTCAGCCAGGCCTATGGCTTCCAGCTCATGGCCCTCGCCTACGGCGCCCTCGTCCTTCTCGGGTGGCCACACCCCGCCTGGAACCGCGTCCTCCGGGCGTTCGCCCCGGTGGGCCGCATGGCCCTCACCAACTACCTGATGCAGAGCCTGGTGATGACGGCCATTTACAACGGGTGGGGGCTGGGGCTCTACGGGAAGGTCGGCCCCGCGGCGAACCTGGTCCTGTGCGCGCTCTTCTTCTCGGCGCAGGTGCTCTTCAGCCGGTGGTGGCTCGGGCGCTTCTGCTTCGGGCCCGTCGAGTGGCTCTGGCGGTGTGCGAGCTACGCTCGCCGACAGCCGTTCAAGCTCTCGCGTGCCGACGCCCCCCATCCGGCAGGGCCCTAACCCTCAGCGCCCTAGACCCTCAGGGCCCCGGCGCGGGCTGGAACTGAGCCTTCACGCTCTCCTTGGACAGGGTGATGATCGTGAACACCCCCAGGGCTGTGCCGAAGGGCATGAAGGCGCACGCCAGGCCCGCCATGACCAGGCAGAACTGGTACCGGCGCCGTCGCCGGAGGCAGCGACCGGCGGCGACGAGAGCGGACGAGAAGGCGAGCCAGACCACGATCCAGAGGCTCGCGAAGAAAATCAGGATCCATCCGACGAGGGCGAAGGGGAACTCTTCCTTCGGGTCGGTGAAGTAGCCCGACACCATGCAGAGCCCCACCACGAGGTGCACGGTCGGGAAGAGCGCCACGAGGAGCGCCAGGCCTGCGACGACGTTGTGGAACACGGCCAGCATCTGGAGGTGGTCGTCTTCTTGGCTCACGGTCTTGCCCTCCGCGCGAGGGGTGGCTCTTCCGGCATCATCCGCTCCCCCTGAGCACCAGCGCCGCATAGGGGAAGAAGGGCAACGCCACCAGGCCGAATATGAGGTAGTTGCCGCTCATGGGGTTGAAATCCCTCCGCACCGCTGCCCACGGTCTCTTGGCCACCCAGCGCGCGACCCCGACATCGAAGATCGCCATGAACAGCGAGAGGGCCACGCCGAGCCCTATCGGGTGATCGGCCAAGGTGAAGCCGAGCAGCGGCACCATGACGTAGCAGACCGCGAACGCCAGCAGCAAACCGCTGACGATGCCGATCCGCTGGGCCCTTTCGCGACCCACCGCCGGGACCAGGTAGAGCGTCCGTGCGATGCCGTGCAGCATCTCGACGCCGGCCAGCGCCAGGCATAGGCTCAGGACCCGCAGGACCGTCTCCAACAAAGGGGCGCCCCCTATCATCTCGTCGGGATGTAGGGCAGGACGTCCAGCGTGGCCAGGACCACGAACGCCACGGCCCCGACGGCCTTCGCCAAGACCACCGTGATGACGAGGTTCCGGCCATAGGCTCTCTGGGGCTTCCAGAAGAGGCCGAGCCAGGCGAGCGCGGCGAAGAAGGGGAGGCCGAGCAGGACGCCCCAGCCTGTGAAATGCTCACCGACGGCGATCGCCGTCAGGACGAGGGGGCTGAACTTGCCGCCGTGGGCGGAGAGGATGTCCGCGAAGACCGGGAGCACCCTCCTCATGAAGAGCAGCCATTGGAAGTAGAGGGCCAGCAGGGCGGCCAACGCCAGGACCGTCGGGTAGACCGGGCGGATGAAGGAGCGGCACTCGGTGCACCTGAACTGGTGGGTCCGGTTGTTGGTGCCGCACCTGCTGCAGAAGATCCCCTTCTTCATGGTAGGCCCCCTGTCTCGAGCCGGCTCACCCCTCGAAGGCGCCGGCTCCGCCGCCCCCGTGGCCCATCCGAACCTGGCCCCGTGGGCCGTGATGGACCCTCCTTAAAAACCCCGACGAGATCGACCGGATGGCCCTAGTCCGTCCGGATCGGACGGGCCGAAAACGCCTTCCAGTTCAGCAGGACCACCGCCATCCCGACCGACAGGTAGCAGATCGCCGCGATCGGGACGCTCTCGACGGTCTTCTGCAGCAAGAGGTACCCCGAGATATTGAGGACGTAGTGCAACAGGATCGCCGACCAGATGCTGGGGTTCGCCTTGTTGTAGGCGAAGGTGAACACGAAGTTGAACCCCATGAGCTGGGTGAACCAGAGCGCGAAGAAGGCCGCGCTCACCAGCTTGGTGGGCGTGTGCCACAGGCCCCATATCACGCCGACCATCAACGAGGACACGAACGGCGTGAAGCGCTCCTGGAGCTTGGGCAGGAGGTAGCCTCTCCACCCGATCTCCTCGCCGATGACGGCCGGGAACATCAGGACCATATACCAGACCGTCTCCGCCGTATCCGATGAGAGGTCGATGACGTTGGCGAGCCCCCAGAGGCGCTGCGTCCAGAAGGAGATGCCGCCGTTGAGAGCGATCGGGATCCCCAGGATCAAGAGGATCGGCAGGTTGATCCTGAAAGCGAACCTCGTCTTCAGGAATCGGGCGACGCTCTGTCTGTCGCGCCAGAGGAACACCAGCGTCGCCAGGGTCGGCCCGTACATGGGCAGCTGGCCGTACCCGGGCACTTTGGCCACGATCTGGACGAGGAGGAGCCCCCCCGAAAAGCAGAACGCCGCCAGGAAGAACCAGATGCCCGTCAGGACGTAGTCCTTGGTCTTCACGGTGAATTCCGATCGGAGCGGGCCTCTGCGAGGGCTTCGCCCCCGGAGCCGTGTGCGGCCGCCGGGCACGAGGTGTCGGGGGGTACGTCAGCCACTCTCGCTGCTCCTCCGGAGGGTGCCGTCTGGGGGAGCCCCGTGCTCGGGCACGCCGTCGGTCTTGAAGGGTGCGGGGTTCTCGAGCTCACTTGCCGACGCGCTGGAGCTTGATCGTGATGAAGACCGGCTGGCTTTCGCCCAACGCGATCCCCCGCACCAGTTGATCTTCGTAACCTGCCAACATCACGTTGACCGTGTAGGGGCCCTCTGACACGAGGCCGGCCCCTTTGGTCGTTCCGTCTTTTCTGCTCTTCGTCTTGTAGGTCTCGCCCTTCCTGTTCGCGACCCTGATGTCGGCGCCCTCGACCGGGATCCCGCCCTCATTCAGGACGAGCACGGTGAGCATCCCCTTCCCCTTGGGGACCGCCTCCTGAGGCGTGGGGTTCGCACCCGGGGAGACCGTTTGAAGCTCCCCTGTCGCGCTCTGGGGTGGATGCTGGGGTCCGGCGCCCTTGCAGGCCAGGAGCGTCAGCGGTACGGCGGACACCACGAGCACGCGAAGCAGACGATTTCTCATTCACGCACCGTCGTCGCCGGAGCCGAGTGAAACGGGCGGGGCCCGCCCCCAGGGCCTCGTCTCGAGCGACCTCCTGGGCCGGTCCGTCGCTCTCGCCGGTCACTTGCCATTGGGCAGCACCCCTCTCGCTGCCTCGAGTATATCTCTTTCCACCTCCGCCCTTCGCGTCGCGCGGCGCTCCCCATCCTCCACCGGCGGTTGGAGCCCCGGGGAGCTTCCACCCTCTGCCTCATGGTTCCTCGGCGGTTCCACCTGCGCGGCGCCCTCCTGGAGCTCCGTGGTGCCCATGAGGGCCTCAGCGGCCACGTGCTTGGCCACGACGATGGTGGCCGCCAGAGGGCTCAGCGGCGGGAGCCCGAGCTCCTCAATCGCCTGAGCCACCAGCGCCTCCACGTCCCGCTCGTCGGGCGAGACCATGGATGCGAGCAGACGGAGCGACGGGACCTCGTAGCCGTCTTCGAGCAGCCCCGCCGCCACACGCGGCATCAGGTCGCTGCGGAGGCGCCTCAGATACCAGAGCGCGTAGATCAGGTCGAGAGGCGCCATCACCGGCTCCTGAGGATGGGGGGGCTCGAGATCGACGATACGGGGCCCCCGGCGTGCGGTCCGCCGCAGTGGGGTACCCCATCCTCGGCGGGCGGGTATTCTCCAGACAGAGGCGCGCGGGCCGCCTGCTGCCACTTCCATCGGAGGCCGTAGGCCAGGTTCAGCGGCAACGTCCACCAGAGTTGGGTGGGCGACCGCCACAGCCTCTTGGCCGCGCTCCCCAGGGAGTAGAAGCGGGAGTTCGCATAGCGGAAGCCCGCGAGCAGCTCATCGGCGGTC
>JGI20214J51088_10003181_pt1 | contig 10873 bp, 8 predicted proteins | sample WetSurMetagenome_FD_51088 | JGI IMG/M metagenome (IMG submission 51088) | reverse complement strand
TCCTTCATCTTTACCGCGATGACATCCGTGAAGGCGATGTTGAACCCAAGGGACAACAGCTTGTCATGTGCCTTTTCCGGGTGGTCAACAAGGGCCCTGACCACACCAAAACCATTCGCCTCCGCGATACTGAATGCCATGATGTTGATCTTCTCTTCGCCAAGGGCGTGGGCAATGGCTGCAAGCCGTCCCGGGCGGTTTTCTGAGAATATCGAGATCTGTCTGATAACATATTTTTTCGTATCCATTTACAACGACCTCTTGTCAATAACCTTTTTCGACTTCCCCTCGAATCGGGGTAAAGAACCTGGCTCTACCAGTTCAACGTCAACATTGACATTGAGAGAGTTCCTCAAGCGGTGTTCAACTTTCTGTCGTACCTGCATCAGATCATTAATCTTATCACTGAATGATTCTTTGTTCAGCTCGACACGGACAAGCATATCATCAAGTGCCCCTCTCCGCTCAACAACTATCTGGAAATGCTGTCCGACCTCAGGTATCGCCATCAATGCATACTCGACCTGAGAGGGGAAGACATTGATGCCCCTTATGATCAGCATATCATCCACTCTTCCCTTAATCCGATGGATTCGTGGATGAGTTCTGCCGCAGGAACAAATACTGTCATCCATGGAGCTGATATCCCCAATCCGGTACCGGATCATCGGAAGAGCTTCTTTCTGAAGGATTGTGATGGTAAGCTCCCCGTTCTCACCATTCTCGAGCGGTTCTTCTGTTTTGGGATCAATGATCTCGACTAGTGCAATATCCGACCAGATATGGAATCCTTTTTGCTCGGAACATTCCGTGAACATGGGCCCTGATAACTCGCTTGTTCCATAGATATCATAAGCTTTGATACCAAGCCAGTCCTGTATCCGGTTTCGCATCCCTTCGGTCCAAGGTTCGGCACCAAGGATGCCGGTCTGGAGGTCAGTGTCTTTTTTTATGCTGATACCCATTTTTTCCGCAACTTCCCCGATATGCAGGAGATATGACGGAGTACAAGCAATAGCAGTTGCCCCGAGGTCCTGCATCAGTTCGATCTGACGTTCCGTGTTGCCTACACTTGTGGGTAGTACGGTAGCACCAATACGCTCGGCACCGTAGTGCATCCCAAGACCCCCGGTAAACAGACCATATCCGTAACTGACCTGGATAACGTCTCCGCGCCCCAGACCAATGGATGTCAGGGCCCGTGCAAGGGAGGTCGTCCACGAATCAAGATCTTTCTGGGTGTATCCTACAACGGTTGGTTTCCCTGTAGTGCCAGACGAGACGTGGTACCGGACCAGTTCCTCTTGGGACGCGGTGAAGATCTTGTCCGGATAATTGTCCCGCAGATCGCGCTTGAACATAAACGGGAGTTTTTTCACATCGGAAAGCTCCCTGATATCATCGGGATGTACCTTCTGTTCCTTCATGCGATCGTGATAAAACGGCGAGAAACTGTACAGCCTGTAGACCAGGCTTTTCAGTAACTTATACTGCATTCTCTGGAGATCTGCCTTTGGCATCTCTTCGATTCTCGGATCCCAGCATACCATTATTCCATCTCCCTACGGTCAATGACTCTTTTGGCTTTGCCTTCGAATCGGGGGAGCGATCCCGGCTCTACGAGCTTCACGGTCGTCCTTAGCTCCAGTGCATCCCGGAGCTCCTTGACAACCTTCTTCTGGAGATTTGCCAGGTCCGCAAGTTCCCCGCTGAAGTATTCGCGGTTGATCTCTACTTCAACCGTCATCTCATCCAGATGATTAACTTTATCGATGTAGACCATAAACTGGTTACCCACTTCCGGTATCTTCAAGAGCACGTGCTCGATCTGGGAAGGGAAGACATTGATCCCACGGATGACCAGCATATCATCGCTTCTTCCAGTGATTCGTGCAATCTTCTTTCCGCGGCGGCAAAGGCAACCGTCTTCCAACAGCATTGTCACATCACCGGTTCGGTACCGCAACAATGGCATCGCCTCCTTTACCAGTGGGGTTACGACAAGCTCCCCACGCTCACCGTTGGCAACCTGCTCACCTGTCTTCGGGTCAATAATCTCGACGAAATAACTATCGTGCCAGATATGAAGTCCGTCGCGTTCCGGACATTCAAAAGCAACACCCGGCCCAAACAGTTCAGAAAGGCCATAGGAATCGTATGCGGTAACACCAAGCCGCTTCTCAAGGGTCTTTCGCGTACTCTCCGACCAAGGTTCAGCACCAAAAAGGCCGGTTTTGAGGCTCTCAAGGGGGGTGCCTAGTTCCTCGGCAATTTCTGAGAGGTGCATAGCATAACTGGGTGTGCAGTGAATGACCGTCACACCGAAATCATTGATCATCTCGATCTGGCGTTTCGTGTTCCCGGTTGCGCTGGGAATGACAGTCATCCCGATCTTTTCCGCCCCGTAATGGAATCCGAGGCCCCCGGTGAACATACCATAATTCACCATGTTCTGGAAAATATCGTCAGTGGTGATCCCGACCATCGTCATGTTCCGGGCGATCAGGTCCGACCAGGCATCCAGATCATTGCGGGTATACCCCACGACCGTGGGCTTACCCGTGGTACCGGAAGTGGTATGGATCCGCACCACTTTTTTAAGAGGAACTGCAAAAAAACCAAACGGGTACCCATCTCTGAGATCCTGTTTTTTCGTGAATGGAATCTTCTTAATGTCGTCGAGGTTCTTGATCGAAGACGGTGTTATACCGGCTTCGGAAAGACGCTGCCGGTAAAAACCAACGTTCTGAACCTGGAGCAGTGTTTTTTTCAAGCGTTTCAGTTGGAGTGCGTGTAAAGCATCAGGTTTTAGTGTCTCAATTTTCTTATCCCAGAACATTGCAACCCCTGTTATGCTCTTTGCATGACAAATCTATATATGACGTTGATTCGGTTTATATTTACTGAAAAATGAATTTTTTCGGTGATTAAAATTGTAAAAAAAAATTAAAAATAGTTCTGATATACGGTGCAAAACGATGAATTAATCAATGGAAATGTCGAAATATTGAGTTGATTATAAGCATTTTTCGGAGTTAATCGTGATAGATTATCCTTGGTTATCAGTATGTGGTTTTGGAGCCCATATTAAATCGACACAAAAAAAACTGATTATTCAGAAAAAAAACAGCGTTGAAGAATATCCACTTGACGGAGTGAAAAATTTTCTTATTGTTGGTGGTCATACCATTAGTACGATAACTATTCTGAAGCTTATAAAGAACGGTGCATTTGTCTCTTTTTTTGAAGCTGATGGAACTCATGTTGGGACGTTGAGACCTTTTAACGATCGAAACGAGATCGATATTCATGAAATCCAGAAAATAATCCCCCGCCAGCGATATGCAATTGCCCTTGCCCAAGGATCAATAAAATCCCGGATGTTCGCTATTGGTCGGGTAGAGGAAAAATCCAATATTCGCCTGTTTTATGAAGGAGAACTGGATTTTCTCTGTAAAGCTCAGGAAGAACTTGCATTTCTTATTAAATTAGATGAGATACGGAGATTGCACCGGCTTACTTCAGATATGTATTACGAAATTATGTCCCGGCATTTACCGGTTGAACTTGGATTTAAAAGAAGAACATTACAGCCTCAGTCTGATCCCGTTAATGCGATGCTTTCGTTTGGTTACGCAATGTTATTCGGAAATTGTTGTGTCTCAATCATCGGTGCCAGGCTGAATCCTGACATTGGCCTGATACATGACGGGAAAGGAAGCCTTGTTTACGATCTTATCGATCCGTTGAAATCCGAAATGATCGATCCTATTGTATTTTCTATTGCACGCGATTCCCTTATTTCTGGAGAATTTGATATAACTTCGGACCGTTGTATCCTGTCCGATGAACTAATTCGGAAAATGATAGACTTATTCCAAATCTCAATAAACAATAAGAAAATCGATGAGCAGGTACTCAACTTCTGTGGATCTCTGCGGAATAATCGAGAATTCAGAGTCCTGTACTGATCTGGTTCTCTCCTCCCTTGGTAATTGAAAAATCAATGAAAGTCTTGACGGGGATATCAGATAACCTTACATCCCGGATTATTGCACGGGGGCAGCCGTATACCATAGAAACGAACTTTTCAAGGATCATCGGCTCTCCTGTTGCATCAATACGGACTCGTCCATCCGGGAGATTGATTACCGTTCCAGTAACATTGAGATCGGTAGCAATCCTCTTGACGCAGGCTCGAAAACCCACTTTCTGGACTTTACCTGCAATAATAATCTCAATGGTTTTTACCATTACATCCCCTGCATAAGTTTAATTGCCAGACCAAGTTCATCGAATACTTCATCTCTGAGGGAAGATTGCCGAATATTGGTTGCGGCATCTATCGCAAAGTCGAGAACTTCCTGAGCCATCTGTTCACAACCTGCTGCATTGATTTTCAATGCAATGTCACACATAACAAATGCCCGCCTTGAAAGAGGTCTAATGATGCGGGCCTCTTTTATCGCACTCTGCATCATTCTCTTGGAAAGTTTACCCTCACCGTTTCTTCTGAAAAAAATTGCCAGATCACAGAAAAAAATGGCTTCTCTGCCCCGATCGGCAACTGTTCGGATCAGTCGTTCAAGAACAACAATCTGGTTGGTGTGGATCCCTTCATGCATCATTTTTTCTGAAAGAGACTTAATTTTAATATATTGTGGGAGAATTTCATAATTTTCTGATTGTCCCAACCGGGTAAGATGATTCAAACGGACATCCACATCATCGATAGATTTAATGACAGAAATTGCATGTGTGAGATATTTTTTATCATTATTTTTCTGGTAAAGCATAGAATAAAGCTGGGTAATACTATTACGGATTCTATCAGCAATATACTGAATATTAATTTTTTTCGTAAGGATTTCTGCTTTCCTGAGTAAGTTTAACGGTGTATCATCATCACAATTTTGCAGAGCAAGAGGCACAATATCGAGGAGAGCAGTTGCTCTTTCATAAGGTGATGAAATCCTATCTGCAGCATCGGCCATAGAATGGAGGAGTTCATTACAACGGCTCTTATCCTTCCGAACCATGCTGTAAACCGCCATAAGCGAATTAATATATTCTGCCGGTTCAGTAATTTTCTCTACGATCCGTAATGCTGTCCCAATCAATTCCGGATCCGGCGCAATCGCATTCAGCCGCACTATTGCAAATACTATCTGCCGGCGAGCGACAGCTTCCTTATCATATTCGACATTTTCTAATTTTTCAATTCCTTGGCTCAAACAGTCTGATGCGATTTTTGTATCTATCTGACAAAATAATATGGCAAGATCCGAGAGCATCAGAACTTTTTGATATTCCGCGGGGAGATTCGGGATATTGAGATAAATTTCTTCCAGAATCTGCCTGGAATGAATATAATCATGTAATTGCAGTGACGACTCAGCAAGATTTGATAATCCTGTCAATCTGACATAGGAATTAGTGATCAGCTGGAGAATACGAGATATTAATTTAATTATAACCGGGTCTGATTTGGATATTTCATTTTTCTGGAGGAGATATGCCATTATCTCATAAGGATCGGTTGAGTTGGGATGCGTGATGTCATCACTCAAACTTGAAATTATTCTTGACATCATTGCATCCCTCTCATAGGAATTTTCTATTTCCACAGCGTACATTGCAAGTGGTATTATGTAATCAGGATTATTGCTGGAATGTGAGTAGTCAATAATTATATCAATGATACCAGCAATTTTGAGGGAAATCTGGGGAGACTTAATATTTTGTTTAATAATTTCAAGACCTCGCTCAAATGGTTTTTGAGCAGATAAAAAATTTCGTCCATTTATCGGGTCTTGTGGTTCACCGAGTAAAATGCATCCAATTTTTACAAAACACTCGGTAATCCTCTCGAATAATTGTGTTCTTAATGCAGGATCGTTGATCTCTTTTGCAATCAGATATGCCTCTTCGAGAGCTTCAGGGGAATGCCTATCGATTGCATATTTTATAATGCCGTCGATGATGTTTGCCATTGCATATGCTGCAAGATCCTTTTCTAAAAGAGAGCTGCTCCATATTCTCATCCTTAATAAAAGGTCAAGATCTCCCTGCTGTGCTGCAAGGATAGAAGCCTCATCGATAATGCTGCTTAATGTCGCAGATCGGGTGTTCTGTCCATCAATCTCGCAAGTCAGACCCACGGCTCTCTGGAGATAGTCGCGATTTTTCGTGAGAACTCCAATTTTTGCAATTTTTATTACTATATTGGAAATTGCTCTTTCTTTCAGGTGCTGATCACTAATGGATTCAGCAAGTCTGATGAGTATACTTGGATCGTGATAATTCAAAAATCCGCGGTCACCCAGAATCGTAATACATTCCAAAAAAAGGCTATCCTGCCTTGGGTGCATAAGAATCAGATCATGAATTGATTGAATATGCTCAATCAGATCTTCAAATGAAGTCTCTTTACTGAGATCAATAGCTGCTCGATAAACTACATTATTTGCTACGTCTTCTGGAAGTTGGATGAGTATTGATTTATTAATGACCGGCAGACTATCCTGAAAAAATCCTTCTTTTAATAATAGTGTTAAATTTTCTGAATACTGAACTAAATTTTCTTGTTCATACCTAATTTTTCCAAACAGATCCATCGCAGAGCTAAAATCTCCGCAGGAAAGCATAATCTGTGAAAATTGAAGGTAGATGCGCGATAAAACCATGGGATTACAGTTATTTTCGATAATAGGAATTAGGTCTGAAAGAACCTTCATATTATTTGAAACCTTGGCAACAGAACTCGCTGCACGCACCATTTCCCTGATCGGATAGACCCCCGAGTCTGGATTTCGATGTATAAGTTCCATTGCAGAAGAAAGAAACCAAAAGTCTCCTGATCTTTCCGCTTTTTTCAAGAGATCAATAACTAAAGTACTTGTTACCAATGGCTTTTTTTCGCAAAGGACCTGAAGGATGGTGAGAATCTGATTTTTATCTTTCTCCCGCTCGAGTAATTGTTCTGTAAGCGCACTGATTATTTCGAGTTGTGCGTCATTTGATATATCCTTAAAATTATTCATAAATTGAGGAATATCCACAATTTCTTTACCAAAAATGGCTTTCGCTCCTTTTTCGATTATAACAGAAATACAGCGTTGCCTTCGAATTTTCTGGTGAATTTCAGCCGCGCTCTGTATGCTTCCAAAAAATAACGTACGGTTATTTTCAAGGATAGCGATCGTCGCTAATGCTTTTGCAAGTTCAGCATGCAATACAGCCCGTTTTGAGATATCGCCGATCTCTTCTATAAGGTTAAGGGAGACATACAGCAACGCTTGATCTCGGGTTGTGATAGTCCATACAATTAAAAGAGGTATAATATCAATCATTATGTCGGACCGGTATTTCCTAAAACTAATCCGGTTGAGCATGACCATACCGGTATCAATCAGTCGAGGATTTGATTCGGAAACGCCGGCGTCAATGAGATCCCTGGCAATCATAGCAAAAACCCGGGACTGATTGCTCTTTTTTCCTAACTTTTCTGAAAGGGAAAAAATTATTTCTAACCATTCCTTATCTTGGGTAGCAATGTATTGTTTTACCACTTTCGAGAATAAATCGTCGATTTCATTACTTGGGATATCAGGAAGAGCAAGTAACATCGATGGTTTATTATTTTTCAGCGATGTTTCAATGATAATTCCATTTATTTCAGAAATAAATGTCTTCCGAGCTCGACGAAGCTGCTGAGATTGGAGGTCATTAAATAGCGGATCTACAAGTAGCCAGTCCTCTTTCGGTAGCGTTTGTTGTATCTTTTCAATAATTTCTAAGGATCGGACCATTTTCATTTTCCATGTTGGTGAACCATGGTTGTTAAAGACAATTTGATAGAATTACTTAATAAATCTTTTGATGAATTTTTCATCTAAATCTATTTTTTTTTTCGATATTGAACAAAATTTATAAGATTTTTTGCTAATGGTAGTTTATATATAAGTTAATTTCAAACATACCGAAAAAACCCGTAAAATTAATTTTAATCGAAGGAAATGATTGATAAAAAAATCGTTACGTTATTTTATTGAATCCTATTTTTTCTATTTCATTATTTTATATTTAAATTTATTTTATCTTTCAGTTCACTATAAAATGCTTGGCCCACCTGCCTGTTCTCGGAATCAATAATAATCCGAATAATGGGTTCAGTACCGGAAGCACGTATCAATGCCCATGAATTATCTCTGAAAATTTTTATGCCATCTGTTTGATCTATTGTGTCCTCAGAAAATGCCGATATGAGTGATTTAAGTATTTTAGGTCCATCTCGTGATGTAATTTTATCTTTGATTATACAGCGTTCTGGCAATTCACCTAACAGATCTGATAGTTTTTTTCCGGGGTTGGATGATAGTATGAATACCATCATTGCAGAAGTCATTCCTCCATCACGGCAGAACTGGTGATCAGGAAATATAAGCCCTCCGTTGCCTTCACCTCCAAAAATTACAATTTTGCCTTCCCCCCTGAGTTCACGCATTGTACGTGCAACATAAATGCTTCCTACGGGTGTATATACGATTGAACATCCTTCTTTTTTGGCAACAATTTCGACAATTTGCCCGGTACTTACTGGAGTTACAATTGTGCCTCTTTTTTGTTGGCACATATATTGAGCAACCAGAGCAAATTCCAGATTCTCCTCAACAAATTGACCTTTTTCATTAATAAAAACGGCACGGTCCGCATCACCGTCATGGGCAACCCCGAAATCGGCTCCACTGCTCACCACCAGTTCTGCGAGACTTTTCAGACCGTCAACAGATGGCTCCGGCAATCTTCCCGGAAAAGATCCATCCATAATTCCATTTATAATGATTATTTTGCACCCCATTTCAGTAAGAATCCGTGGGGTTGTCAAACATGCTGGACCGGAACCCGGGTCGACAACAACAGTTATTCCGGCCCCCGGTTTGTCTGGGAATTGGTCAACAATTCCAGAGATGTAATTTTCGATAAGGTGAGGAGCGAGGAATTCCTGTCCTGTCTGATTCCATGCATTAGGAGAAGCTGAATGAGTAAAAATTATTTCCTCCAGTTTAAGGGTCTCTTCATCACCCATTTCCGTTCCGTCTGATTCAATGATCTTTACTCCGTTGTATTCTGGTGGATTGTGGGATGCAGTTATCATCGCACCACCATCGAAGTCATCTTTGACAAGGAACTGGAGTGCAGGTGTAGGGAGGATACCGCAATCAACTACATCACAACCCGTGGCAAGAATACCAGCTTTGACTGCTTTGGTAAGAGTTTCTCCCGAAGTCCGGGTATCACGACCTACCGCAATACATCCACTTCGCATCGTCCCAAGTGCTTCTCCGATGTTGAAAACCAGTTCCGGTGTGAGATCTTTCCCAACAACACCTCTCACTCCATTTGTTCCGAACAATCGTTTCTGAATCTTTTTTTCGGTCATTTGTATAATCCCCAGACACGTTCATTTAACAAAATTTTGAAAAAGATTGAGGGATGCAACTACTTCATCTGTCGTCGGGTTGGATAAAATACAGTGATCAACTGCTAGATCTCCCAGCACAATTTTTGGAAATGATCGCTGTTTAAAGCCTTCAATAATGGCAAAATCAATATTTTGGTCAGAAAGCATCCGTAAAACATCATCCAAGACGGTCGTCCTCATTGAAATAACTGTTTTACCGGCATCAATTCCTGCTGAAATTTCTGCACCTGCATCAAAAAATTCTGTCGTATCCTTACTCGTTTCAAGGATAAAGTCATGATCTCCCATATGCTTAATGACGGCTACCCGACCTTTCTTTTTTAATTCTGGAATCAGTGTTTTGATAAACGTTGTTTTTCCGGAATTCGACCATCCAACAATCTGGATAATTTTCATAATTGCTGGTCTCCATCGTTTTGTCTTTCGACTATTTTAACATCAGGAATAGATACTGTGTTCACTTCGGAAATATTCGTCTCTTTATTCTTATCGTTTATTATTAGTGAATCGGTTATACCGTGATTGGTCAATACTGAATTGTCAAAAAAAGAATCTTCATTTTCGATGAGGTTTTTGTCAAGATAGAATTGGGTAACATCTGTTGGTTTTTCAATGTTCATCAGCCTCGTTTTTTCAAATCTTTCATATTCTGATTGATTTGGATTATCATCCAATTTGTTTTCCTTTTTAATTTTCTTAGAAATTTTGGACATACCTGTTGGTTTATCCTGTAAAGCTTCCTCGCCTCGAGTTTTGAGAATAGTTTTTGCAGCTTCTCCCACCCCCCTCATTACATTTGTGATGCGGTCTTCAATATCGATCTCTTCATCAATATCAAGTGTCGTCCCCTCTACTTCGAGCAGAAAGCGTGCAACTTCGCTTGCCTCAAAGAGCAGATCATCAAGTTCATCCGTTGTGAAGAAACCACACATTGCTCCATAGAAAAACGTAGCACTCGATTTCCGTACTTTCTTCTTAAAAGAATTCCTGGCTTGATTCACTGCTTGGGGGCTGTAAGTGTCTTCCATGAAAGGGACGAGCTCGGGAAGATGTTTTCCGATGAATGTCATTTCAGCCCCGCCGGAAGTCCGGAAATCCGTGCAGAGGCGCGCAAGAGCCCATTCCCGTGCTGTAATATATGTCCGCTTTCGTAAGAATTGGTTGACTTTTCGGTAAGTGGCACCATCAACTTTCTTGAATTTTTTATATTTGTTGATTTCTTGCTCTAGAGTTGCATTCTCCACGCCGGGTCACCTGGATTTCCTTTGGATTTATCGGACTTTTTTAGATTTATGAATAAACGAATGAATATTTGCTGCTTTAACATATAGCATTATATGGTTTATACAATATCTGGTTCTACACAATTTAACGTCGGAAAATACGTGC
>JGI20214J51088_10003180_pt1 | contig 10875 bp, 9 predicted proteins | sample WetSurMetagenome_FD_51088 | JGI IMG/M metagenome (IMG submission 51088) | reverse complement strand
TATAAAGAAGGTGCTTTGTTGTATATGGCAATAGGAAGCGGTGATTTGGAAAATATTAAGAAATTTATAGAAAAATATCCTAATAGTGAAAAATGTAAAAATGCTTATATTGCTCTTGCAGAAAAATATTACCAGGATAATGTAGATTACCTTTCTGCTAAAACATATTACGATAAAGCTTTTGGGAAATTCGGGATTTCGGATGAAGAATTAAATACGAGTTATATACAATACCTGCTTACATATATGAACGGATTAAGCAAGAACGATAACGATGAAGACTGGAAAAAAGGAATTGAGTTGAGTAATGAATGTCTCGAATGGGCGAAGGGCAGTGTAAATGAAGGTAGTGCATATTACTTTCAGGCACTTTTTTATTATAATTTAAAAGATAAAGATAATGCAAACATTGCTATAGATAAAGCGATACAAATCAGGGATGCGAAGGTGTTTAATGATTTAAAAAGTAAAATAAATAATTGAGTTTATATCCCGAAAGCGGGACGCAAAGAACGCGGAATGCATAGAGTGTGTATAGTTCGTTGAGTCTATAGAGCCAATAAATTAAATTTTTTGATTTTAAAAATTAGTCTATGGGTAAGTTTAATGAAAAGTTTATGAGGGAAGCCATCGAGCTTTCTATTGTAAATGTTACGAAAGGCGGAGGACCTTTCGGGGCGGTGATTGTGAAAAACGGAAAAATTATTTCGGAAGGAACGAATAACGTTACAAAAAAAAATGACCCGACCGCACACGCAGAAATAATGGCAATAAGAAATGCGTCGAAGAAATTAAAATCATTCGATTTAAAAGGATGTGAGATTTACACAAGCTGCGAACCCTGTCCGATGTGCCTTTCCGCTATATACTGGGCAAACATAGATAAAATATATTATGCTAATACCAAAAAAGATGCAGCTAAAATCGGATTTAGAGATGACCATATTTATAAAGAATTATCCACACCGTTACATAAAAGAAAAATTCCTATAGTTCAGGCGTCAAGAAAAGATGCGATTAAGGCATTCGAACTCTGGGAGTGTAAAGAAGATAAAATAAGTTATTAATCTATTGTGGATTTTGGATATAATAATTCAACGACTTTATAACTTTATAACCTTATAACTTTATAACTAAATCACAGTCCAAAATAAATCTTCGTACCGAGAGCTATATTTGTGATATTAGGTGAACGATACATACTTAAAACGCTCGTGTTATCTCTTGCCGGCGGGAAGAAATTGGTAACTTTTAATTCAACATCACCGCTTATCGATTTTATAATTTTAAAATTCACACCCATACCGGCTTTAAAGCCGTGAAGCCATTCCCTGCCTTTATATTCCGCAAGAGGATATTCGTATAGAGAGGAATAATAAGTACCACTATAATTTGTATAATCATAATACGACCTTATTCTATCTACGCCTTCTTGAATATACTGGACTCCATAACCACCCGTAAAATAAAATGCGGTACGCTTTTTTCCGAATGGATAGAGTTTTACGCTTGCTATTATCGGAACTGAAATAAGGGAAGAGTTATCATACCTGTCTATATAATCATAATCTCCTTCGGTTCCTGTCTGATAGTCCCTATAGACTTTTCCATTCAAGTGCCACAGAATCGAACTCTCTACCTGTACGGAAAGTATTTTTGAAACGTTCATACCGAGCGCCAAATCCACCTGAAGCGGGAAGAATGATTCTCTGTTACCATAATAATCATCATACCTGTTAGGTCTGTAATAAGAATTATTGTAATAATTATCATTATAGTATCCTGATGGTGCATACCTGATTGCAAATGTTTTTCCGAAATCACTGCCGATGTAAGATGAAAAGGAAGTACCAATTCCAAAATAAAACATTTTTTCGTCTTTCACCTGTGTAAATGAAATCTGCGAAATCAGCGTAATAAGTGAAATCAGTGATAAAATATATGCTTTTTTCATAAGAAACTCCGGTTTTTATATATTTTAAACTATTGGAATATAAATAAGTTCCTGTAAAATGAAAAGGGAAATATTTGTTACTACCCTGAGAGGTAACAAAAAAGCAATTAAAACTACTTAAAAAAACATTTATTAAAGGTAGTTGAAAAATATACGGTTTAATATAAAAACATCTTTATCAAAATCCCTGCAAGTGCAGAAAGGAGGATTAGGTATATATCTTTAAATTTAGTCAGGAATAAAATTAGAATTGCTAAAAGGAAAAAAATAATTGTTGTTATATCAATCAAAGCATCTTTGGATAATATAAAAGCTGTTGATAGAATTGCACCGAGTGCGGCGGCGTTTGCACCTTTGATTAAAGATTGTAGATAAAAGTTATCTTTGAATTTATGAATTTTTTGAGCAAGGATTAAAACGAAAATAAAAGTCGGCAGAAAAATGCAAACAGTGGAAACAATCGAGCCGATTACACCCGAAGTCATATAACCAATGAATGTGGAAGTGATAACAACCGGACCGGGAGTGATTTGTCCGAAAGCAATACCATCCATAAACTCTTTTGAAGAAAGCCATTGAAGATTATCGACAACTTCCTGCCTTAATACCCCTACAATTACAAATCCGCTTCCGTAAGTTAAAGAGCCGACTTTTAGAAAGAGTAATGCCATAGTGAGAAGGTTGGCAGAGAAAAGAGAGCTAATTAAAATTGCGGAAAAGCTTTTAACACAGAGAGACACTGAGTTAGTCACAGAGGAACACAGAGTTTCAAAAGAGCTTTTAACATATAAGGATACAGAGTTAGCCACAGAGTTCACAGAGAAGAGCATGAAGGGAATAAAACCTACAAAAGAATTTAAAGTATTGCCTTTTATTTTTCTCTTGATTGAATAAAACAATAATGAGAAAATTGCAAAAGATATTACAATATATATAATCTGTATTTTAATTGCGATAGTAAGGAAAATTGACAAAAAGAAAATCACATACATAAATATATCTTTTTGAAAAATTGTTTTGCTGAGGTTAAGACCCGATTTAGCTATAATCGCGATTATAACAGGGCTTAAGCCATACATAGCATAACGGATGTATTCGACATCGTGAAACTCTTTATAAAAAATTGAAAATAAAAGTACGAGAAGAAAGGACGGGAATACAAGTCCGAATCCTGAGAGCAATGCTCCCCAAAATCCTTTACGGTAGTAGCCAAAATAAACCGCAACCTGGAAAGCAAGCGGACCGGGTGCTACCTGTGAATAACCAAAAATGTTTTTGAATTCATCCATCTGGAGCCAGTTTTTTTTCAAAACCAAATCATAACGGATTTTTTCTATGATAGCAAGCGGTCCGCCAAATGCCGTGGCACCGAGAATTAAAAAATACTTGAACAGTTCAAATAATGTAATTGACTGCAAATTCTATTTATTATCTTTTACTTTTTCGTCGTATTGTTTCTGAACATAACCTTTTAAAAATCCCGATTCAGGAAATGCTTCATTGCCTTTATCCAAATACTCTTTAGCTTTAGCAAGGTCACCTTCTTTATCTCGTTTTATGTAGGACAAAACAAGGAAACCATAAACCATTTCTTTGCCCCAATCGGGATAGTACTCTTCTTTTTCTTTACGTGTCTTGAAGAGGTCGAATGATTTATTCAAACTTTCAAGAGCTTTATCTACACCGCCTCCGAACATTTCCGGTGTATAATAACTCGAAACTCCAAGTGTCAAATGATATCTTGGATTATCCGGGTCAAGTTTTTTTGCTTTTTCAGCAGCTAAATCCGAAGATGCTATAATATCATTCATTTTATCCTGTTCATACATCCAGCGATTAAACTGAAGGTTCATCACCAACACATAAGAATCGCAAAAATCGGAATTGATTTCAATGGATTTATTAATCATCTCTATTGCGGATTCATTATATTTTTTGATTTTATCTTTCACCTGGTCTTTCATATATGTTGTGGCAATAGAGTAATCGGTATAAGAAATGAAATAATACACAAGCCAGGTATCTTTTTTGAGTTGCAGAATTCTTTCGAATTCACCTCTTACTTTTATCAGAGCTTTCTCATCGTTTTTATTAATTGCAGAATTTAAATTCTTCTTTGCTTTAAACATAGCATCGGAAAAATCATCTGCAATAGAAAAAGATGAAAACAAGAAAGCAAGCAAGACGAGAAAAATAATTTTTTGTTTCATAATAATTTATTTTTAGTATGTTTATAAATTTATAACTGAAAACCAATTCCAAAATATATTGTGCGATAGTTACCTGAACGTATTGCAATTTTTTGCGAGTAATTCGAATTATAAGTATATGCATAAAGATTTTTATTATCGAGAATATTATTCAAAGCTAAGAAAACGATTGCGAATTTTCCGAAGAAAGAAAATACATATTGAGCATTTACATCAACACGTGTGTATGTCGGGTATCTATCACTGTTAAACGGAGCATATAATGGAATGTAAGCAGACTGAGTCGAATCGAAAATACTGCTGTTCACAGGAGTATAGGGTTTTCCCGTTGAAATGTGATAAGTAATTCCGGCAAAAAGAAAATCCGTGATATTATACGTTCCGACTACAGATACGTTGTGAGTAATATCGTAATTTGAAGACTGTAATGAACCTGTGGAATATTGCTTGCGTTTCGAATCTGTATAAGAGTAGGATATCCAACCGTTGAATTTTGGTTTAAATCTTACTTTAAAAAACACATCTGCACCTTTTGCAAATCCTTCACCATCGGAACCGTAGAGATAGCCGTAAGTGGAATTGGAAACAAGGTTAGAATATTTTTTGTAATATGATTCAATTCTTAAAATAAAATCATTATCACGATTATATTCATATCCCAGAATATAATGAATTGCCTGTTGAGGTTTTAAATTATTATTAAAACTTAAAGAATAATCTTGCAGGGTAGCATACTGATGATAAATTCCCGTAGCACCTTTAAGGAAACTGTGTTTGGATAACCTGTAAACTACAGACAGTCTCGGGTCAAAATTAAAATTTTGCGAGAGCGTATGATAATCAGTCCTAATACCGGCTATTATATAAAAATTATCGTGTGGCCTGATTCTCGATTCTGCATAAGCACCAAATCTGCCCGTATTTTTATTTGTGCTGTAAGAAAATTTTGGAGCTGTTAAAGCAATATTATAAAAATACATTGGGTAGATGCCGTCCGATTTATAACCGCTGTATTCATATTCAGCTCCCATGCCAATATCAATTTTACTCGTTATAGGCATTGAAAAATCCGAACGGATTTTTCCATAAATGTCATCGGAATTATTATCGATGATTCCGTAATTAAACTTTCTGTTGAACAGACTTGATGATACACTAACATTTAGCAAGCTGACGGATGTCGGAGTGACGGAAAGTGCAAGGTTTGTAAAAAACACTTTTGATTTACCCGAATAAAAACCATCAAAAGTCGGGCTTGTACTTTTTATTCCGATATTATCCGAATTATAGTCAGCATATAATTTTATAAATCCTGTTTTTGATAATTTATAAGATAAAGTTCCTCCAAGGCTTGAAGCAGTAGGCGTGGGATTATATTCGGCATCGGAGTGATTAATCAGGAGAAATGGTTTTAGAAAAACCTGTCCTGCTGAAAATGTTGCCCCAAAGTTTCCTTCGCGGTTTGCATACACTCCCGAGATACCTGCATTTGCAAGTCCGAGTATAATAAACATAGCTTTCGATTTTGGTACATCAAAAGTTTGTAAATCGAGAACTGCCGACAATACATTCCCGAATTTTGCTGAAAAACCTCCGCTTGAAAAATTTATTCCTTTCAATCCCCAGGGATTAACGGTTGAAAAAGATGACATATTATTATCGTTATCAAATACAAAAGGATTGTAAAGCGAAGCCTGGTCGAGTATGGTCAGTACCTCATCCGGTTCACCACCGCGAACAGCAATGCGGCTTCCTTCGTCCACCTGATTAGAGCCGGGGAATGTAGTTATAGCGCGGTACAAATCGGCATCTGCTCCGGGAATCCGCACGATTTCGAGCGGTGTAAGAGTAACTTTAGAATTTTCGCCCGATGTAAAAGAGCTTGCCGTTACGGTTATTTCATCTGTAGTATAAATCGCTTTAGAAAGGTTTATATTTAATTGTAAATCTTTTCCCTGAGTCAATTCAATTTCTATTTTTTTTTCTGAATAATCTATAGCAGTGACTATTAAATTTCTTTTCCCTGTTCTTTCAGTTTCAAATTCGAAGTAGCCGACATTATCCGAAGTGCTACCGTCAATAGTTCCTTCTATCACAAGATTTGCACCTTCAATCGGTTTCTCTTTTTCACCTTTTATATAGCCGGAAATTTTTACTGATTTTGTTTCCGTAGAATCTTTAATTTGTGAGTAAGAAAATCCAATAATAAAAAATAAAAAAACTGTAATAAAAAATATTTTCATATTATAATAATTCAATTTGTTTTGCAATTTCAAAATCTTTTTCAGATAATCCCCCGACGGAGTGAGTAGAGAAAGATACTTCGACTTCGGAATATTTTAAAGTCAGATAATCGGGATGGTGGTCTAACTGCTGACAGAGAGCGCCGATTTCAGCTACCAATCCCAGTGTCTGGGGGAATCCTTTGGTTATAAATTTCTTCCTTATGGAGTTATTTTCTAGATACCAGCCGTTTAGTGATTTGAGGTTTTCCGATATTCGTTCTTCAGTTAATTTAATCATTTTTCAAATATTATATATTAAATTATTAAACATTATTAAATCTTAAATTGTCCCATAGATTTCTTTTAGTTACGAATTTATATGTTTTGTGTTACAGCTTTACTATCAGAAGCGAGGAATTTCAAAATACCATACGAAAATAAGGTTTTAATAAGTGAAAATCAAGCACATTAAATGATGTCAAATGTTAAATTTGTAGAGTATTGGTTATGTGCTAAAAACACGTTACCAAGCTCGAGCTTGGTAACGTATAGTGATTGCTAAAGATATTTCTATATTATAACTGAACTTTATTGTGAATATCCGGTTTGACCGTCGAAGTTATATAGATTTTCGATTTTGACGAAATCGAATCCTGATTCGTAAAATTTGTTTAATAAATCGACGATGTATCGGTGTTTAACCATATCGCCTTTTTTGGAATTTTCATATCTGCATCTCCAGAGGTCGGTACAGAATATTCCCGGGAAACCGTCAGGCCAGACTTTAGTACCGCGATTTGTGATTCCTGTAAGTGTAAGGTCGTCGGATTTTATTTTCAATAAAATTTGTCCGAGGTCTTCTGCGCTTCCGTTACTCCAATCTATAAAAATATCCACACCTACAAGGTCTTTAACTTCTTTTGTTATGGTAATTTTTTTTGATATAATTTTTTTATCATCACGGGGATGGTAATCGAGAGCTTTAAGTTGATTTGGTTTTTGTCCGAGTCTTGTTATAATCGCATCTGCAAATTCACTTGTTTTTACTTTTTGTTTACTTACGCCTTCGCGGAAAATGTCATAAGTATGAATGCCGTCTTCGATTGTTTTAAGCCATGCATTATGGACCTTTGTTGCGACGTCGTGTTGTTTAATATGTATAAGCATAAGTACTGCACCAAGCAATAAGCCTGTAGGGTTAACTATATTCTGTCCTGCCCTTCTTGGAGCGGAACCGTGTATAGCTTCGAACATAGCATATTCATTACCGATATTGGCAGAGCCGCCGAGTCCAATTGAGCCGGACATTTCGGCTACAACGTCCGATAAAATATCACCGTAGAGATTTTCGAGAACAATTACATCGAAGAGTTCGGGCTTCGTTGCAAGTTTTGCAGAGCCAACGTCTATTATCCAAACTTCTTTTTCTATATCGGGATATTCTTCGCCAATCTGGTCATAAAGTCTATGGAAAAGTCCATCTGTTATTTTCATAATATTATCTTTCATAAAGCAGGTGACTTTTCTTCTTCCGTTATTTCTTGCATATTCAAATGCATAACGTATAATTTTTTCTGAACCCGGTTTTGAGATAAGTTTTAATCCCTGCGTAGTTTGCCTTGTTTGCCTGTATTCGATTCCTGCATATAAGTCTTCTTCGTTTTCACGAATGATAACGATATCGAGTACAGGATGCTTTGTTTTTATGAAAGGATGACTCGATAGACAAGGTCTTATGTTAGCATACAATCCCAATCTTTTTCTCGTTGCAACATTCAGGCTTTTATAACCGCCGCCCTGAGGAGTGGTGATAGGAGCTTTCAGGAATACTTTTGTTCTTTCAATCGATTCCCATGCATTTGGAGCAATACCGGCATCATTACCTTTTAGATAAACCTGTTCTCCTATTTCAATAACCTCGATATCGAGTTTTGCACCTGCCGCCTGAATTATTCTTAAGGTTGCGTCCATAATTTCGGGACCGATTCCATCTCCATAAGCAACCGTGATTGGTGTTCTTTGTGACATACTTGACCTTTCAAATGATTTTAATTTTATTATGAATTTATAACTTAAGTAACATAATTTCAGACAAATAAATTCACTCTCTCAATGTTAAATGTTAAATAATAAATGTTAAATGGGGTCAGTGATTTGTGATTAATTGTTTTGATGTTTACTATTTTATAATAATGAGTTTTTTTGTTTGGGAGAAATTATCGGTTTGGAGACGGTAGAAGTAAACTCCGCTATTTAGAGCAGTATATTTGTTATTTGTGTATTGGTTAATTGATAAAGGAATTTGATAAATTCCGGATGATTTATATTCATTTAAAAGTGTATATATTTCTTTGCCCAATATATCGTAAACTTTTAATGTGACAAATGAAGATTTTGGCAGAGAAAATTTTATTAAAGTTGTTCCGTTGAATGGGTTAGGGTAATTCTGGAACAGTTCGAATTTGTCGGGGGAAAAAGAAATGTTATTATTTACACCTACAGTTTGCCAGGCGCACTGCTGGTAAAACAGTGCGGAAGTATCGGGTAATCCTCCATTATAAGAAAGTCCTATGGGGGACTGACCGAATATTTTAACAAAAAATACACAAGCTGTCAGGTAAGAGCCATCGAGCGTGGGGTGGCTATCGTCTGTATCCCAGAGATTTACGTAAGGTTTTAATAATCTTGCTGTCCGCCACGCTTCGCCTGCAGGAGAGAGCATAGCGGAGAGAATATTGGAAATAATTGTGTAAGATGATTTTAATGAATCCTGCATATGAAAATAATTTATGAATACAGGACTGCAGGAAGTATCGATGCATTGCTGTCCGCCGTTTTTTCTTCCCCATGTCATATAAAAAACAGTTGTTGCATTTTGATTGAATGTTTTTATTATGCTATCGAGTTTAGTTGCTGAGGGATACATACTATGATATCTTAAATATTCTATAACGGGTGTCTGGCTTTGTTCCTGAAGCACAACATAATTCCATATTCCTCTTTTAATAGCATCGTGTGTGGAAGTATTCGTAAGGTGATTTTCGAGCATATATCCGCCGGGTGCTTGCATATCGGTATATACTGTTTTACCTGCCGATTCTGAAAGATTTTTAAAGAGAGTCGGCAGGTCATTTGCATAAGTATAGCTATTACCAATGAAAAGAACTTTTGTAGTATCGGCGTATAAAAAAGAGGAAATAATAGAGAAAAATAAAATAATAATTTTCATTTTATAAATAATAATAAAAATATTAATTTCAATTGTAAATTAAACTGATTAAATTTATATAAAAAAGGGATTTATATGGACATTAAAAAATTTTATAAAGAGATAAAAACTTTTTGCGAAAAAAATGCTGACCCGAAAATTGTACAAAAATATTCAAGATATTTCAAAGAAGGATACGATGCCTATGGAATAGATTCAAAAAAATTCGATGCACAGTTTAATAAATGGCTTGAAACTTATGGAAAGGATTTAAGCTTTGATGATGTAAAAAAACTCGGTAATATTTTGTACTCATCGGGTAAATATGAAGAGAGTGCTTTAGCAGTAAGGTTTTTCAAAGAGTACAAAGCGGAATATAGAAAAAAAGATATTGAGATTATAAAGAACTGGCTGGATAAATATGCAACAAATTGGGCGCATACGGATACACTTTGCTGGGAGGTGATAAAAGTATTTCTTCAAAACGATATAATTAAATACACAGATTTAAAAAATTGGAAATCTTCGAAATCACAATGGACAAGGAGAGCGGTTCCGGTTTCATTTATTAAAATTTTAAATAAAGAGAAGATTCAGGATTTATTGGATTTTGTTTTTCCTATGATTAAAGATACGGAAAGACCCGTTCACCAGGGATTAGGTTGGTTTTTCAGGGAAGCATGGAAAAAAGAACCGGAGATGGTAGAAAAGATTTTATTAAAAATTAAAGATTATGCTCCAAGAACAGTTATTCAATATGCAACGGAGAAAATGAGTAAAGAGGAAAAGGGGAAATATAAAGCGGGAAAATAATTATAATTCTACTGAGTTATTAAGTTATTTGGATACATTTATTCTAATAAAAAAACCCTGCGGTTTCCCGGCAGGGTCATGTTTGTTAATAGAAAAATATTTGCTATTTGCTATTTGATAAGCAGCATTTTCTTTATAGAAGTAAAATCATTAACTTTTAGTTTATAAAAATATACTCCCGCCGATTGTTGAGTATTTGAAAAAATCACGTCGTAGTAGCCGGCATTTTTATATTCGTTCACCAGTATCGCTACTTCCTTACCGAGCATATCATATATTTTAAGAGAAACGAATCCGTTAAGTGGTATTGAATAAAAGATTTTAGTAGATGGATTGAAAGGATTTGGATAATTTTGAGCAAGTTCAAATTTAGCAGGGTTTAAAATCTCTATATTACCATCCATATTGAAATACTCAAAGTTACCATTGTAGTCTATTTGTTTTAACCTGTAGTAGTATTTCCCC
>JGI20214J51088_10003179_pt1 | contig 10875 bp, 10 predicted proteins | sample WetSurMetagenome_FD_51088 | JGI IMG/M metagenome (IMG submission 51088) | reverse complement strand
GTTTGGCGCCCAGGTGGCGAATATCGAGCCACAGATGATCGCCATAGGGGCTTTTCACGCCTTTGCCCTGGCGAATGTGGTGGGTCATCCAGCGGGAGACGACATCACGGGATGCCAGTTCCTGCTTCGCGGGTTCATAGATGTGCATGAACCGTTCCTCATTGACGTCGAGCANGGTGCCGCCATCACCGCGGCAGCCTTCGGTCACCAGAATGTTGGTGGGAACGATCCCGGTGGGATGGAACTGCACCGCTTCCGGATTGCCGAAGGGAACCAGGCCGGTGTCCAAGGCAATGATACCGCCGGCGCCGTCACAGATCACCGCGTTGGTGGTTTCGCGGAAGAGCCGGCCGTAGCCGCCGGTGGCGATCAGGGTTGCCTTGGCGATATAGACGCGAAGCTTGCCGGTCTTGAGGTCCCTCGCCACGACGCCCATACAGTTTTCACCGTCATGAATCAGGGAAATGGCTTCCACCCGATCATGAACCGGAACCCCGTATTTGGTTGCCTGATAGTCCATGGTGAACAGCAGGGTGTGGCCGGTCCCGTCAGAGGTGTAGCAGGTGCGCCATTTGGCGGTGCCGCCAAAGTCGCGGGCCGTGATCAGGCCTTCGTTTTCCTGCTTCTCGATTTTTTCGAATTCCTGCCCGCCTTTGTAATACATGCTCTTGCCGGGCACCACACGGTTCCACGGAACTCCCCAGGCGCACATTTCGCGAACGGCAAGGGGCGCAGTTTCAGCAAAGAGGCGAGCCACTTCCTGGTCGCATCCCCAGTCGGAACCCTTCACGGTGTCTTGAAAATGAACATCCGGACTATCGCCTTCGCCTTTGGCACAGTTTCCCAGCGACGCCTGCATGCCGCCCTGGGCCGCCGAAGAGTGAGACCGTTTCGCATGGACAATGCTCAGACAGATAGCCTTATATCCCCTGGAAGCTGCTTCGACGGCCACCCGCTCACCAGCCAAGCCAGCCCCGACGCATAGAACATCAGCATAGAATGTATCCAATTTGCGCTCCTTACTTGTGTGGTATGCTTGGGTTTAACATGAAAGTTTGGTCCGGGGTTACTATGAAGTAGAACATAATCAGAGTAATCAAACCGATCCCAATCATCACCAACGACAGTTTGTTCTCCATGCCATGGAAATACTCGCGGGTCGACCGCTTGATCCATCCCCACTTGACCCCGATGCGATAGGCGCCGATGCCCACGTGCAATTCGATGCAGGGGAGCAGGATCAGGTAGAGCAGCAGCCACCAACCGGTTTGGATGCGCGCCGCGCTCTTGGCCGCGGTAATGGGCAGGGTGGTCAGAACCGAGTAAATGTGGATACTACCAAGCATCAGGATGATGAAGGCCGTCGCCGCTTGAACGATCCACAGCCAGGTGTCCAGATGGTTGAAGCGAACAGTGTGCTTCCACATGGCTTTCTGCTCTTCGGCACGGAACGGGAACTTGCGGGCCGCCATAAAAAAGTGGAACACCATCACCAGAAAAATGGCCGGACCGCCAATCTGAGCCATATAGGTGAGTTCAAAGAAGTTGGCGATGAAATTCATCACACGCCCACCACCAAAGTCAAGGTTGACNCTGGCTACCAGGATCATATGCGCCCACATAAACAAGACGAGCGCCACCCCGGTGGCCATCTGCAGGAAATCATAGACAGCATCATTTCGAACCGGTTCTTTCGCTTGAACTGCAGTCTGGGTGTACATTATTCCTCCTCTAATTTACTGAATAACTGATCTTCAACAGGGTCTGAAACGCATTTCTTCTACCGATGGGACCACCTCCTGTGCGACATAGTGTTAACTTTTCTGCTCAACTGAGCTACCCCAGAACCATTTCGCATTACACTGTAAGCAATTTATTTCACAAAGAATTCTAAGGCCGCATCACCCCCTGCCAATCAACTCCAGGGTTCTTTCCTAATGAGCATCTCGATCTGGAAGAAACCCTCTTGTTCCGACAACGGCATCCTAGGACAATTGAATTGAAACGTAAAGTACTTTTTTCACATTCACGCGTTCCGAGGAGGAGCATTTCCGGAAGCCCGGTTGGCATCGGCAAGCAGCCTTTGGACGTTCCCCATCAGAAGCGCTTCCTTCTCAGTCTCCGACAGATCCAGCTTGAGGATTTTCTGATATTCGGAGACCGGGTCTCCAAAGGGAAAATCGGAACCGAACATGATCCTTGTATGGCCATAATGCCTCACGTAATGAGCGATTGCCTGCGAGGGTGCCAGGGCCGTGTCGGTAAAAATATTGGGGCGCTCCCAGACGCCCGCGCGGCAGAATCTCTCGAAGCCGCCATTCAAAAGACCACAGTGAGGAATNATGATCCTGACGTCCGGCGCCAGTTCGTTGATGAAGTACAGGGTGTGATGCCATTCCTCTTCGAGGCAAATCGGCAGATTGCGCCTGTGAATCTCGTCGATGGCCGCTTTGCACCCGGGGTCATCGTAGTGGTAGCGAGGCTCATCCCCATGCCGGTGCCATTTGATGCCCCGATGACGGTCCGTGAGTTGGGCCACCGCAAAATCATTCCAGATAAAGAAGAACGGGAATACGGCCAGTCCCCAGCCTTCGAGGGTCAACAGGTAGTCATTAGCCCTTTGCCGGCGTCGTTGCCATTCGGGACCATCTTCAAAATCCGGATCGTAGCGGTCATAGATTTCCATCACCGGTGGGAAAACCACGACTCCAAGGATGTCGCTGTCCTTGACTTCCGCGTAGTAATCCTCGATCGCCTGTGGCGGTTGGGTGTCCTGTATGCCGCAATGGGCGTGAGCGTCAACGATGGCGAAACGCATGGTCGTCCTCCCGTGTAAGGATGAAGGATCTTTCAGCTACCGTCCAGGCTCGTGTCTATCCGAAAACCCATCTGTCGAGTAGGGGCGGGCTTTACGCCCGCCCGAAAACAGCAATAATTGCGGCACACTTCGGGCGGGGATAAACCCTTCCCCTGCAGTCCACGCTCGAATAGGTGAAATCTCCTGATGATCAACCGGTCGCTGTCCCCTTCGAATGCAGCCGGAGGCTGCACTCCGATTTGGGTGCGGGCAGCATAATGGATCACGTCGGGCTTGCAAAGGGTGAAGTTCCCATGGCAAGATCTTCACTGTGAAGAAATTCGTCAGCCACCCATGAGAAAGGAGAGAATGGGGTCATCGTTCAACGCAGCCTCGGTCTTCGGAAAAGGGATTCGCTCTCTGGTGAACCTGGATCCCTGGAGCGGGGTGGCTCTCATTTTCGGTGCTCAAACACTGGGCGCTTTGATTGTCATTCACCTGTTCGGACTGAACCTCGCCGAGGTGGCGCCGGCAATTATGTTGCTGATGCTCGGGGTTCTGGCCGCCATGGTCTTTCGCTCTCGTGGTTCATCGAGCGGCTCAGGATCATGGGAATGGTGGATCCCCGCCGCTATTTATGCTCTTTTTATATTCTCTCTCTCCATGAGGTCCTACCCTGAGGCGCGTGCCGCCTTCAGCACCGGATTATTCCACCCCATTGAATACACAACCCTGGGCATCTTCTTGGCCTGCGCCTGGCACCGTGTGCTTAAAGTCAAAGGGACCCGCTTTTTTCTTATTGCCGTACAAATGTCGGGCATTCTCTTCGCGGTCTCCGATGAATTTCACCAGGCCTTCATTCCCGGTCGGACACCCAGGGTTAGCGATGTGTTCATTGACTCCTTCAGCGTGGCTCTGGGGTGTGGCCTCTTTTGGATTGCCGGACACGCAAGGAGGTCAATGAAATGACGGAGGGGTGCCCCAATCTCTCGCAGAGGGGCCGGCCGAAAGCGGGCCCCGGCGGTAACCCGCCTCTTGCGCCGGGAGCCGGGCCTTTTCTCCAGGTCATGACGGCACGGGAGCATTGCCTCAAGGAGTGCCAAACGCCGCGCGGACGGAAGTGTTTCCCCTTATAAGCCATTCTATAAACGTGAGGGCAACAAAAGGGGTGATTCGAACGCAAATTGTCGCCCCCTGATGAGTCGAAGACCAGGCTGACCCATTCTTACTTGAAGCCAAAACACTGAGGCGCGGAGACTATCGACGGCTTGCCACCCAACGGTAATAAGGCACCGAATCCGTTGAATAGCAGCACATAGCCAGCATTATCAGGGCAAAAGTCCAAACTTGAGCTCTAGAGACCGGCTCCTGGAAGAAGACAATGGCTAACAGCAGATAACAGCTGGGGGCGATGTATTGGAGAAAGCCCAAAGTCGACAGGTTCAGACGTTTTGTGCCACGCGTAAAAAGCAACAGGGGAAGGGCCGTGAACAGTGAAGTGGCCGCAAGAAGCAAGTCGATCTTGATGCCAGCATGCNGGAAGTTCCCCGTGCCTTCTCCATTCAAGTGGAAAAGGTAGGCAAGGGCCGGGCCGCTCAAAAGCAGCATCTCCAGCGTGAAACCGGTGATGGAGCTGATTGCCGCGACCTTGTGGACCAGACTGTAGAATCCGAAAGCGAAGGCCAGAGACAGCGCAATCCATGGAAACCTGCCATAATCCCAGGTCAGATAAGACACCGCGGCGATGGCCAACACCAACGCCGCAATTTGCAGAGGCCGAAGCCGCTCCCCAAGAAACACCATCCCCAGAAACACATTGATCAGTGGCGTGATATAGTAGCCGATGCTCGTTTCCAGAACATGTTCGTGGCAGCAATACCGTTCCCGGGTGTCATCACAGCGATTCTGCCTTTGGGCTTGCTACGCTGCAAGAAGAAATCCTTGCCGCGGTTGCTCACGAATGGCGTGTTGGTTATGGCAATTATTGAAAAGATCAAGCCGGGTCCCAAAGGATCCCTTGTTGCGGAGGTGAGGCGTACTCGGGACAATACCGAGGTCAAATCCAAGACCAACGCCAGCGGTCGTAAGGACGTGAAAGCATGGTTGATGTCGGTCCAGGAGGCAGGCCAACCCGTAGTGATTGTTGCAGATCCTGACAGGCCCAAGAGTATTTTTCTTGCTGGAACTCCTGTTGCATACTCCAGGATGATCGACCAAGCGCAACCGTGAAAATGTTGCCCTCTTGTGTTGCCCGCCTGCCTTATTAAAATGCTCAACCTGTTGATGTTATTGGTCGGGGCGAGAGGATTTGAACCTCCGACCCCCTGCTCCCAAGGCAGGTGCGCTAACCAGTCTGCGCTACGCCCCGCTGATTTAAGGTTCGGATCAATAACACAGGCGATTTCGAATAGCAATCAAGAAGTGCTTCATGGAGAGATGCGGAAGAGATGGGGACGCGCTTTCCGGAGAATCACTCACCGGCAGGTTCATGGGCCGCCATCTTGAGCCGGCAGAGCTCGCAGTAGGCCGTGTCGATAAGGTCCTGAGCCCGTTTTGCGGTCTCATCCAGAGAGCCCACACCGATAAGCGTTTGAATCAAGATTGCCGTGTTCGCATGCACAAAAGGTGACCTCCGGATCGTCTGGCTCAGGTAGGGTATCACCTCTTCCGCTTCGTGCTTCTGAACATGGGGCAACAACACCAGGAACTCATCACTGCCGTACCGACCCAGGTAGCTCTCACCCTCGGGCAGGATTTCCCTCAAGTGGTCAGCCACATGCTTGAGCACCTCATTAGCAAGGTCGGGATAATCGCTGAACTGATGAAAAAACCGTGGTTCGATCAACATCACGGACAGGGGCTTGTCGAGTCGGCGAGCTTTTCGGAGNTCCCGCTCCAGGATCGTGTGGATCTGGAAAAAATTCAACAGACCGGTCACCGGGTCCTGCACGGCAAAGTCCTTAGCTCTTTCGTAACTGAGGCAATTTTCCATACAGAGGGCAATCTTGCTCCCCAGTTGTTCCAAAAGGTCCGTCCCGGCGTCCGGTTGGTAACGATCGACGTCAAGGCTGCCGAGCAGCAGAGCACCAAACAGAAGTTCATGGATAACCAGGGGGATCACCACTCCTGAGTGGATCAAGGAGGCGGACTCCGGCAGGAAGGGAATGAGTGTGTCGGCGTTTTCTGGGGAGAGTAAAAATGGTTTCGGGGGCTCGTCAAAAAGACCACGAGCGACTTCCAGGGGGAGCGGCAGAATCCAGGCTCCCTCTCCAGTCGGTTCACTTTCCCTGCTGATTCCCGGAAAAAACCGCTCCACCAGGTCGGGATGGCACCAGAAGAGGATGACCTGGTCCGGCTGAAAACGGACCTTCAGTTCCCGCAGGAGCTCTTCTGCCAGTTGATCCGGTTGGAGGGTCCGAAAGAGGATTCGTTCGATCTCAATGAAGTGCCTCCAGATTTTTTCATTTGTTGAGGCGGTGGCGACGACCTGAGCCAGCTGTGCTCTCAGCTGTGCGTTCTCCTGCTGCAGTCGAACCGGCGAATCCGGCATCTCCGGCGGATCACTCGATGCTTGTTCCGCGGAGTTGTCCCCCGGATGGTTTTCCCTTGAATTGCCATGGCGGGGGGGCACCCAGGACGATGAGGCTGGCTGTTTTCTTGGCTTTTTGCCACTTTTCCGATCACTGGCCACTGACCACTGCTCACTCTTTCTTGGGTAATCAACCTCGGAGAGGGAGAAAACTACCCCTGTGTGGTGCGCTGTCGCACGGCATCAAGCAGCGCCAAAGCCTCCTTTACCGCTTCCTCCGGGGTTGATGCGACGCGCACCCCGGGCACGCTGAATTGAGGCTTGAGGGCCACAACGCCTTTGCCAATCTTCATCGCCAGTGCCATCTCGGACAGAGTGCCATAACCTCCGGCTACGGCAATGAGCACTTGCGAGGTGCGGACGATGATGGCATTCCGGGCATGGCTCATGTTTGTGGCGATGGGGAAATCGATGTACTCGTTAGCCTCGGCGATGTTCGGTCCGGGCAGAATTCCAACCGTGTATCCGCCGAGTTCTTTGGCTCCCCGGGCTGCTGCGGCCATTACTCCGCCCAAGCCTCCGCAAACCAGGACGGCATGGTTTCGCGCGATTTCGCGACCGACTTCGCAAGCCAATCTTGCGACCGTGATCGAGCAGGAGCCAGCCCCGATCACTCCGATAAAAGGGCCGCGCACCTTCATTCCTCCCATCCCCATTTGCCCACCAGATCTACAAAGCGAACGCCGCCGAGGTGGGTTTTACGCGTCCCCTCGGGCACCCGCTCCACAAAGACAAGTTCCTGCGACAAGCGGTCTCCGAGCGGGAGGACCAGCCTCCCTCCCATGCCCAGTTGGTCTACCAGCGGCTGGGGAATCTTGGGGGTCCCGGCAGTGGCCATAATCCCGTCAAAAGGCGCCTCGTCGGGCCACCCCAGAGACCCGTCGGCTACTCTGATAATGACATTCCGGTAATCCAGCTTCTGAAGGATTTGGTTGGCGCGGAAAGCCAGTCCTGGGAAGCGTTCAATGGAAAAAACCCTGCCGGCAAGCTCGGCTAGAACGGCCGTCTGATAGCCGGAACCCGTTCCAATTTCCAGGATCTTTTCGTCTCCCTTGAGCTGAAGGGTTTCCGTCATCAAGGCGACAATGTAGGGTTGGGAGATGGTTTGCTTTTCCCCGATGGGCAGGGGGTAGTCGCTGTAGGCTTGCTCCTTGAGGGCTTCTTCGACAAACAGATGGCGCGGGACCTTGCGCATCGCTTCAAGCACACGGGAATCCTTGATGCCGCGGCTGATAATCTGGGATTCAACCATGCGGTCGCGCGCTTTTTGGAAATTCATCATGCTGGACTGTGCCCCTCACCCGGCAGCATCGGTCACCTCTTAACGGAGCTTGAGAGCAAACATATCTCTGGATCGGACAGCACACGTTCTCATTTTCCTCCAGAAACTAAAAATAAAGCAAGTTTAATGTCAATCGGTTTTTCGAAACCCGGAGAGCCGGCACGGGGACGGTCTTGGGTTGCCTCCTTTATTCCCTGCCAAAAGCACAAATTGACCCGGGTCAAGGCGTTCATTTTTAAAAAGGTATTGACTCCATATTAAGTTTGTTGTACCTAATTTAGGTGAATCCTCGTTCGTTTTTGGCAGGAGGTGTGAAGTGCTGAACCATAGGAAGCGGAAAAACTGTTGCGCATGCAGAGAAACGGGTGTCTCGGATTCCACCGCCGTGCCTCTCTCCGATGCAAGGGCCGGGGGGCGCTTTAAGGTGGCCGGTATTGAAGGGGGGCGCCATTTATGTGCCCGCATGGCGGCGATGGGAATCTATCCGGGGGTGGAAATGGAAGTGGTCTGCGCCGGGTGCAATTGCCCTTGTCTGGTTCGAGTCCATGGATGTACCCTCAGTCTGGGAGCGGGTTTGTCGGAGAAGATCTTGGTTACTTCGGCATTCCAGTAGAAAATATGGTGTCGCTTGACGGGAGCGGCGGAATTCCGCCGCTTCTTTTGATGCATAAAAGTTAGGAACGCCTAATTTAGCCTTTCTTGAGTTTGATGAACATGAAGAAAATCCCATTACGAAACATGTCTTCCGGGCAAAAAGGAGTCATTTCCAAGGTGAAGGCGAATGGCGAGCTCGGCCGCCGCATCCGCGATATGGGGCTGGTCCCCGGAACCCCTATTTGGGTTCAGGGCAGGGCTCCCCTGAGAGATCCCGTTGCCATAAGGGTGCGTGACTTCACCTTGACTTTGCGCAACAACGAAGCCGACCATATTCTCGTGGATGTGAACGAATCGCCATGAGTGAGCGGTCTCGAAACCACCTGGTCGCTTTGGCGGGAAATCCCAATTGCGGGAAGACGACGCTTTTCAATGCGATTACCGGCGCCCGCCAACACGTGGGCAACTATCCCGGCATCACGGTTGAGCGGAAGGAAGGTGTTTTCGACCTAAACGGTCGTGAAGTGAGGCTTGTGGATTTACCGGGGACCTATTCGCTCACCGCCTACTCCCTGGAGGAGCTGGTGGCCAGGGACTTCCTCATCTATGACCGCCCCCGAGCCGTCATAAACATCGTGGATGCCTCCAATCTGGAAAGAAATCTCTACCTCACGGTCCAGCTCCTCGAGCTCGGCATACCGCTGGTTTTGGCTTTAAACATGATTGATGCCGCGGCCGGCCGCGGGATTGAGATCAATGCGACGGAGCTCTCCCAACGGCTGCAGGTGCCCGTCATCCCCATGGTCGCGAAGAGCGGCAAAGGGAAAGACGAGCTTCTCGCCTGCACCATGGAATTTATCGGGCTTGAGGTTGTTTGGTCTCCCCTCCATATTTCCTACGGTACCGATATCGACCCGGTTCTGGACAAGATGGAAGCGGCCATCAATTCGTCCGCGTTCCCGGCCGAACTTCCACCTCGCTGGACCGCCCTCAAATATCTCGAAGCCGACGAGCAGGTGATCGGCAAAGGAAGAGAGGCCGATCCAAAGCTTTCGAAAAGACTCGAAACCCTTGCCGACCAAGTCACCGAGCACTTGCAGAAGACCCTGGACAGCTATCCTGAAGCGATCATCGCCGACCATCGCTACGGATTCATTTCGGCTCTTCTGAAGGGCGGTGTGGTAAGCAAAGGCGAGAAAGCCGACCGGCTCTATCTTTCCGACCAAATGGACCGAGTGCTGACCAACCGTTTTTTTGGCCCGCTGATCATGATGGTGATTCTGTATGTCGTCTATCAGTTCACTTTCAATTACAGTGAGCTGCCGGTCCGCTTGCTGGACTCGGTGTTTTCCGGTCTGCGAAGCCTGGCGGAGTCCTTCCTCCCCGCAGGGCCGGTCAAGTCACTGGTGGTCTCTGGAATCATTGACGGGGTGGGAGGAATCGTCGGCTTTGTGCCGCTCGTTATGTTCATGTTTTTTGCCATCGCCATTCTGGAAGACACGGGATACCTGGCGCGGGTTGCCTACATGCTTGACCGCGTTTTTCGGACTTTCGGCCTCCACGGGAGTTCGGTGATGGCTTTCATCATCTCGGGTGGCATCGCCGGAGGGTGTGCCGTTCCGGGGGTCCTCGCCACGCGAACGCTCAGGAGTCCCAAGGAGCGCCTGGCAACTCTGCTGACTGCGCCGTTCATGAATTGCGGCGCGAAACTCCCCGTTTTTGCCATGCTGATTGCCGCCTTTTTTCCCGCCGGACATGCCCAGGTGATGTTTCTCTTGACGCTCTTTTCGTGGGTGATGGCACTCCTGCTGGCAAAGCTCATTCGTTCTACGATTCTGCGCGGGCCGAGCACGCCCTTCCTCCTGGAACTGCCGCCTTACCGCCTGCCAACCCTGAAGGGACTGCTGATTCACACCTGGGAGCGCACGTGGCAGTACCTGAGGAAGGCCGGAACGATCATCCTGGCCATATCTATTGTGTTTTGGGCGCTGATGACGTATCCGGAACTGCCGGAAGCGAAGCGGGGGCTTTTTGAGGAAAGAAGGCAGGAAATATTATCCAAGCTGCCCGATGATTCAAGGGTTTTGCCAGTGGAGGGCAAGCGCCCGGGGGCGTCCTCTCCAGGTGCAACCAATGGCGCTGCAGAGCGATTAAAGGCTCTCGAACGCGAGGAAGCCGAGGTTGCCTTGCAACATTCCGTTGCCGGCCGCCTGGGACTGTACCTGGAGGGTCTGACCAAATGGTGCGGTTTTGACTGGCGCACCAACGTCGCGCTGCTCTCCGGTTTTGCCGCCAAGGAACTGATCATCTCGACTCTTGGCACGGCCTATTCCCTGGGAAGGTCCACCAAGGGGGAAGACATCCCCTTGAGTGAACAGCTGGCGCAAGACCCCGATTGGAATCGGGTGAGGGCTCTGGCGGTCATCGTTTTTATCATGCTCTATGCCCCGTGCCTGGCTACCGTCACCTGCATCATCAAGGAAGCGGGCGCGTGGAAATGGGGGGTTTTTTCCGTGGTTTTCAACACCTCGGTGGCTTTCCTGATGGCAGCGCTCATTTATCAGGGAGGCCTCTGGATGGGAATGGGGGGGTAGGCGTGAGGGACGAGGGACG
>JGI20214J51088_10003178_pt1 | contig 10875 bp, 12 predicted proteins | sample WetSurMetagenome_FD_51088 | JGI IMG/M metagenome (IMG submission 51088) | reverse complement strand
TTTTAATAGGCTTTTTATGAGGAATATTTAAATTTTTATAAAGGTAATTTTTTGCTACTCCTAAAAAACCTTCTTTTAGTTCACATGGAGATGATGGTTTTTAAACAGAGGGGTGTTGATCCACCCCCACCAATAATAATGTAAGTCCACTCTTCAGACTTAATAAGGTAAATAACAACAACTCTTCTTCATTATTTATACAATAATAATTACCCATTTCTTTAAATAAGTGTTCTTCAAATGTTTGTTTGTATATTTCGCAATACATTTTCCTAAATTCTACCAATAGTTTCTCAAATCGTAGCCGATCCAATCCCGTGGCTGAACACCATTTCCGATTTGTCGTTAATTCTGATACACTAATTTTCATTTCTAGTTTCTTCGTTTCATAAACCTTTATCTTAATCTATTTCTTACTGCGCCGCAACTCTACTATAAGTACAAGCACTAAAATAATTGCTTCGACAACGCGTAACATCAATAATGAAAAGAAATGAATGTTTTTATTACGAAAAACAAAAACTTTAAAAGTAGTTGAAATAAATATAGTTACAATTGATATTAATAATAAAAGCTCACCCATAAACTACCCCTTTGTAAATAAAATATAATTCAATATTTCATAAATCCTCTTCACATTGGTTTTGATTTTATTATTCCTAAAAATAAGGCGGCAATAGTCATTAAAAGAAAAACTATTAAGGTTGATACAACATTGTAAATAACTGAACGCAAACTAAAAAGAAATAAGTTGTTAGATTTTGGTTTTAGATAATTCATATATTTGTAAAAGATAGCTCCGATTATTATGATTATTCCATGTATTCCAATTATTCCAAAAAATAGTGGGGTAACTATTGCAACAATTGTTAGAGTAACAATAATTAAAGATGATAAAATATTGTAAATAACTAAACGTAAATTAAAGAGAAATAAATTTTCAGATTTTGTAGGCTCTGGTTGTAGACAATTCTTATCTTCACAAAAGATAGGCATAATTAATCCATAGAAACATAATATTATAGAAATAGATAATATTGGAGAAGACTGAGCAAAAAATTTACTGGAAATAAAGAGGATGAATATGCAATGTAAAGTTATTTCAATAAATTTTATTTTGAACAAAGTAATAAAAGGTTTGTTTGTCCTATTGCCAAGCTGAAATAAAGTAAAAATAAGTACAGTTAGAAAAATTGCTACCAACCAACTCAATGCGTTTGTAAGTGCAGCAATAACCGTTGGATCATTTAAGTAACCTATAGCAGCAATTCCTAATAGAAACAAATAAAGTATAATACGATATTTCATAAATCCTCCTTTGATTTTAAGTTAATAATAGACGAGCATGGATACCATTTCAATTTTATTACCGATTTTCTTTTTAATTGCCTTGGGTTATGGATTAAAACGAGGTAATTTTCCAAAAGAACCTTTTTGGGGTTCTTTAGAACAACTTGCTTATTATGTGTTGTTTCCTGCTTTATTAATGACGAATTTAACGGCAACGCCACTTCGTTCTTTAACCGTTCTTCCAATGCTCAGTGCGTTAATTAGCGGCGTTTTTGCAATTACTTTTTTTTTATTGTTACTCAAACCTATGTTACCGATTAGTAGCGCATCTTTTACGTCAGTATTTCAAGGAAGTCTACGTTTTAATGCTTTCATTGGATTAGCAATTTTAAATGCATTAGAATTCAAATCAGGGATTGCATTAGCCGCATTAGCAATGGCTGTTTTAGTTCCGTTGCTCAATATATTATCTGTTTTAATTTTGACTATCTTTGCGGGAGAAAAAAAGATTTCTATACAACAAATTTTCTTTTCATTATTACGCAATCCATTAATTGTCACTTGTTTTATTGGAATTACGATAAATTTATTAGAAATAAAAATCTCTGCTCCATTTAAAAACATGTTGATTTTATTAGAAAAATCGTCGTTACCTTTAGGATTATTAGCAGTTGGCGCAGGTCTACAATTAAGTGCAATTAAAAATGGTTTATTAAGTATTTTTTTAGCCACAATAGTAAAGTTACTTTTATTTCCTGCTGCGGTGTGGTTTTTTTGTGGATGGTTTGGTGCAGATGCTCCCGCGACATTTGTTGGTGTATTATTCACCGCATTACCGACTGCCGCGTCCTCTTTTATTTTAGCGCGACAAATGGGTGGCGACGCAGTTCTTATGGCGAATATTTTAACCGTACAAACCGCCATTGCAATAGGAAGTTTGCCATTTTTGTTATCACTTTTACAAATCGGGAGAAATAGTTATGTTTGAATGGATGTTTGACCCACAAGCGTGGATGGCATTAGCGACTTTAACCGCGCTAGAAATCGTGTTAGGCGTTGATAATATTATCTTTATTTCTATTTTAGTCAGTCGTTTGCCAGAGAAACAACGCGATCAAGGTCGACTTATTGGTTTAGGTTTGGCGATGGGAACGCGAATTTTATTATTATTATCATTGACTTGGATGATGAAATTAACCGCGCCATTATTTGAAATTTTTGCTCACGCTTTCTCTGGTCGTGATTTGATTATGTTAGCGGGCGGTTTATTTCTAATTGCAAAAAGCACGCACGAGGTTCATAGTAATTTAGAAGGAGCACATGAAACCACATCGACAAACCAAGTTGTTCAAGCAAATTTGGGCACGACTTTAATTCAAATTGCGCTGATTGATATTATCTTTTCTTTAGATTCGGTGATTACCGCCGTCGGCATGGCGAGAGATGTTTCTGTAATGATTGTTGCAGTGATTATTTCGGTGGGAATTATGATGTTTTCTGCAAAAGCAATTGGGGATTTTGTTGAGCAACATCCTACCTTTAAAATGCTCGCATTAAGTTTCTTAATTTTGGTCGGCGTTGCTCTATTGGGAGAAGGCTTAGGATTTCATATTCCCAAAGGCTATATTTATTTCTCAATGGCGTTTTCAGTTGGCGTAGAAATCCTGAATATGAAAGCTCACCAGAAACCTGTTAAAAGTGTTAAATTACATAAAAAGCAATTACGTCAATAAACTATCTAAAGTTTGGCGTACGCTTTTGATTGCCTGTGGGGCATCTAATTCGATGACATGTTGAACAATCCAATGTTTATTTTCAGCAGTATTGCTCAATAGTTTCTCAAGTTGTAATCCAAAATGGCGTAAGAAATCGACTTGCGCCTCGTCATTTATAAATCCTAAATTTGCATATTCCTCAGCGCGTTGATTTAAAAAATCAGTAAAGAATCCTTCGTAATCATTACCTTGTCCAAACAAATCTATTTGATTTTCAACAAACGCTCTTATTAAGTGTTTTGCTAATGCATTAATAAAAATGCTTCTTTGATCGTTGTTTAAACGTTGATAGGTTAAACGATCGGTTACTTGCAATAAAAAAGCAATAAATTCACCCACAACCGCTAAACGTTGCATATTACTATGAGTCATAAAACCTGCATTTTCCATTTCTAATAAACGATTTGAGGATACTTTCCAAATCATTAAACCCAATGCTGAAGCAAATTCACCAAAAGAGCGTTCTTTTTCTTGATGCCAGTAAGTTTTCATTCGAATAGTCATATTTTAACCTTTCTCTCGTATTCGTAACAAACGTCGTCCTTCTTCTAACACTTGATCGTAATAAGTTTCTAATTCTACGCTATATCCTCTTAAACCTTTGACTACTTGTTCAGTCCAGTCTAAATACGCAATTTGTCGTTGTAGTGACCAATTATTGGGAGGATTATGAGTAATGTCTGCAACGTTACAAATTTTATCTGATAATTTCACCCATTTTGCGCGCGGTGAAATATGTGGTGCGTGTTCAATTTGTAAGCGTTTTCTTTCGTGTGTTGGAAGGCTTTTATCATCGGTAACTTCTTTAACAACATTTGCCACTTCTAATCCGAAATGATCTTTAAGTTCTTCCAAAGTTGTTTGCGTATCTTCGACGGTATCATGTAACAATCCTGCCATAACTGTTGCAATATCATATATTTTACCTACTCTCCAGATAGTTTCAGCCACTTGGATTGGATGATTAATATAAGGCGAGGCTTGGGGGTCTTTACGGCGTTGATCTCGATGTTTCTCTGAAGCAAAGCGTAGTGCACCTAAGAGAGTTTGGATTTCACCTGCAGAAAAATTTTCTTTCATGATTCTTTTTCTTCAACAATGTAACGGGTTAAATAGATAGCTTGCCCGATAACAAAAGCAAAAGTTAGACCGAGTAATCCAAAAAGTTTAAAATTTACCCATATTTCAGTAGTAAAAAAATACGCTACATACAAATTAATAAAACCTAATGTAATAAAGAACATTCCCCAAGTAAAATTTAACTTATCCCAAATACTTTCATCTGTTAAGCGAACATTACTTTCCATCGTGCGGCGAATTAAGTTTTTTTCTCCAATATATTGGCTCCCGATAAACGCAATGCCAAATGCCCAATTAACTAAGGTTGGTTTCCATTTGATAAACATTTCATTTTGAAATATTAAGGTTGCGCCTCCTAAAACAATAATCATTGTTAAGGTAATAATCAACATAATTTCAACTTTACCGCGCGTTTTCCATTCGTAGAAAACTTGAAGAATTCCAGAAATCATTGCAACAAAAGTTGCCGCATAAATTGCACCCGCATCACCGCCTGCAATACAAAAATTCATTAAACAAAGTTTGCTTTCTGCGGGAACAAAAATGGCGTAAAATTTAAAAGTTAAAAAAAACAAAATAATCGGAAAAATATCTACCAAAAATTTCATAAATCACTTGCCCTATCTGAGGTTACTATATTCTAAGCGAAACATTATCAAAGATTTTCGTTTAATAAGCAACTCATTTAGTACTTTCTAACCAATGTTGACGGCGTTCTTTTACGGTTTGAGAAATATCCTCTTTTAAAGTTAATACGCAAGTATCTAATGGCGCTACTTGCAAAATTAGGTGATGAGTTTGTAATGCTTCATCCCGAAAAATCTGAATTTCTAAAGTAGTTTCTGGTTTTAATAATCCGCAATTTTCTAAACGCGCAGAGGTTGCTTTTAACCCATTGATTGCAATCATTAAATCGTTTGGTGACAATCCAGCTTTTTCTGCTGCACCATGATTAAAAACATGGGTTATTTTTAAAAAATCCCCTTCAGTTTTATAACGTAATCCTAAAGAACTTATTTTATTGATCTTGCTAGGCTTTCCTCCAATGTCTTTTGGTGAATTAGCGGCATGAATTTGTAAAGAAATTCCAAATTTTTCAAAAAGTTCTTTTAATGGAGGGTCTTGCGTACCATGCACATATTGTTTAAAGAAATCGCTTAAATTTAAACCGCTTAGTTGTTCGACAATACATTCAAACATGTTTTCTTGTAATCCTTTATTTTTCAAACCATACTCATTCCAAAGATGCTTCATGATTTTATCCAGGGAAATATTTGATTCTAAACGTAATTTTAAATCTAACGCCAACGCAACTGTTGCCCCTTTTGCATAATAACTTACGATGGTATTAGGAGTATTTTCATCAGGTCGATATTCTTTGATCCATGCATCAAAACTTGCGTCGACTAATGATTGTTTGAAACGTCCGAGATTTCGCCAAACGCGGGTAAGATTTTGAGCAACTAATATTAAATAATCTTTTTTAGAAATACAGCCACTTTTTAACAGCAATAAATCATCGTAATAAGAAGTGATACCTTCAAAAATCCATAATTGCTGTGTATAAATTTCTTGATTAAAATCAAATTGTTGGAATACAACGGGTTTAATTTTTTTTACATGCCATGCATGGAAATATTCATGGCTACACAAACCTAAAAAGCGTTGATAATGCTCAAAATTTTGCGGGTGATTTAAAATTGGTAAATCCTCTCGATTACAAATCAACGCGGTACAATCTTGATGTTCTAAACCTCCGTAACCATCGTGAGTCGCATGAACTAAAAAAAGATATTTTTTAAACGGTGGAGTTTCTCCCCAAAAATTAATAATTGTTTCACAAATTTTTTGAAGATCAGAAATGAGTTTTTCAATATCAATATATTGCTGTCCAGAAATAATCATTTGATGAGGAATATTCGCCGCGCTGAACTCAATCGAAATAAAATCACTCATTTCAACTGGACGATCAATTAATTCAAAATAAGTTTCTGCGTGATAAAAATCATGAGTTTTCTGTAAAGTAGTTGCAATTGCTGAATGTTTAAGTGATTGTAATAATTGAATATTTAATGTGCATGGTTGAGATTCTTGATTTTTAACTGCTAAAAAAACATTTGCCCCATTGAAAAACGCCCGTTGGCTATCCAAATAGGCGGTTCTTACTGAGAATTCTTTTGCATACAGGGTATAAATAACGACTATGCTGTGCGGCGTTGGCGCTGCTAACCAATTGTTTTTATTAATTTTTATTAATTTGAGCGGTTTCCCATCTGATTCAGCACGAATTTCTACAATGTTACGCGCAAATTCCCGAATGAGATAACTTCCCTCAATCCATATTGGCAAATAAAATTGTTGTCCATTTGGATCGGGCTGCGCGACGTAGCAACGCACTTCAAATAAGTGAGCGTGAGGATTGTGAGGAATGATTTCATAATGAATAGCGTTCATAACAAAAGCGATCGGTCGTTAAAAATATCAGAATAAGCAAGATTATGGCATAATAGCAGGTTCATTTTTTAGTCCTTTTTCGGAGCGACCATGAATTTTTTAATCCAACAGGCATGGGCAGAAGGCGCCCCCGCCGCCCCCCAATTACCTAATCTTATTGATTTTTTACCTTTAGTTGTTCTATTTGCGGTGTTTTATTTCTTATTAATTCGCCCTCAAACTAAACGAGTCAAAGAACACAAACAAATGATTGATAATTTGGCAAAAGGCGATGAAATAGTTACTAATGGCGGATTGTTAGGTAAAATTATAGAGTTAGGTGATAACTTCGTGGTCATTGAAATTGCTCAAGATGTTCAAGTCAAAATTCAACGCCCTTCAATCGCCGCAATTATGCCCAAAGGAACGATGAAAAGCTTATGAATCAATACTCTACTTGGAGATATCTTGCTATTTTTGGTTCAGTATTAATCGCGATGTTATATGCGATTCCTAATTTGTTTGGCGAAGAACCCGCCGTCCAAATTTCTTCTGCTTATGCTCGCGAAGCAAAAATCGATGACAATACTCAAAAAACTGTCGATGATATCCTCAAAAATACAAATGTTACCCCAAAACGAATTGAACGCGATGACAAACAAATCTTAATTCGTTTTAAAGATACCGATGAACAATTAAAAGCCTATACTGCATTGAAAAATGGTTTGTCAGGATTTGTCGTTGCTCAAAATTTAGCCTCCACAACACCAAATTGGTTGTTAGCAATTGGAGCAAAACCTATGTATCTTGGTTTAGATTTACGCGGAGGAATTCATTTTTTAATGGCAATCGATATGCAAACCGCCATTCGCCAAGATGAAGAGCGTTTTTCTCAAGAATTTCGTAATTTGTTCCGTGAAGAAAAAACACGTTACAAAACAGTACAACGCAACACCCAAGGGGGAGTTTTTATTAGCTTTGTCGATGTGGCTTCTCGTGACAAAGCGGTGGGTTTAATTAAAAATCGTTACTCCGATTTGTTAGTTAAAACAATAGATGAACCTGAAAACTTTAATGCAACCTTTACTTATACTCCGCAAGCTTTAAAGCAAATTAAGGATACAGCCGTTGAGCAAAATTTAACTACTTTACGCAATCGTGTTAATGAGTTGGGTGTTTCTGAACCCGTTATTCAGCGTCAAGGTGAAGATAGAATTGTTGTGCAATTACCCGGTATTCAAGATACCGCCCGAGCTAAAGAAATTTTAGGTTCAACTGCAACCTTAGAGTTTCGTTTAGTCGGTGAAGAAGGGGCAAGTTCTCAACAAATGAAAAACCGCGAAGGACAGCCCGTGTGGTTGAAAAGAAGTGTAATTGTAACGGGCGATCAAATTAGTCACGCTTCTTCTGGTGTTGATCACCAATCAGGGCGTCCTGCAGTAATGGTTCGTTTAGATGGAAAGGGGGCTAAACGAATGTATGAAACAACTAAAGAAAATGTGAAGAAACCCATGGCAGTATTATTTATTGAACATAAAGTAACGACTAGCATGGTGGACGGAAAAGAAGTTAAAAACCGTCAGAAAGTAGAAGAAGTGATTAACGTTGCAACTATTCAAGAAGCGTTTGGTCAGAACTTTCAAATTACAGGACTTTCTCAAAATGAAGCGGTAAATCTAGCGTTACTTTTAAGAGCGGGTGCTTTAAAAGCCCCTATGGAAATTGTCGAAGAACGCACGATTGGACCAAGCTTAGGAAAAGAAAATATTAACCAAGGAGTTAATTCGATTATTGTAGGTTTTGTCTTGGTGGTAATAATGATTACTGTACGTTACAGATTGTTTGGAATGATCGCAAATACAGCGCTTTTTCTCAATGTAATAATGTTAGTTGCGTTGTTATCAATTATTCAAGCAACTTTAACCTTGCCAGGATTAGCGGGCATTCTTTTAACTATCGGGATGGCGATTGATGCTAACGTATTAATTTATGAAAGAATTCGTGAAGAAATTAAAATTGGAAATACGCCCCAAGCCTGTATTTATGCAGGATATGAAAAAGCGTGGGCAACGATTTTAGACTCTAACGTTACGACGTTAATTGGTGGCTTAGCATTATTTAGTTTTGGTAGTGGTCCAGTGAAAGGATTTGCAATTACTTTATGCTTAGGGATTTTAACTTCGATGTTTACCTCTGTTACCATTAGTAGAGCAATGACAAACTGGTTCTTCGGTGGTAAGAAACTGACTAAATTATCAGTATAGGAGATAACAGTCATGAAAGGTCTTTTTAATATTTTACGGATGTCGTCTTACCATGAATTTAATTATTGTTTCATGGATAAACATCGCCGCACTGTTTGGGCTGCTATTAGTACCTCGCTGATTTTGATTTCTATTGGTTCTTTTTTAATGAAAGGAATGGTATTAGGAATTGATTTCACAGGCGGAACTTTACTTGAAGTTCAATATTCGCAAGGAGCTGATTTAAATAAAATTCGTGATACTTTGCAAAATGGTGGTTACAAAGATGCGATGGTACAATATTTTGGTTCGAGTCATGATGTTCTCATTCGGCTAGGTTTGCGTGAAGAAAAAAATAGTCAAATGATTAGCCATGAGATATTAAAATTACTGACGACAGATCAAAATCAAGTTATGATGCGGCGGGTTGAATTTGTTGGACCACAAGTAGGAAAAGATTTAATCGAAGGTGGTTTGTGGGCAATGTTATACACGACTATTGGGATTTTGATTTACGTTGCGGTAAGATTTGAGAAACGATTTGCTGCTAGTGCAATTATTGCAATGCTTCACGATCCTATTATTATTATTGGGATTTTCTCATTGTTTGGTTTGGAATTTGATTTGACAGTGCTTGCGGCAATTTTGGCAATTGTAGGTTATTCGCTGAATGATACTATTGTGGTATTTGATCGAATTCGCGATAATTTGCTTAAAATGCGCAAAGAAACTACGGAAGAAGTAATGAACGTTTCCATTAATCAAACCTTAGTCAGAACCATTATGACTTCTTGGTCAACGTTGGTGACCGTTTTAGCATTATTCTTTGTTGGGGGTGATTTAATTCATGGATTTGCACTCGCATTAATAATTGGAATTGTCGTAGGTACTTATTCTTCCATTTATGTTGCAAGTGCAGCAGCCCTATGGATGGGCGTGAAACGAGCAGATTTAATGCCTGTCACTTCTAAAGAAAATGCGCTCGATCGCCATTCTTAATTAAACTCTAAAATGCTCAAAAACTTTGATTTTTGGGCGTTTTATTGTAAAAAATCCCGCGCAGGGTTTTTTATTGAGCCGAATGCGCTATAATAAGTTACTTAAATTGCAAAAACTTAACGGAGTTACAGGAATGGCCTGGAATGAACCGGGAAAAGATGGTAAAGACCCTTGGGGACGACGACCAAATCAAGGTCCACCTGATTTGGACGAAGTAATCAACCAAATTAAAGAAAAATTGAACCAATTATTTGGTGGAAAGAACGGTCGAACGCCAAAAGGACCCTCAGAGAAAAATGATTTCTCAATAAATAGACTTTTACCTTTCGTCATGTTAGGTATTTTGGTATGGGCAGCAAGTGGTTTTTATACCATTCAACCTGCATTTCAAGGCGTAGAAACTCGTTTTGGAAAGTATACCCAAACCACCTCGCAAGGGTTAAATTGGCATTTTCCGTATCCCATTGAAGATGTTACAAAAATCAACGTCGAAGAACTCCGCGCACTTCGCCATCGTGCCGTTATGTTGACGCAAGACGAAAACATTGTTGAAGTTGAATTAGTTGTGCAATACCAAGTAAGCGATGCCAAAGACTATTTGTTCAATGTTCAAAATCCCGATGATACAATACATCATGCCACAGAAAGCGCATTACGCGAAGTCGTTGGTAATAGCAAAATGGACGATGTTTTAACCAGTGGACGCGATGTAGTTGCTCAAAATACTAAAGTTTCTACACAAGAAATTTTAAACCGTTACAAAACAGGTTTAGTTGTTCGTAGTATTAATATGCAAAATGCCCAACCCCCAGAAGAAGTCCAAGGGGCATTTGCAGATGTCATTAAAGCCCGCGAAGATGAAGAACGTTCAAAGAATAAAGCCGATGCATATCGTAATGAAGTTGTTCAAAAAGCAGGCGGTGGAGCAGATAAAACCACACAAGAAGCAGAAGCTTATCGTGCACAAGTTATCGAGCACGCTTTAGGGGAAACTCGTCGTTTCAACAGTGTATTAGCTGAATATAAGAAAGCCCCTGAAATTACTCGTCAACGGA
>JGI20214J51088_10003176_pt1 | contig 10881 bp, 6 predicted proteins | sample WetSurMetagenome_FD_51088 | JGI IMG/M metagenome (IMG submission 51088) | reverse complement strand
TGGAAAGTGCATAGCCGTATCCAATCGAACCTGTACCGCCGCAATTGAAACCGCCACCTGAAAGCAGTTGGGGGCCCGTGCAAGTTGCCGTGCCGGCAATTGTTGTACCATTGGTGACCACCATCGTGACCCCATTCCCCTTGTTGACAATGGTCAAGGTAGAGCCGGCACCATAGCCCGTTGTAAATCCATCTTCCGTATAAGTTTTATTAATGAAATTGCCCCCCTGGTTGGATTGATAGCTTCGTTCCAGCACCGTCAGTCCGCCCGGATTCGTCGCGGAGTTGGGGAGATCAACCACTCTGTTGCCGCCAGTCATGGCAAAACGGAATTCATCTAGACCTGCCATCGACACCCAGTTCAGGAAGTTCCCGCTCCAACCGCTGACACATGCGTGAGGTGAGCCGGATAATGTGGTCGAATAGGCGGTCGGGTAAAACCAGCCCAACACTGAACCACTGGTCAATGCAGCGTTATAGGAATAGCACTTCTGGTCGTCGAAATAACCAAGGTAGGTATTGTTGCGCGAATATGAGCTGGCGTCCTGATAGGCCGGCGTGATCGCAGTCGGGAACTCCACCGAAAGCGCAAACATGATGTTGGGTGGCACTCCGCTTTTCAGGCTCAAGGGCAACTGGGACAGCGTTCCTGCCGAAGATGAAATCGAAATTGCAGCCAACAATGCAGCTGCAATAAGATTCGCTTGAATTCTGATCATATTCATACCCCTCTTTATGCTCCAAACGAATCACCGATATGTCCAAGAACAATGAACCTGTGACGATCCATTAGAATTTCGAGTTGAGTTTAATTTCTTCCAATTCAATGTCAAATCTGTGCGACAAGTGGTTATTTTTGAAAGACGGACGGTAACCCGATGACAGTGTTCGGGAGAAGCTGCTTGATATGAGATGCAATCAACTGCTTGAGATAAGTGCCTTGGGAAGCGGAAACACGACATTCTCCTGGATACCTTCTGCCTCGCGTACACTGATTGCACCCAGCTGTTTGAGTCTTGAAATGACTTCCTGCACCAGCACTTCCGGAGCGGATGCGCCGGCAGTGATACCGACATGTTGCTTGCCTTGCAACCATTCCGGCTTGAGTTCGTCGGCGTTATCAACCAGGTAGGCAGGCACGTCAAGGTTGCGTGCAACTTCACGCAAGCGGTTGGAGTTGGAACTGTTCGGCGAACCGACCACGATGACAAGGTCACATTGTTTCGCCAACAATTTCACCGAGTCCTGACGGTTCTGTGTGGCATAGCATATGTCGTCCTTTTTCGGCCCGGTGATGAAGGGGAAACGCGTCTTGAGTGCGGCGATGATGGCGCTGGCGTCATCCACGGAAAGAGTGGTCTGCGTCACATAGGACAGATTCTGCGCATCCTGCACTTGCAATGTCTGCACGTCGGCAGGCGTTTCGACCAGATACATGCCGCCGTTACTCTGCCCCATCGTACCCTCTACTTCGGGATGACCTTTGTGACCGATCATGACGATCTCCTTGCCCTGACCGCGCATGCGGGAAACTTCGAGATGCACCTTGGTCACCAGCGGGCAGGTCGCATCGAATACGGTCAGATTGCGCGCCTCGGCCTCGCGTCGCACAGACTGCGACACGCCGTGAGCGCTGAAAATCAGAATACTGCCGAAAGGCACATCTGCCAGATTTTCGATGAAGATCGCGCCCTTGGCTTTCAAACCGTCGACGACGAATTTGTTGTGCACCACTTCGTGCCGCACATAGATAGGCGCGCCGTGCAATACCAAAGCCCGTTGCACAATCTCGATGGCGCGATCGACTCCGGCGCAGAAGCCGCGTGGGTTAGCGAGTAACAGGTCCATGATTTTTTCCTTTGAAGCTATCCCAGATCAACAGCGCAGCACCGCAGGTGATTGCAGAGTCGGCCAGATTGAATGCGGCGAAGTGGGCGCTGCCCCAATAGAAATCGAGGAAGTCCACCACATATCCGTAAGCGATACGGTCGATCAGATTGCCCAGCGCCCCGCCAAGAATGAATGCCAACGCAAAGCAGAACAGTTTTTGCGACTGGTGCTTGCGTAGCAGCCAGATGATCCATGCCGAAGCAACGAGTGCAATGGCGCTGAACAGCCAGCGCTGCAAACCGCCTGCGTCGCTCAAAAAACTGAATGCCGCGCCCGTGTTGTGTGCCAATACCAAATTGAAAAACGGCATCACGGCAAAACTCTCGCCATAGACAAAATGACTGCTGATCGCCGCCTTGCTCAGCTGGTCGAGAATGATGACCACGACTGAAACCAGAAGCCAGCGGCTAAGCATAGCGACGCGCCTCGCCGTTGCCGTACAGGTTGCTCACGCAGCGTCCGCACAGGGTCGGGTGCGCTGCGTCGCCGCCAACGTCTTCGCGGTAGTGCCAGCAGCGTTCGCATTTGGCATGCGTACTTGGGGTAACCACAATACGCTGCTCAGCTTCTGTCGCCACTTGATGCACTGTTGCTCGAGAAGTAATCATCACCAAACGCAGATCGTCACCTAAACGAGTCAACATTCTGAAGTATCCTTTAGCTACGAAGAGGTCGATCTCAGCCTGCAATGCAGAACCAATCTTCCCTGCTGCACGCTGTTCTTCTAGCTGTTTGTTAACCTCTGCGCGGAAATTGCGAATCTCCTGCCACTCATTGAAGAATGCAGTGTCATTGTTGAATTCCGGATGCGATGGAAAATCAGGTAACGCATACCACTGCTGCTCAAATACACTCACATCGTCCTTGCCATTCAATACAGCCCACACCTCTTCGCCGGTAAAGCTCAGGATGGGCGCAATCAGCCGCGCCAGCGATTGGGTAATGTGATACAGCGCGTTCTGCGCGGAACGGCGCGCCCTGGAATTTTCGCCTGCGGTGTAGAGACGGTCTTTCAGGATATCAAGGTAGAAACTACCCAAGTCTTCCGAACAGAAACCCAGTAGTTTTTGCACTGCCAAATGAAATTGATATCCCTCGTAATCGACCTTCACTCCACGCTGTAATTCTTGTGTCAACAGAAGCGCATACTGGTCAATCTCCAGCCATTGCTCCACCGGTATGGCATCACGTTTCACATCGAAGTCGGCGATGTTCGCCAGCAGGAAGCGCAGCGTATTGCGGATACGGCGGTAACTTTCCACCACCCGCTTCAAAATTTCGTCGGAAATGGTCAGTTCGCCGGAGTAGTCGGTGGAAGCCGCCCACAAGCGCAAGATATCCGCACCCAGCGTATCCAGAATCTTCTGCGGCGCGATGACATTACCCTTGGACTTCGACATCTTGTGGCCATTGCCGTCCACCACAAAGCCGTGCGTGAGCAGCGCATCGTAAGGCGCGCGGCCATTGATGGCGCAGCCGGTCAGCAGCGACGACTGGAACCAGCCGCGATGCTGGTCGGAACCTTCCAGATACAGATCGGCCGGCACATGCAGCCCTTCGCGCTTCGCCAGAACGGCGTAATGCGTCACACCCGAATCGAACCACACATCCAGCGTATCGGAGAGCTTGCGGTAATGCGCGGCGTCTTCGCCCAACAGATCGACACTATTCAGGCTGAACCAGGCCTCGATACCGGATTGCTCGACGCGCTTGGCGACCTGCTCCAGCAACTCCGGCGTGCGCGGATGCAGTTGCATCGTTTCCTTGTGCACGAAGAACGGCATCGGCACACCCCAGTTGCGCTGGCGCGATACGCACCAGTCCGGACGATTTTTGATCATCGCTTCGAGACGTGCGCGCCCCCAGGACGGGAAGAATTGTGTTCCGGCAACCGCCTGATTGGCAAGGTTTCGCAAGGATGTACCACTGGACGGCTGATGCCGAACGGATAGAGTCAAATCTTCATTATTTCTGTGAATTAATGATGCAACTTGCTCCATACCGATGAACCATTGTGGTGTGGAGCGGAAGATGATCGGGGTCTTGTGGCGCCAGCAATGCGGATAGCTGTGCTTGAGTTTTTCCTGGTGCAGCAAGTATCCGCTCGCTTCCATCGCTTGCAGCACGACGTCGTTGGCTTTCCACACGAATACGCCTGCCAATGGTGTCCCCCCGACTGCCGGAGTAGTGGAAATGAACTTGCCGTCGTCGCCGACCGGATTCTCGTTCGGCAGACTGTAACGCTGGCCGACCACATAGTCGTCCACGCCGTGTGCCGGCGCGGTATGCACAAGACCGGTACCGGCTTCCAGCGTGACATGCTCGCCGCAGATGACGGGCACGATGCGGTTGTAGAACGGGTGTTGCAACGGCAAACCTTCCAGCGCCGCGCCGTAACAGGTGGCCGCAAGGCCGTCGCCCCGGTCGTTGCTGCCGCTCAATTGATAGCGGTTCAAGCATGCAGCCGCCAGATCGAATGCCAGGATCAGATACCCCTTCTCGGTTCGGATCAGGTCATACTGCAATGTCGGATGTACGCTCACGGCCTGGTTGGCGGGTAACGTCCACGGCGTGGTGGTCCAGATCACCGCATACACTTTGGCACTGCCAGGCAGCGACACACCGAATGCCTTTTCTACTGCGTGTTTGTCTTTCACTTCGAAACCGACGTCGATGGCGGGCGAAACTTTGTCCTCGTACTCGACTTCGGCTTCAGCCAAAGCCGACTGGCAATCCAGACACCAGTTCACCGGCTTGCGTCCCTGGTACAGGTAGCCGCGTTCATTGATCTTGCCGAGCGCGCGGATGATGTCCGCTTCGGTCCGGAAATCCATGGTCAGGTAGGGACGATCCCAATCGCCCAGCACGCCGAGACGGATGAAATCTTTCTTCTGGCGCTCGATCTGCTCTTTCGCGTATTCGCGGCACAGTTCGCGGAACTGCGAAGCGGGGATCGCCTTGCCGTGTTTCTTCTCCACCTGCAACTCGATGGGCAGGCCGTGGCAGTCCCATCCCGGAACGTAAGGCGCATCGAAGCCGGAAAGCGTCTTGCTTTTGATGATGATGTCCTTCAGCACCTTGTTCACCGCATGGCCGATGTGGATATCGCCATTCGCATAAGGAGGGCCGTCGTGCAGGATGAATTTCGGGCGCCCTGCCGTGGCCTGGCGGATGCGCTGGTAGCGCTGCTGCGCCTGCCATTGCGCCAGCATCAGCGGCTCGCGCTTGGCCAGATCGCCACGCATGGGGAATGTCGTATCGGGGAGATTCAGCGGATATTTTTTTTTGTCATCACTCATGTTCGATAAACCATTTCTTTGCCTTCTCAACATCCAGCGCGATCTGCCGGGTCAATGCTTCCAGATTCGGATACTTCTCTTCGTCACGTAGCTTCTGCAGGAATTCCACGCGCAGATGCTTGCCGTAAATCTGCTGCGAAAACTCGAACAGATGCACTTCGAGTACCGGTTTCGCGTCCTGCTTCAGCGTCGGGCGCACGCCCAGACTCGCCACGCCCTGCAGCACGCCCAGCCCTTCGGTATGCGCCAGCACCACATAGATGCCCTTGAGCGGCGGCAGATTGTGTTTCAACTGGATGTTCGCGGTGGGGAAGCCGAGCTTGCGTCCCATGCCGTCGCCATGCACCACACGCCCGCTGATGCTGTAGGGACGCCCCAGGTATTCTCGCGCCATGCGTATCTGTCCTGCCGCAAGCGCTGCACGTATCGCGGTGCTGGAGATGCGCACCCCGTCGTGCAACACGCTGTGCACTGCCTGCACCTGAAAGCCGCGTTCCCCGCCGATCTTCTCCATCAGCGCGAAATCGCCGACTCGACCGCTGCCGAAGCGGAAATCGTCGCCGATCAACACGAATTTCGCATGCAGCTTTTCATGCAGTGCGTGGATGAAATCTGCGGCGGTCTTGCGCGCGAACAGCGCATCGAAACGGCATACATGCACGCAGTCCACCCCCATCGTGCCGAACAGCTCGAGCTTTTCGCGCAGGCTGGTGAGCCGCGCCGGCGCCTGCTGCGGCGTGAAAAATTCGCGCGGATGCGGCTCGAAGATGACCACTGCGGTCTGCAACCCGCGGGCCTGCGCGGCAGCACGCAATTCCTTGAGCATCGCCTGATGGCCCAGATGCACACCGTCGAAATTACCGATAGTGACAGCCACAGCTTGAGTGTTTGTAGAATGTAGTCCGCGTAGAATCTGCATAGGGCGCGGATTATACCGTGAGATATCCTGTTGAGCCTCTCAGAGCATCACTCCGGGAGGGCATTACAAAACAAAAGCGGGCTGAACGCCCGCTTTTGTCGCTTCAGTCGGCAACCATCATGCCGTCCCGCCCACGGTCAACCCGTCGATGCGCAATGTCGGTTGCCCTACCCCGACGGGCACGCTCTGCCCTTCCTTGCCGCAAGTCCCGACGCCAGGATCGAGCGCCATGTCGTTGCCTATCATGCTCACCCGCATCAGCGCTTCCGGGCCGTTTCCGATCAGCGTCGCCCCTTTGACCGGGTAGGTGATCTTGCCATCCTCGATCATGTAAGCCTCGGTGGTGGAGAACACGAACTTGCCGCTGGTGATGTCCACCTGCCCCCCGCCGAAGTTGGCCGCATACAGGCCGTGCTTGACCGAAGCGATGATCTCCTGCGGCGTCTTGTCCCCATTCAGCATCATGGTATTGGTCATGCGCGGAATCGGCAGATGCGCAAACGATTCGCGCCGCGCGTTGCCGGTCACCGGCACGCCCATCAGGCGGGCGTTCATCGTATCCTGCAGATAACCGCGCAGGATGCCGTCTTCGATCAAGACCGTACGCTGCGTGGGGTTGCCTTCGTCATCCACGTTGAGCGAACCGCGCCGGTCTGCGATGGTACCGTCGTCCACGACGGTCACCCCTTTCGCTGCCACGCGTTCGCCGATACGTCCGGAGAAGGCCGAACTGCCCTTGCGGTTGAAGTCGCCCTCCAGGCCGTGCCCCACCGCTTCGTGCAGCAGGATACCGGGCCAGCCGCTGCCCAGCACCACGGTCATGTTGCCTGCCGGTGCGGGCCGTGCATCAAGGTTGATGACGGCCTGATGCACCGCTTCTTTGGCGTAGCGTTGCAGCACCTCGTCGCTGAAATAGTCGTAGCCGAAACGCCCGCCGCCGCCTGCCGAACCTTGCTCGCGGCGACCGTTGCTTTCGACGATCACTTGCAGTGAAAGGCGTACCAAGGGGCGGATATCGGCACTCATCAGCCCGTCATTGCGTGCCATCAGCACCACGTCGTATTCGCCGGCCAGATTAGCCATCACTTGCGTGACGCGCGGATCGAGGGCGCGCGCATGGCGTTCCAGCCGTTCCAGCAGCGCGACTTTTTCGTCGGCTTTCAGGGTGGCGATGGGATCGTGCGGCAAATAGAGTTCGCGCACTTTGCCGGCATGCAGATGGGCTGCTGTCTGTTTGCCGCCCTGGCGGGCTATCGCACGGGTAGCCAGCGCCGCCTCTTCCAGCGCAGGCAGGGTAATGTCGTCGGAATAGGCGAAAGCGGTCTTGTCGCCGCTGATCGCGCGCACACCCACTCCCTGGTCGATGTTGAAGCTGCCCGATTTGACGATACCTTCTTCCAGCGACCAGCTCTCGGCACGACTGTATTGAAAATAGAGATCGGCATAGTCCACGCGATGCGCCAGCATCTTGCCGAACACCTGTTCCAGATGGCGGGCTTCCAGCCCGTGCGCGGTGAGCAGCGCGCTTTGCGCCAATTGCAGGGCCGCGTTCATGCCTGATCCAGATTGTCGCAAGACAATGTGCGGTGGGACAGCGCGGGCAGACTGCTGCGCAAGCTGGCCTGATAGTTCGGGTTCACATCGGCGATGACCACGCCGGAACCTCGCTGCAATTCGTCCATGATGCGACCCCAGGGATCGACGATCATCGTGTGGCCGTGTGTCTCGCGTCCGCTCACATGGTAACCGCCTTGCGCTGCCGCGATAACATAGGACAGGTTCTCGATGGCCCGCGCGCGCACCAGCGGCTCCCAGTGCACCTTGCCGGTGGTCGCGGTGAAGGCCGAAGGCAACACGATGATGTTGACGTCCTTCATGGCGCGAAAGATCTCCGGGAAGCGCAGGTCGTAGCAAATTGCCAGGCCGATACGGCCGAACGGGCTATCCACCACCACGACCTTGTCGCCTGCTTCGATCGTGCTGGCTTCGTTGTAGTGTTCGTTGCCCAGCGTCAGGTTGAACAGATGGATCTTGTCGTAGCGGGCCACTTGCGCACCGGTCTCGTCGAACACCAGCAGGCTGTTACGCACCTTGTCCGGCGTACTCGCCGCCAAAGGAATGGAGCCTCCCACCAGCCATATCCTGTGTTTGCGCGCCATCTCGCTGAGGAAGTTCTGGATCGGCCCCCGACCGGGCTGTTCGCACACCTTGACCTTGTCCTGTTCGTTCATGCCCATGATGGCGAAGAACTCCGGCAGCACCACCAGCTTCGCCCCCTGCTCTGCCGCCTTTGCGATCAGGCGTCGCGCCTCGCTCAGGTTACCTTCGACCTTGGGGCCCGAGGCCATCTGGATGGCGGCAACCTTGAATGCGTTGAGTTGTGCGGCGATCCGCGTTTGGGTGCTATCGGGGGAAGACATATGCCGTGACTTTCAAATTTTCAAATTCTGGTTATTCGGACTCTACATTGATTCAAGCAACTAATCTCCGGAGCCTGTTCCACCCGGAGCGGGTACCCCACTTGCGGCGGGTTTGGACTGCCCCACTTTTTCCACCTTCGGATCGGCCCAGCTGCCGCTGACATTGTATTCAAACGAAACCAGCTTATCGAGCGGATCACGCAATATTTTGTTTGCCAGCAACACGCCCACCCCGACCACAGGACCGGCCGCAAAGGAAAGCAGCGACACGTTATCACCGATCGAGGGCAAGATGCGCACCTTGAGCTCCTGCGTTTCACGGTTCATGTCAACCTGCCCCGACATGGAGACTTTCGCCGCCGAGCCGGTGAGTTTCAGGTCATTGGTCAGCAGCAGGCCATTCACGATCTGGGCATTGCCGGCAATGCTGTCGAACTCGAACCCGCTGCTGAATACATCCGTAAAATCCAGCGTGATGCGCTTGGGTATGGATTGCAGGCTAAGCACACCGAGCAGTTTGGCAGCACCGGGATCGACCTTGAGGAACCGCCCCTTGCCGACGTTCAAATGCACCGAACCGTTCAACTTGGAATAACTGAAGGAATCCGGCGCACCCGACCAATTCAGGTCGCTCGCCAGCGAACCGCTGCCATCCTTGAGGCTGTCCGGGTAGCCGGAACGCGACAGGATCTTGCCTGCATCGCTAATATCGACCCTCACGTTGATTTGAGTCTGTTCGGGTTGTGCCTGCCACTTTCCGCTCATGCTCATGACTCCGTCAGGATTGATGAGCAGCAGGTTGTCCAGTAATACATTGCCATCGGATTCGCTCAATGTCACTTCCAGTTTGCCCAGTTGACGCCCCTTGTAGGAAAGCTTCTCAACTGCCACGTCCACCTCGGGAAAAGACGAGTTATCGACCCTGGTTTTAATCTCGGACAGAGGCCGCACGGTTTTCACCGGTTCGCTATGCCCTTCGCCCAGCAACGCGTTCTTGAAGCGCCCCAGCAATTTGCCATTCCCTTGCGGCTGCCAGATCACATCGCCATTCAACTCCCTGGAGGCCATGCGTAAACTGAGCAAGCCGTTGCGCCCGCTGCCTTTGATCGCGAGCGAATTCACCGTACTGCCGTAGCCGGTCAATTTATCCACCGTTACGTCGACACCGGCCACATTGGGCAGCGATCCCTCCCCCCCCGATGTCATGCCCAGGCCGCTCCATCCTTCGAGCGATACCGGCGGCAACTTTCCGACGATCCATATCCCTTCCTTGCCACCCAAGGCGTCAGTCCCGCCGAATGCAATACGCCCGCTGCGGATATTCCATGCGCCATCCGGCCCCAATTGACGCAGGAATCTTGCATCGATCAGCGACCCGTAACGAAAGCCCATGGCATCCCGTCTCGGGCTGATGTTCTTGTGCTCGAAGTGCAACGGAACGCGCTCGCTTGCCTGCTTGGCCAGAGGCGCCGGCAGATTCGACGCAATGCCTTGCAGATCGGAATCTACAACCACCTCGACCGATTTGTTCTGGGCGCGGATTTCGGCGCTCCAATCGGTTGAACCGTGCAAGCGTGCCAACACAGGATACGGGGCCTGCTTGCTCAGATTATCCAGATCGAGCTTGCCGTGTGCCTTGGTCAACAACACACCCTTTTCACTCAGAACCGCAAGATGCGCGTCTCCGCCCAATATCTGAGCCCCGATGTCTCCCGCGCTCACCGACGATTCGGTGAACAGCAAAATGCCGTTCACCTTGCGCAACAACGGGACGTTCTTGCCGAAATCGACCTCGTTGTTCACAAAATGGTAGTCTCCCCGAACCTTGACCGGATCATTTCCACCCAGCGGAATGTCGAGCTGCAGTCCGAGCTTGCCGTCTCCACCAGCCTTGACCGCTTCGGTAAATCCGTCCAGATAACCATTCACAGGGCTCTGGTTGATGTAATCCAGGCAATGCTGGGTTGTATCCGTGACTTCTCCGCGCACTTGCAACAAGGGCTTGCTGTCGAGAAGGTCGGGAATATTCACTTTTACATTCTGCAGATGTACGCCGGCGGTCGTGGCGCTCACTGCATCGACGTTCAGTTTGTTTCCCTGAATCAGCAGATGGGTCTGCGCATCTTCCAGACGCGGCCATCCCTTGGCGAATTCCATCGCCACACCCTTGGCCCGCGCTTCCAGGCGAAAGATACCCCGGTCATTGCCTACAAAGGGAAAGTCGCGCAGATCTCCACGCAAGCGCACATGCAATTTGTCCGCCAGGCCGCCTTGCAACGCTGCCTGCAGCCAGTCGCGAGTCTCCTTGTTCACCGCAGGGATGGGTGTGTAGTGCCCGGTACGCTGAACAGCGA
>JGI20214J51088_10003175_pt1 | contig 10882 bp, 3 predicted proteins | sample WetSurMetagenome_FD_51088 | JGI IMG/M metagenome (IMG submission 51088) | reverse complement strand
GCCATACTCTCAACACAAATGGCATCTCAATAATAATAGGAAGGGCAAAAAAGGCAAGCAGGAAAAACGACATCTTGCTGGCAAGTACAGAAAGTCTCAGCATCCTTTCCCTGTCGCCGCCACCTTCGCTTTTTGTGATCTGCGGCATAATTGCCCTTATCATGTTTGATGAAAAAACCTTGACATTTGAATTTACCTGGTTTGAAACACCATAAGCAGCATTAATCTTAATCCCGAAGAACTTATTCAGGAGGATAGCAAGACCCTGGCTCTTCAGCACAGAGCAAAAATAACCGAAGAGATTCCATCCGGCAAAGGATATCATTTCCTTTACCAGCGGAATATCTGTTTTACTTCTTATTTTAACCTTGCACTCCTCATATTTTCTTATGCAATAGGTGCTCTTAATTACCCTGATAAGTATTGTTAACAAAGCCATAAGCAACCCATAAAGCACAAGTTTGTCTATATTGGTATAAATGAGCCAGATTGCAATACCGAGTTTTATCAGTGATTCAAAAATTCCGATTATTGCATCGAAAAGCATGTTCTCATGAGTATTTATAGATGCATCATAGGGAACAGCATTTATTGTAAAAAAAGTGCTTATTACCATAAAGTGGTAGATGATCTTAGCTGTTCTTATACGATCTNCAGGTATATTAAGGGCCCCATGGAAAAGAAACAAGCCTCCAATTTCAAGTAATAATACAATAGCGGCACTTATAATAAGATGAAGCAAAACTGATGATCTGAATACATCTTTTAACCTGTCCATGTCTCCGGCACCAAGGGAAATAGAAAGGTACCGTTGCGTTGCAATAATCATGGAACCGTTAATAAAAGAAAGCATTGCAATGACACCGCCAATAAGATTAAAAATCCCAAAATCAACCTCGCCCAGGGCATTAAGAATAAGCCTGGTTGAATAAAGTGCAATAAAAATTGTGATTATCACCTTCCCGTAAAGGAAGCCTGTATTCAATATTACCCTATTGGCAGATTTCATTTACTATTTCTGGTTAAGTCTGTTGAATGGATATGGTGAAGTTCAATTACCGGCATTAATGGAGCAGTAGCACTTATGCAATAGTTAAACATCTTCATGGAATAAATATAATGATAACCTGAAACATGGCAGGTTACAAGACTTTTAAAAATCTCCCGGTCTATCAAATTACAATTACCTGAAACCTCTACCTGGTCAAGGTGATCTATCATGCCCGTGCCAATTGCTTTCAGGAACGACTCTTTGCGGGTCCATAACAGAAAGAACCGCTCTTCAATATCATTCTCCGAGGAAAAAATAAAATTCTGTTCCTTTCTGCTGAAAAATGATTTTGCAATAGACCTGATATCCGGCATTAACGTTATTGCCTCTATATCAACTCCAACATAGGCCTCTTTGGACACAGCAATAACAAAAGCCCCGTTTGTATGGGAAAGATTAAAACAGACGGTGTCTCCCACTATAAAAGGTTTAGAGTTCTCCGTAGTTCTGAACATTATCTCCCCAGGACTCGAACCAAGGTATTCTGAAAGGCATATTCTGAGTGTGGCATGAGACATTATATAAGTCTCCCTTATATTATCAGATATGAATTTATCTGCTCTTTTTCTTTCATCATCTGAAATTAGATTTTCCAGATAAGGAAAGATGGCGCGTAAATCTTCGTTTGTTGCAAAAAAAATATCCAGTCTGCCCGTTGATAATGCGGCTTCAGTCTCCGGACAAGTATCGAAACTGCATCTGATATAATCAGGTTTAATAACAGGCATCTATCTCTGCCTTAATTTAACTCATTTACTTTTGAAAGGTATTTGGCAATTTCTGTTCTCAGCAATTCAGTTCGTTCCGCACCAATAAAAACATCGAGATGTTTACCATCTATTTCAATCAAATGTACATTATCAACAAGCATGTCCCACCCCAGATATTTAAATGAAGAGGATGATTGTGAAGCCCTGAATAATAAGAGGTCGCCTTTAAATTTTTCAGGTTTATACCTTTTGTAAAGTGCAATATACTTATCCCTGAGGTATTCGCTACGTTTTTCAACAGGAACGGGCTTTTTTCTTATGACATAAGACAGACAACCCCAATACATTAGTTTATGCTTAAGCCCTCTTCTGATGGGCCTCAGGATGTTCAATCTTATTGTACTAAACAGGCTGCCTTCCCACCTGAAAGGCTCTTTTGCCATCGGGCTGAAAGTATCTATAAGTACAAGGAAAGGAACCTTTTTCCCCATCTTTTGCAGCTGCACTGCCATATCGAAAGCCAGTAGACCTCCGAACGAGTAACCAAGTAAATAATAAGGACCGGAAGGCCATACACTGACGATTTTTTCGAGGTACACAGAAGCCATCTGCCTAACGCTCTTATAAGGAATAGCCTCACCTTCTGATCCCGGATGGAAAAACCCGTATACAGGCTGATTTGGCCCAAGATAGTCGCTGATTATATAGTTGCCGTTATCACCATGAATGACAAATAATGGAATGCTGCTACCCTCGGGGTTAATTGGCATGAGAATGTCCAATTCTTTAGGCCACAAATATTTGATTAATTTGCCCTTGTTGGCTTTTAGCTTTTCTAATAATTCAGGCGTAATATTTTCTTCGGGTCCGCTGTATTTTAATTTCCCGCCTGAATAAGAGATATCAATTCCTTTACTTTTAAGTTCCTCAATGAAATCAATAATTGCCATAACAGAATCTGTTGTTTTCACAAAAATACAAACTCTTGCAATTATATTTCTCCATTAATGATGTGCGACCCGGAATAAATTTCTTCTGTTGTTTTTATCTCCACTGATTTTAATGCTGAAATATCTATGGCATAGGCAATATCCTTTATCCGGGGGCTGTCAAAGAACGTTCTCAGCCCAAATGCGTGTTGAAACCTTTTTTCAATTTCTGAATATGCAGAGATAGCAAGAAGGGAATTCCCTCCGAGATAAAAAAAGTTATCAGTAACAGAAATATTTTCAGTCTTTAATATCTCCTTCCATATCTGACAGATAGCTTCCTCTGTTGGGGTCAACATTTCATTGCTGCAATGCGCCTTTTTGATAATATCATCCTCGTTAAATATAAGAGCTTTTTTGTCTGTTTTCCCATTTGGCAGCCTGGGAAATCTATGGCAACGCTGAAAAAAAGAAGGAATCATATAAGAAGGCAGGCTCTTGGTCAAATGAGCAATAATATCATCTTTCGATAACCCAAAATCTTCGTCAACATTTAAAAAAGCAACGAGGCGTTCATCATTATCATTGAACTTATGAATTTTAACAACAGAGTTCTTTATGCCATTTATCCTCGTAAGCAAAGTTTCAATCTCTGCAGGTTCAATTCTGAATCCTCTAAGCTTTAACTGGCTGTCGATCCGTCCAAAGAGTTGAATACTGCCGTCATCCAGGTACCGGCCAAGATCACCGGTTTTATAAATTATCTCCTCTTCTGAGAGCTGTATGAACTTTTCTTTTGTAAGCCCCGGGAGGTTGTTATATCCTTTGGTAACACAAACGCCGGCAATTGCCACTTCTCCTATTACACCACAAGGAAGTTGATTATTATTTTTATCAATTATATATATCCTCGTATTATCCAGCGGTTTTCCAATAACAACAGGAGATTCCGGATCTGTAATTCTGCAACATGCAGCATAAACAGTTGTCTCTGTAGGCCCGTAACAGTTCCATAATTCTGCAACCCGTGGTAAGATATGCTGAATTAGGTTTTTAGTTAAGACTTCGCCACCACACAATGCTCTGATGTCAGGTTTGCCCTTCCATTCTCCGGCAAGCAAAATACTCCATAACGCAGGTGTGGCCTGCATTATTGTAACTTCAAATTTATCTATGAGTCCTGAAAGAGCTTTTCCATCTGTAATATCACTATCACCTGCAACAACAAGTGTTGAACCATTTGACAAAGAAGCAAATATTTCAAATACCGACATATCAAATGCCGGAGTGACAACTGCAAGCAATACATCTTTTTCAGTAATTCCTGGCCGTTTTGACATACTGTTAATCATGTTAACAACTGCCTTGTGATGAACCTTTACGCCTTTAGGTTTACCTGTGGAGCCGGAAGTATAAATAATATATGCCAGCGAATCAGCGGTTATCTCCGGCGTTAAATTTTCCCCGGGGCAATTATTAATATCATTCCATGCACTGTCGGTGTATATTACTCTGCAGATAGTCAATTCTTCAAATTTGTCATGCAGGGAACTTTGAGTAAAAATAACAACGGCCGAAGCGTCCCCAACCATATAATTAATTCTCTCTGCCGGGTAAGAGACATCAATTGGAAGATAAGTGCATCCTGCTTTAAGAATACCAAGAACAGCTACAACCATCTCGGCGGAGCGCTCAAGGCAGACTGCCACCACGTCATTGGAAACAGCTCCTAATGACCTGATATACCCCGCTACCTGATTAGCCTCTTTATTGAGTTCTTTGTAAGTAAGTCCGGTATCACCTGAGATAAGGGCAATTTTGTCAGGCAAAAGATCCGTTCGTGCCTCTATAAGCTGATTTACAAGACAACCAGGAAATAAAGCCTCTGTGTTATTAAATGAACCCAGAAGTCTTGCCTCATGTTCCGATATTGCAGGTATCTCTGAGACAGATTTCTCAGGGCTATTTGCCAGCAATTCCAGAAGTAGAAGAAAATTATCCTTCATCCGTTTAACGGAACTGTTTTTTATTTTATCGGAATTGTATTTTATTTCACCTTCAACAACATTCCCGCTTTCCCATATGTAGAATGTAAGATCAAACGGAGCAACATCCTCAGGGACAAAGATCCTCTCAGCTATAGCTCCGTTAAAATGTATAGGAGTTACCATGCCGTTTAAAGAAGAAATTGCAATCTGACAAAGTGGATTTACATTGGTTATTCTTTCCGGATTAACTATCTCAACTATCTTTTCAAATGGAAGGCTTGAGTTCTTTATAGCGCTAATTAATACGTCTCTGGTGGATAGTATTAATTCATTAAAACCGGAATTATTATTAATATGCATCCTGGCTATGGCTGTTTCCACATAGTAACCCATGGATCTCTGCAACCTTGGATTATTGTGACGTTTTGAAACCGGAATGCCGAAACAAAAATCATCCTCGCCGGTATATTTATTAATTAAAACCCCTACTGCAGCCACAATAGTTTTATATAGCGATGAGCCAGCATTGGCAGAAAGCTCTCTGAGGCTTTTTGTAATTCCCGCATTGATACAAAAATGCTCTCGGTAGCCGTATCCTGAAGAGTGCTCATTAGAATTAAAGTCATAAGGGAACTTAACGAATGCATTAGCATCCTTCAGGTTTTCTTTCCAGAATTTTATAAGCTGTCCTTCGTCATCTGCTGAGAGTAAGTCATCAGTGAATATTTCCGAACTGTCAGTTTGTGAATATGGTTCGGCTATACTACCTCCTTTAAGCCCATTATATATCTCGCAAAATTCATTTGAAAACAGTTTCACAGAATAACCGTCAAAAATAATATGATGGACAGTAAGATGGAAATAATGGCTTCTGTCGTCTTCTTTTATCAGGTAAAGCCTGTAAAGAGGACCTTTTTCCAGGTCAAAACACGTCCGTGAATCTTCTCCAAGGAAAGAAAGTATTTTCTCTTTCCGGGTGCTTACAGGCAGGTAGGTGAAATCCTCAAATCGTAACTTAACTTCATGAGGATCTATCTCAACATAAGGGCACCCATCTTTCTGTGGAAATTTTGAAAATAATACCTGATTGCGCCTGAATAAGAGATTTAAGCTTTTTTGTATAATATTATAACTTATATCACCTTTAATGTGATATGTCATTCTGAGATTATATGCAGGATTTGTATTATCCTGTTTCCAAATAATCCATAATCCCTTCTGATTAGATGATAGAGAGAACTCAGACTTATTATTCATACACTAAAAATTGGCCCATGTATTACTACAATTATCTTTTCTTTTACCCTAAAGAAAAGAAGACCCAGGATATGAATATCATCATCTAAATATTTCCTGAAAATAAATGCAACTGCATTTTGAAGTTCGAAGAAGGCATATACTAAATTTCCTGCATTTATCTGAGCATGTTTCAAGAGTATGGTTACATCATTATTCTTTAACTATACAACTTTGTTTATATCAGAAATAAAAATACCATCCTTAATGGCAGTAAGAACAACCTCAGGATGGTAATCGATTAGTACAGGTGGTTGGGAAATAATACTGCGTTTTATTTTATTATCCAGGTTAAAATATTAAGCATGCATAAATAGAAGCATTCTTTATCGCCGTTTCTCTCATAGTTATGCAGTATCATCATCATAACTTTGCTGCCCCGATCGTTAAGAATTACATTAAGAGCTGTAGCTTAACCCGAACCATATATATGCCAGATAAAGCAACCAGCATGAAACTATTATTATGGAGTCCGGTAAAAGCATCTTGTTTCCCGGGCTAAGACATTCCCATCTCCTTAATAAAACAGGATTCTTTTCTTTTTCATATTTCGCCACCAACAATTTTTGATTTGGCGTTGTCCTCTTTTTTATCCTGCTTGCTTTGAGATGTTTTATGTTTTTTCATATCAATATGTTCAGCAATGTCTTTGATATGCGGTCTGTCAAAGAAGATACGCAGACCTAGGTCCATTTTGAAAGCAGCCTCAATTTTTGAGAAGACACTGATTGCCAGAAGAGAATTGCCCCCAAGGAAGAAGAAGTTATCTTTCACAGAAATATTTTCTGTTTTTAGTTCTTCTTTCCATATCTGGAAAATTATCTCTTCTGTAGGCGTGCGCTTTTCTTCCTCAACTGTCTTTGTTTTCAGGGTCTCTTCATTAAAGACAAGCGCTTTTTTATTCACCTTGCCATTCGGAAGTCTGGGAAAATCAGTATAGTCCTGAAAAAACGACGGGATCATGTATTGTGGTAAATGTATAGACAGTGAATTTACAATCTCTTCTTTGGTGAGGTGAAATTTTTCATCAACAACAATAAATGCCACCAATCGCTCATCGTTCTTTCCAAAACTGTGGAGTTTTACTACGGCCTCCGTAATATTTGGGAGTCTGGCAAGAAGAGTCTCGATCTCTCCAGGCTCAATTCTGAATCCTCTGAGTTTTATCTGGTTGTCGATTCTGCCAAAAAGTTCCACACTCCCGTCTTCCAGAAGTTTACCCTGGTCTCCGGTTTTATATACTATATTCCCGTCTTCGAATCTGATAAACTTCTCATTTGTAAGTTCGGGTTTGTTATGATACCCTGTTGTTACTCCCATGCCACCAATTGCTACTTCGCCGGTGACTCCAAGCGGAAGGAGATTGTTGTACTTATCAATAATATGAATTGCCGTGTTGTTCAATGGTTTACCTATCAGAATAGGTGCATTCTCGTCCGTCACCTGCATGCATGTTGAATAGACTGTGGTTTCTGTAGGACCATAGCAGTTCCAGAATTCGCCTGTTTTTGGAAGCATCTGACGTATAAGACTATATGTCATGGCCTCTCCTCCACACAGGGCTTTCAGGTCTTTCTTGCCTTTCCACCCTGCAGAGAGCAGTATATTCCAGAACGACGGTGTTGCCTGGATTACTGTGATTTGCTGTTTTTCAATAATTTTAATCAAAGCAGCCCCGTCTGTTATGTCATGTGAGCCAGCCACAACTACCGTCGCTCCTGATGACAGTGAAACAAAGATTTCAAAGACAGACATATCAAAAGAAAGCGTAACAACAGCAAGTACTTTATCATTCTCATCTATACCTGGCGTTACCGACATACTTTCAATCAGGTTTACAACTGATTTATGATGAACCATAACTCCTTTTGGCGTGCCTGTAGAACCGGAAGTATAAATGATATAAGCGGGAGACATGTTACTCAGATGCAACACGGGTTTATCCGCACTACTCCGTGCTATCTTTTCTTCATCAGTATCAATAAGAACGATATGGGCATCGGAAAAATGAAGAAACTTGCTCTTCAGTGAACTCTGGGAGATAAGAACTTTTGCTCCTGAATCTTCAAACATATATTTAATCCTGTCATCAGGAAATGATGGATCCATAGGAAGATAGCAGCAACCTGTCTTTAGTATTCCTAATGCCGAGGCTATCATCATAGCAGACCGTTCAAGGCAAATACCAACAACATCACCGCCTCGTACACCTAGAGAGATTAAATAGTTAGCAATCTGGTTTGCCTTTTCATCAAGTTCTTTGTAAGTCAGGACAGTATCCCCTGAAATTACTGCTGCCTTCTTTGACTTTGAGGTAGCTTGGCCCTCGAAAAAGTCCTGAATAAGACACTCAGGGACAGCGTGTTCTTTACCTGCAAGTTCAGAAAGCTCTTTCCTGTCGTCTGCTGAAACAATTGAAAGATTAGATAAGGTCAGGTCGGGCTTCTCAACTACAGTTTCAAGTAAATGAATATAATTTTCTTTTAACCGGATGGCTGTCTCCTCCTTAAGCAAGTCTGTGTTGTATTCTATCTCCCCTTTAAGAAGATCGTCATTTTCCCACATATAAAGGGTAATGTCAAAAATAGGCGACCGGTCCCCGGTTTTTACCGGTTCGGCTGTAACACCTCCCAGTTCAAATGCTTTTCCCAGGTTATTCTGCCATACAAACCCTACCTGGAATAACGGGTTGGCAGAAGAAGACCTCTCAGGGTTTGCAATCTCCACAACATTTTCAAAGGGGAGGTCCTGGTGAGCTATCGCGTTCATGGCAGCCTCATTAGTCATGGAGACTATTTCCCGGAGAGTCACATCTTTATCATACATCAGTCTGACAACCACCGTATTGACAAACATACCGAAAATATTCTCAAGTTTTGAATGAGGACGAAAAGCAACAGGTAACCCTATATTCAAATCGTCTTCTCCGGAATATTTACTCATCTGAACGCCAAACACACTTAACAGGGTAGCAAAAAGTGATGAATTCTCTTCCTTGCTTATATTCCTGAGTTTGTCAGAAAGAGTTTTTGAAAGAGATATTGTTTCGACTTTCCCAATGCCTGAGGGATTCTCTTTACGCGGGAAATCAAACGGAAAATTTAACATCGGGGAGCATCCCTTTAAATTCTCTCGCCAGAACTCTGCCGATGCATTATTTGTCTTTAAATAATCAATCCCTTTCTCCCATTGTGCATAATCAAATTGTTGAAATTCAATATTTTCTAGGTTAGTCTCTTTCCCTGTGAGTAAACTGTTGTATATTTCATTCAGGTCTCTGATCATTACCCCCTGAGACCATCCGTCGAAGATTATGTGATGTATACTAATTTGAAAATAGGACTCCTCTTCTGAAGCTTTAATGAGACATATCCGGTATAAGGGGCCATTTGTAAGGTCAAAAATTATATGCGAATCATCATTGAGAGTATTAATGATCGTATCTGGTTTTTCACTTTCGGTCAAACCCGAATAATCAAGAAATCTGACATCAACTTTAGCCGGAACAATATCACAGTAAGGCTCAAAATTCGCCTCCTTTATCTGTGAAAATACAATGTAATGTCGCTCAAAAAGGATCTCAAGACTTTTCCGGAACAAGTCACAATCAAGAGCTCCGGAAAACTTGTATGACATCCTGATAGTGTACAAAGGTACATCGGGTTGTAATTTTGTAATAAGCCATAACCGCTTCTGATTTTTTGTCAAAGGAAGATGTGTCCTTTCTGTAAGATGAACAAGACTTATTGATTCGTTTTGCCCTTTTGAATTATGATCAATAAGACCTGAGATCAGAGCAATAGAAGGGTGAGTAATGACATCCCTGAAGTTAAGTAAAACGCCGGTCTGTTCCTTTATCTTGTTTATCAGACTTATTACCAGAAGGGAGTTGCCTCCTATATTAAAGAAACTATCAGATAATCTCATAGCCTTTACTTTCAGTACATCCTGCCAGATAAGCATCAGTTTTTTCTGAGTATCAGTCAGCGTTTCAAAATCTTCTATTGAATTATCATTTGTTTTATCAATTTTTAACTCAAGATCTTTTTTGTTTATTTTTCCGTTAGGAAGTCTGGGGAAACCGTTTGTTGCCTGGATAAATGAAGGAATCATATATGAAGGCACATTCTCGGACAACGCCCCCTGGATCTCCTCTGTTGACAGAGAATATTCACCATCAACGTTCAAAAATGCGACCAGTCGATCGTCATTGTCTCCAAAACGGTGGATCTTTACAACAGCCTCTGTTATGTGTGGCATTTTTGTAAGCAGGGTCTCTATCTCACCCGGCTCTATTCTGAAGCCTCTGAGCTTTATCTGATTATCTGCCCTGCCAAAGAGCTCTATATTCCCATCNTTGAGGAATCGTCCAATATCGCCTGTCTTATAAATTATGCCCTCACTCTCAGTCGTGATGAACTTTTCTGCAGTCAGCTCAGGTCTGTTACGATATCCTTTAGAGACTCCTGTACCACCTATAGCAACTTCACCAATCACCCCGACCGGAAGAACTCTGTTGTTACTGTCTAGTATATAAGCCTTTGTGTTATTAATAGGTTTCCCTATGCTGATTCTTTCATCAGGGTTTGTGACCCGTATGCAGGTTGCATAAACAGTAATCTCGGTGGGGCCATAGCAATTCCAGAATTCACCTACTTTCGGAAGCATCTGTCTTATAAGGCCTGGAGTCAATGCTTCCCCTCCACACAAAGCTTTAAGTGTTTTCTTACCTTTCCAACCACTTGAAAGGAGAATATGCCAAAATGAAGGAGTTGCCTGTATCACTGAAATATCATGCTTGTTTATCAGGTCTGCAATGGCGTTTCCGTCAGTGACATCCTGGCTATCTGCAATTACAAGTGTTGCCCCATTGGATAAGGTTATGAATATTTCATATACCGACATGTC
>JGI20214J51088_10003174_pt1 | contig 10883 bp, 12 predicted proteins | sample WetSurMetagenome_FD_51088 | JGI IMG/M metagenome (IMG submission 51088) | reverse complement strand
AAACCGCCTGTACTGAGGTAATTGATCCATTTCTTGTTGAAGTTATCCTCTCCTGCATTATTCCCATTTCAGTTGCAAGAGTTGGCTGATATCCTACTGCTGAAGGCATCCTTCCAAGAAGTGCGGACACTTCCGATCCGGCCTGGGTAAACCGGAAGACATTATCCATAAAGAACAGAATATCTCTTCCTCCGCTTTTGCCGTCACCATCGCGGAAATGTTCAGCAACGGAAAGACCTGAAAGAGCAACTCTTGCTCTTGCTCCGGGTGGTTCATTCATCTGGCCGAATACCAGCGCAAGCTGTGATTCTTTAAGAGCCTCCATGTCTACTTTTGAAATATCCCAACCACCTGATTTCATACTTTCAAGAAATTCCTTGCCATATTTAATTACACCTGCTTCAAGCATATCGCGAAGTAAATCATTCCCCTCCCTTGTCCTTTCTCCTACTCCGGCGAATACCGATAATCCTGCATATGATTTTGCAATATTATTTATGAGTTCAAGAATTACAACTGTTTTTCCGACACCGGCACCTCCAAATAATCCGATTTTACCTCCTTTTGAATATGGTTCAATAAGGTCGATAACCTTGATCCCGGTAAAGAGAATTTCTTTTTCCGTTGAGAGATCCTCATATTTCGGTGGTTTTCTGTGAATAGGATATCCACCTTTTTTATCAAGTGGACCGATACCATCAATAGCTTCTCCTGTTACATTCATAAGCCGGCCTTTGATCTGCTCCCCGATGGGCATGGTAATTGGTAATCCTGTTGCAACAACTTCCATTCCTCTCCGGAGGCCGTCGGTTGAATCCATTGCTACTGTCCGGACTGTATTTTCGCCTATGTGCTGCTGGCACTCCACCACCAATGTGGTACCATCATCCCTTTTTATTTCAAGGGCATCATAGATATCAGGCATTTCTGTTCCCTGTCTTTCAAATGAAACATCAACAACAGGTCCGATGATCTGGCTTATTCTTCCGGTATTCTGTGACATATTTTCTATTAATTTTATAATTTTCCTCTAAAAGGTACAAATTTAATAAATTTTGCTGACGAATAAACGTCTCACCCTGTTTTATTATTCATTCAAAAAAAGATTCCTCGCTAACGCTCGAAATGACAGTTTATGCGAGGGGTAGAGAGTGAATTGGAAGCAAATTTATTTAAACCTGTCCAAATTGTTCTTGTCTGATATTCTTTTAAAATTTATCTTTATGGTTTCACATTAAAACTAATTTAAAAAGAACCATATGAAAAAAGTATTAATCAGCCTTCTGATCCTTATTTTAACTTCTTCATACCTGAATGCACAGTTTACAAAAGTCGGAGGAGGTGCCGGATTTACGACAGGCTATCTTTTCCATGAGATGGATTATGATTACAATAGAAGCGGACATATTTTTGCTTCATTAAAAGGGATTTATGAGATAACGGTACCTATTCATGTGTCACCATCCATTACAATGTTTGTACCTCATGTTTATAAGGAAGTTGGTATGGATCAGAAAACCACCGTAAATACGTTGATGTTTGACGTAAACGGACACTACGTATTCAATTCCCTTGATAAAATGGAGTTTTATGCGCTTGCCGGACTCGATATTATGCTAGCATTCAAAAGGGAGAAATATTTAGGATCGGAGCCTTTTAAGGAGAAAGATAATGCATTCGGATTGAATGTCGGGGCGGGAACCTACTATAAGCTTACAGAGCAATTTGATATTTACGGGGAAGCCAAATATCTCCTGAGTAAATACAGCCAGTTTATGATTAATGTTGGAGTGCTGGTAAATATTGACTGGCTGATCAAACACGAAAATACAGGGCTCTGATCTAACGGTCGCGTCCTATAAGAGAGCTGGCAAGATTTGTCAGCTCTTTTTTTCTACTCTCATCAACATTTACTTTTTGCAGAAAGTTGAAGCCGGCCGAAAAATATTCATTGGCAAGCTCTTCTGTCTTTTTTCTAATATTCAGATCATTAAATATTGNTATGACTTTTAATATTTTTTCAGAAGTATCCTGCTCCCTGTCGGAAAAAAGCTCCTGCAGTTTCCTTATCTGATCCTGAGATCCCAATTCCAGCGCTTTGATCAGCGGAAAAGTCTTTTTATTAGCAGCAATATCCCCTCCTGATCTTTTGCCGAAAATTTTTGAATCGCCCCAGATGTCAAGCATATCATCCTGAATCTGAAAAGCAAGTCCGAGGTTTCTTCCAAACTCATAAAGAAGATTTGCGTCTTTATCTTCACATCCTCCGATCAATGCTCCTATCTTAAGTGAAGAAGCAAGAAGCACAGCTGTTTTTAGTTCTATCATTCTCAGGTATTCATTCTGTGATACGATAGTTGCTTTTTCAAAATCCATATCCAGTTGTTGCCCGACACATACCTCAGTGGCAACTTTATTAAATACTTTGAAAACCTTTAAAAGCAGATGCGGGGGTGTCTGCAAAATACATTCATTTGCAATGAATGCCATAACATCTCCGGATAATATTGCCTGATTCAGATTCCATTTTTTGTGTACGGTTGGAAATCCTCTCCTCATATCAGCTTTGTCCATAACATCGTCATGAACAAGGGTGAAGTTGTGAAAAACCTCAAGTCCTGCTGCCGGAATGATGGCCTCTTCTATTTTATCGCTGAAAAGATTGCAGGACAAAAGAGCCATAACCGGGCGCAATCTTTTGCCGCCAATTGAGATAATATAACTTACTGGATCAATAAGCTTAACTGCCTCCTGGTTATAAGACAGATTTGACAAAGCCTTTTCAATGACTTCTTTAAGTTCTGTAGGATTATACATGCTGAAAAATAAAGATCCCCTGTATAAGATTTTGCTTAACCTTTTAGGGCCTCTGCTCCACTTACTACTTCAAGGATCTGGTTGGTAATTGCAGCCTGACGTGCTTTATTATATTGAAGAGTCAGGTCGCGGATTATGCCTATTGCATTGTCGGTTGCCTTATGCATTGAAGTCATCCTGGCGCCATGTTCAGCAACGAATGAATCAAGAACTGCCTTATAGAATTGAATTTTCAGAGATTTAGGAATAAGTTCTTTTACAATCTCTTCTTTTGTGGGTTCGTAAATATAATCAGGAGCTGCTGAACCTGCCTTGTCGGGTGTTGCAGTTTCAACCGGAAGGAAAGGTTCTTCGGTAAGATTTTGAACAGCTGCGTTTTTAAACTGGTTGTAAACAATAATCACCCTGTCAAATTCTCCGGAGGTGAATTTCATCATTAGATCTTCAGCTACCCGGGAAACATTATCAAATGTGAGCTCATTGAACAGCTTGTTCTGGTCGGGAAGCATTTTCATCTTCTGTTTCCTCATATAATCATACCCCTTTTTCCCAATAGCCAGAAAAACGACATTCCCCTTGTTAAACTGGTCAAGGTATTTATCTGATACTATTCTTCTTACCTCTTTTATCACATTCGCATTGAATGCTCCGCAAAGGCCTCTGTTAGAGGTAATCATTACAATAAGTATTTTATCGGGATCACTGTTACGTCCATAAATGTTTTCAATTTCGGCATCAGCAAGGCTTTGAGAGAGCCCGACAAGAATTTCGTGCAATTTAAAAGCATAAGGCCTGAGCCTGACAATTTTATCCTGCGCTTTTCTCAACTTGGCAGCAGAAACCATTTTCATTGCTGAAGTGATCTGCTTTGTCGATTTGACTGAGCTGATCCTGATTCTTATTGCTTTTAAATTCGGCATCTGAAACTCAATTATTCTCTTTGTTTCCGAAGATTATTGCGGTTTGTACTTCATTACAATATCTGCGGCAACTTTTTCAAGAACCTCTGTTATATCATTATTAAGGATTCCGTCGCGAAGACTATCAAGAACATGTCTGTGCTTAAGTTCGAGGAATTCAATATATTCCTTTTCAAATTCCCTGACCTTATTTACAGGAACCTCTTTCAGCAGGCCCATGGTTCCGCAGTAGATAATAGCTACCTGTTTTTCAACCGGAACCGGAGAGTATTGTCCCTGCTTAAGAATTTCAACATTCTTTGCACCTTTGTTAAGAATTGCAAGTGTTGAAGCATCAAGATCGGAACCAAATTTTGAAAAAGCTTCCAGTTCTCTGAATTGTGCCTGGTCGACTTTCAGGGTACCTGCAATTTTCTTCATCGATTTGATCTGGGCGTTTCCTCCAACCCTTGATACTGAAATACCAACATTAATTGCCGGTCTGACACCTGCATTGAAGAGGCCTGATTCAAGGAAAATCTGTCCATCAGTAATTGAGATTACGTTTGTAGGGATATAAGCAGAAACGTCACCTGCCTGCGTTTCAATAATTGGCAGTGCAGTAAGGGATCCGCCTCCTTTAACCAAATGTCTGATTGATTCCGGAAGGTCATTCATTTGTTTTGCAACAACATCAGAGTCGATTACTTTGGCTGCTCTTTCCAGAAGTCGGGAGTGAAGATAAAACACATCTCCCGGGTAAGCTTCACGTCCAGGGGGTCTTCTGAGAAGCAACGAAACTTCCCTGTATGATACTGCCTGTTTAGAAAGGTCATCGTAAATAATCAGAGCGTCGCGGCCTGTGTCGCGGAAAAATTCTCCGATTGCTGCTCCGGCGAAAGGTGCATAAAACTGTGATGCTGCAGGATCTGAGGCAGTGGCAAGAACAATTACTGTATATTCAAGAGCACCGTGCTCTTCAAGTGTTTTGGCTATGTTGGCAACCGTAGAGCCTTTCTGTCCAATGGCAACATAAATACAATAAACAGGTTTCCCTTTTTCAAAATTACTTCGCTGGTTAATTATTGCATCAATAGCGATGGCTGTTTTTCCTGTCTGTCTGTCACCGATTATAAGCTCCCGCTGTCCCCGTCCGATAGGAATCATTGCGTCGATAGCTTTAATCCCAGTCTGCAGAGGTTGTTTTACCGGCTGGCGGAATATAACGCCCGGGGCTTTTCTTTCAAAAGGCATTATGTATAATTCCCCGCCAATGGGTCCTTTTCCGTCGAGAGGCTGGCCTGTAGGATTAACTACTCTTCCCAGCAATCCCTCTCCAACTGCGATGGATGCTATACGGCCTGTCCTCTTTACAATGTCTCCTTCGTTGATTTCTTCGGTTGGCCCAAGCAGAACAGCGCCTATGTTATCCTCCTCAAGGTTAAGGACGATTGCTTCCATTCCATTTTCAAATTCAATCAGCTCATTTGACTGTGCATTTGAAAGTCCGTAAATGCGGGCTATCCCGTCACCAACCTGAAGGACTGTCCCGACCTCTTCCAGTTGAACGCCAGTCTGGATTCCTTCGAGTTGCTGCCGTAGTATTCCTGATACTTCTGCTGGTTTAATACTTGCCATATTGTTTATACTTAATATTACTTACTACCAATAGTTTACTCTCAGGCTGTAAGTGACCGGCCTTTAAGTTCTTTTTCAATTTTTCTTAATTTTTGCTTTACGCTTGCATCTATATAATTATCATCTACCCTCAGTATAAAACCGCCTATAATATCTTTATTTATTACCTCTTTCAATTCTACCGTGGTTTTAAATATTCCGGAAACAAGGTTAATAATTTGCTTTTTCACCTTATCGTTTACATTTACCGCGGTAGTAAGGACAGATTCCGTTATACCCTTATATTTTTTTGTTTCATGGAGAAAAACACGTGCAATATCAGGGATAAAGCGCTCTCTTCCGTTTTTGACAGCCAGGTCGATAAGGGAAAGTGTTATTTTTTCAATGTTCTTGCCTAATATTTTATGAAATATGTCTGTCTTTTTTGAGGGGACAATTATAGGGCTCAACAGCAGCTCTTTCAGCTCAGGGATAGTACATATCTCTGAAACGAATTTCATATCATCATAAACCTTGTCAAGAATCTTTTTTTCAAGTGCTGATTCAAACAGGGCTCGTGAGTATCTTACTGATATCTTGCTGTCATTCATTTAAATAGTAACTATCTGTTATTAATTTAGATCGATATCTTTCAGGTATCTGCCGATCAGTTTTTCCTGTTCATCGGTTTTTGCAAGCTTTTCGCCGAGTAATTTTGAAGCAATGTCGATTGAGAGAGTAGCCACCTGCTCATGAATTTCGGAGAGAGCTTTTGATTTTTCCCTTTCGATACTGGCTTTGGCCTTTTCAACAATTTTTTCAGCTTCATCTGTTGCTTTTCCTTTGGCTTCAGCAATCAGTTTATCGCGAACATCTCTGGCTTCTTTGAGTATAACCTCGCGTTCCTCGCGTGCCTTGCGAAGGATAGCTTCATTATCGCTCTGGAGCTTGATCATTTCCTCTCTTGCTTTTTCTGCCGATGCAAGAGATCCCTTAATCATTTCATCGCGGGCTTTTACGGCAGAAAGTATAGGTTTCCAGGCAAATTTGGCAAGCAGAAGAAAGAATAAACCAAATATTACCACAGACCAGAATACTAATCCGATTGCGGGAGAAGTAAGACTATTTGCTAAAATTATCATAATCTTCGAGTTAATCAGTTTTAGTTAAAATGAAGCACTGCAACCAACCGTTGCAGGCTTCATAATTTCTTCTCTTACTTACATAAGAGCGACAACGATTGCGAACAGTGCAGCTCCTTCAATAAGGGCTGCTGCAATGATCATGGCAAGCTGGATCTTTGAATACGCTTCCGGCTGACGAGCAATTGCGTCCATTGCCGAACCACCGATTCTTCCAATACCGAGACCTGCTCCGATTACTGCGAGACCTGCTCCGACTGCTGCGAATGAGATTTGTTCCATAATACAAGTTTTATTAAATATTTATTAATGATGCTCCTCCGGCACTGCCATACCAATAAACAGTGCTGAAAGAAGTGTAAAAATATATGCCTGCAGGAATGCCACAAGAAGCTCGAGGCAATCCATGAAAATAACAAAGAAAATTGANACNGGNGATAGCCAGAGCGTGTCAAAAATAAAAATCAGACAGATAAGGCTTAAAACAATAATATGCCCTGCAGTTATNTTGGCGAACAATCGGATCATCAGGGCAAATGGCTTCGAGATAATNCCAATCAATTCAACAGGTACCATTACCCACAAAAGCCACCATGGGACTCCCGGTGCCATNAATATGTGTTTCCAGTAAGTTTTGTTGCCGCTGAANTGAGTTATCAGAAATGTACAGGATGCAAGTACAAATGTAAGCGCTATATTACCTGTAACATTAGCCCCGAAAGGTGGTGGAAACGGGATCAGCCCAAAGAGGTTATTGATAAGGATAAAAAAGAATGCGGATAAAAGATAAGGCATATACTTTTCATACTTATGTTCCCCCAGATTTGGAATCGCCACATCGTCACGGATAAAGAGTACAACTGGCTCCAGAAAGCTCTGAATTCCTTTTGGATGGCTAATCCCCGATTTCTTATAAGAGCGTCCCAAAGAAATAAACAAGATGAGGCCAATGATAGCTGAAAAGAGCATTCCTATAACCATCTTTGTCATCGATAAGTCGAGAGGAAGATGCTTTTCATCAATAACTCCGGATTCATCAATAAAAACTATTTTCCCTTTATGGTCTCCCTCTTCTTCCAGTTTATATCCTTTATAAGCATGACCATGAGCAAGTTTCTTTGATGAAAAAATATCGAATCCTTTATCCTTGCTGTAAAGGATTACAGGAAGATATATTGCAATACTTTCGCCATTTTTCTTTGTGGCAATATGCCATTCGTGCGAATCTGCGATATGATCCAGGATAAAAGAGCTTGCATCAAATTTCTCTTTTGTTTTTTCAACTTTTTCAGCTGTAACAGTATCATGCGCTTCCTGTCCGCAAACAGGAATTGCAAAGATGGCAATCAAAAAAATAAATAAAAGCCCGGTTATTAATCGTTTTTTCAAATCTGTTCCTGTTATAAAGACTTGTTTTTCAATGTTTTCANCATNATAAAAACGGAAATCAAAGTGAATGCTAAATATAAAACAAAAAATAATATTACGGATGGTAATCCTGTTTTTTTAGCTATAATAAACCAGATAACTGCTAACACAAGCTCAATCAGAAATTTAAGTCCGATGGCAACCAGGGTATGCATGGTCTGACTTCCCGGTTCTTTTGATTGNCCCCGGAAAAAAATTATTAAAACAATAAGGGTGATAAATGAAAAAAAAAGTGAAAGAAATGCAACTTCGCTGAAATGAAGCTCTGTGGTGTAATTAGATACTATAAGGTATCCTGCATTTAATACCAATATTTCAAAAACGGCCAGGTAAATGATAAATTTCGAAAGTGGCTTCAAGAGATAATATTACTTAATAAAACCTTTGATTGAGATATAAATAGCACCAAAAACCCCCAGAAGGGAAAGAATAATAGTAAAAACCGGAGTTTCCCATCCTGTAAGCTTATCAAGCTTTACTCCTCCCAGGGTGGGCAGGAGGATAATGCCTATCATCTGAAAGGCCAGCCCCGAATACTTTGCAAAGTTCTGAATCCCCTTATCTGATTGTTTTTTCGGGTTCTTTTGATTTTGGGATTCCTCCATTGCTGTCATTTTCGCTCATTTTACAATTGCCCGAGAAAATGGCCCCGGGTTCAATAGAAAGCTTGGATGTTGAAATATCACCAAGTATTTTTGAAGATGCTTTTAAAATAAGCAATTGACTTACAATTATTTTGCCTTCAACAATCCCTGACACTTCTGAGTTCTTACAGACAACCTCCCCGTTAACCTTTCCAGTTGGACCTATTACAATTTTGCCTTTTGTAGTTAAATTTCCTGTGAGAGATCCATCTATCCGAATATCTCCGCTTGATTTGACGTCACCTGTAATATCGGTCCCTGTACTTATAAGATTAATCGCTGCAGTTTCTGTTTCGTTGTATTTTCCCATTGTGGTTAAGGTTTTAGAGGTACGAAATAAATAACTCTCAAATATAATAACTATTGCACGGAAAAGAAAAAGTCTATATGGGATCGTAGGCCCACTTAAGGTAAATTGATCCCCATGTAAACCCGCCGCCGAATGCTGCAAGTATCAGAACATCTCCTTTTCTAAGCTTATTTTCATATTCCCATAAGCATAGTGGAATAGTTGCTGTAGTTGTATTTCCGTAATGTTCTATATTTATCATTACCTTTTCGGGGGGAAGACCCATTCTTCTGCCAGTAGCTTCAATTATCCTCAGGTTTGCCTGATGGGGAACCAGCCAGGCTATATCTTCAGGTTTAAGGTTATTTCTCTCCATTATCTCAGCCGCCACATCAGCCATATTGACAACCGCGAATTTAAAAACAGCCTGCCCTTCCTGGAAAATATAATGTTCTCTTGCATCTATTGTTTCATATGAAGCAGGTTTTACTGAGCCTCCGGCTTTAAGGTGCAGATATTTGCGGCCTGACCCGTCAGTATGAAATATATAATCCATAATACCTACATCTTCTTTAACCGGTTCCAACAGAACTGCGCCTGCTGCATCGCCAAAAAGAGGACAGGTTGTACGATCTGTATAATCTGTGATGGAAGACATTTTATCAGCACCAACAACAATTACCTTTTTGTAATTACCAGTCTGCACATANGCAGCGCCTGTCTGAAGAGCAAACAGAAAACCAGAGCAGGCAGCGTTCATGTCAAAGCTGAATGCATTTTTTATTCCTNCTTTGTCTGAGATAATATTTGCNGTTGCTGGAAAAANCATGTCAGGTGTTACTGTGGTACATATGAGAAGATCAATCTCATCAGGTGAAGTGCCTGTCTTTTCCANCAGTCCTTTTACTGCCATTTCTCCNAGATCGGAAGACCCCAGCCCGTCTCCCTTAAGAATNCTGCGTTCNTTTATTCCGACCCGCTGCATTATCCACTCGTCGGATGTATCAACCATNTTTGAAAGTTCCTGATTAGTAAGCCTATATTCCGGAACCCATGCATTAATTCCTGTAATGGCTGCACGTATTTTTTCCATAATCAGATTGCTTCTTTTATTTTTTGTGCAAGATTTACGTGCACAACAGCCCAGGTCTGAAGTATCATATTCATAATTGCCTTTCTTTTCGAAATACCATGTCCGATAACAACATTAGCATTTATCCCTACAATGGGAGTCCCACCGATATTTTCAAAGTCGAGCCGGTCAAAATATGAATCTTTTAAATTTCTTGTTTTGTATATGTAATGGAATGCTTCCGTTTGCTTTAAAACTATATTACCAACAAATCCATCACAAACAATTACATCAGCCATTGTCTCGCGGAAGAGTCCGTTTGCCTCAATATTGCCTTTGAAATTGATTCCCGGGCACTCTTTCATCAATTCATATGCTGCCTTCACAGCAGGTGTCCCCTTTGATTCTTCTTCACCAATATTCAATAGTCCTACCGTTGGATTTTTAACCTCAAGAACATATTTTGCGAACAGGGTTCCAAGAATTCCATACTGAAGCAAAACTTCCGGTTTACAGTCAGGATTTAGTCCTACATCCAGGATTATTGAATTACGATTATCAACAGCGGGTAATATAGTAGCGAGTGCCGGCCTTAATACTCCGGGGATTACATTAACTGTATATGTTGCTCCGACAAGCATGGCGCCGGTATTGCCAGCACTGCAAAACCCATCTATCTCCTTGTCGTGCAGCATTCTATACCCGACAGCTATGCTGGAATCCTGTTTTTGGGCATATGCTTTGGCAGGTACATCTCCCATTTCAATAACCTGGGAAGTGGAAACTATCCTGAAGCGGGAAGGTTCGGTATTTAGTTCTTTGAGTTTTTTATTTATAGCAACACCATCTCCTATCAAAATCAATTCATCATCTGAAGATAAATGTTGCAGGGAATCGGCAGCCCCTTCAATAATGGCTTCAGGGGCAAAATCCCCGCCCATGACATCAAGGCCAATTTTCATAGTTTCCCGGGTT
>JGI20214J51088_10003173_pt1 | contig 10886 bp, 5 predicted proteins | sample WetSurMetagenome_FD_51088 | JGI IMG/M metagenome (IMG submission 51088) | reverse complement strand
CTGCGTCCAGCAGGCCAAGGTGCGGCTCGACCAGTGGGGCGAGAGCCACAGGACGCACCGCCGTCCGGCCTTCCTCGCGCCGGACAAGCTCTTCCTGAGGGCCGTCGAGGTGCAGGCCCTCGTGGGGGACCCGCGCACCGTGCGGGCCGCCTCCGCCGAGGGCGCGGCCGCAGCGAGTGAGCGGCCGCCGGTCTTCCCCGGCGAACCCTACAAGTTCCTCGGCTACATCCGCGACCGCGTAGAGGCAGGCTTCCGGTGCGTGGCGCTCCTCCAGGGCCAGGGCACCCTCGACCGTCTGGCCGAGATGGCGAAGGCCGAGGGCTTCGACCTCCTGCGCGAGCCGCCGCCCGGCGGCGAGCTGCCCCCGGGGTTCTACGCCTCCCTCGTCCCCGCCGAGGAGGGCGTGGTCTTCCCTGCGGCGCGGTGGCTCGCGGTCACCGAGCGCGAGCTCTTCGGCCGGGGCCGCGCGGCGCTCCCCGAGGCCAGGGTCCAGCACCGCGAGGCCTTCTTCTCGGGGCTGCGGGACCTCAAGCCGGGCCAGCCCGTGGTGCACGTGGACCACGGCGTGGGGCTCTACCAGGGCATAGAGACCCTCGTGCGCGAGGGCCTGCGCGAGGACTACCTCGTCCTGCTCTACGGGGGCGGCGGCCGCCTCCTCGTGCCCGTCCAGCGGATGGACCTGGTGCAGAAGTACGTCGGCCCCGAGGGCTTCACGCCGCCTCTCGACCGCCTCGGCGGCCCCGCGTGGAAGAAGGCCAAGGACAAGGTGCGCAAGGCGGTGCGGGAGATCGCCGACGATCTCCTCAAGCTCTACGCGCGCCGCCGCACCGTCGAGGGCTGGACCTACGGCTCGGACACCGCATGGCAGGAGGAGTTTGAGGGGCAGTTCCCCTTCGACCTCACGCCCGACCAGGCGCGGGCCGTGGAGGAGATCAAGAAGGACATGGAATCTCCCCGGCCCATGGACCGCCTGGTCTGCGGCGACGTGGGCTTCGGCAAGACCGAGGTGGCCATGCGCGCCGCCTTCAAGGCCGTTCAGGACGGGCGGCAGGTGATGGTCCTCTGCCCCACCACTGTCCTGGCGCTCCAGCACGAGGAGCGCTTCGCCGAGCGCTTCGCGCCCTTCCCGGTGACGGTGAGGATGCTCTCCCGCTTCGTCTCCGCCAAGGACCAGAAGGCCGTGGTGGCGGAGGCCAACGCGGGCAAGGTGGACGTCCTCATCGGGACGCACCGGCTCCTCTCCAAGGACGTGAAGATGCCGAACCTCGGCCTCCTCGTGGTGGACGAGGAGCAGCGCTTCGGCGTCACGCACAAGGAGAAGATCAAGGCCCTCAAGACGCACGTGGACGTCCTCACGCTGACGGCCACGCCCATCCCGAGGACCCTCCAGATGGGCCTGAGCGGCATCCTCGACATGTCGCTCATCCAGACGCCGCCGAAGGACCGGCTCGCCATCCAGACCAACGTGCACGAGTTCGACAAGGAGCTCGTGGGGTCGGCCGTGCGCAGGGAGCTGGGGCGCGGCGGGCAGGTCTACTACGTGCACAACCAGGTGGAGACCATCGCCGCCGCCGCGAGGCGCATCCAGGAGTGGGTGCCCGAGGCGAGGGTCACCATCGCCCACGGCCAGATGGGGGAGCGCGCCCTGGAGGAGGTCATGCTCGCCTTCTTCCACGGGCACTACGACGTGCTCGTCTGCACCACGATCATCGAGAACGGCGTGGACCTGCCCCGGGCCAACACGCTCATCGTGAACAACGCCCACATGTTCGGCCTCTGCCAGCTCTACCAGCTGAGGGGGCGCATCGGCCGCTCGGACCTGCCGGCCTACGCCTACCTCCTCGTGCCCGAGGGCATGGTGCTGCGGCCCGACGCGGAGAGGCGCCTGGCCACGCTCCAAGAGTTCTCCGAGCTGGGCGCGGGGTTCCGCGTGGCCGCAGTGGACCTCGAGCTGCGGGGCGCCGGGAACCTGCTCGGCGCCGAGCAGTCGGGGCACATCGAGGCGGTGGGCTTCGACCTCTACCTCCGCCTCCTCGAGGAGGCCGTGGCGGAGGCCAAGGGCGAGACGGCCCTGGCGCCGGTGCGCTGCGAGATGAACCTGGCCCTCGACCTCTCCGTGCCCGAGGACTACATCGAGGACCAGAACCAGCGGCTCGCGCTCTACCGGGACCTGTCCCTGGCCGGAGACGCCGGGGACGTGGCGCGCATCGCGGCGGACCTCTCGGACCGCTTCGGCCCGGCCCCGCCCGTGGTGTCGCGCATGCTCGACGCGGTGCGCCTCAGGCTGCGGGCGGAGCGCCACGCCATCCGGAGCGCCGCGCGCAAGGGCGACCGGCTCGTCCTGACCTTCGATCCCGAGGCGCCCCTCGACACCGGAGGCCTCGTCCGGTTCCTCTCGGCGCGCAAGGGCGTGCACCTCTCGCCGAGCGGCTCGCTGGAGATGGGCATGGAGCGCGGCGAGGACCCGCTGGGCCTCTTCTCCCGGGTCCTGGACGCCGCGGCGCCCGCGGAGGTGACGGCGTGAGGCGCGCGCCGGCGGCCCTCCTGCTGATGCTGTCCCTCGCGGCGTCGTGCCGCAGGGAGCCCGTGGCCCGTCTGGAGAGGGACCCCGAGGTCCTGGCCGTGGTGGGCCGCTTCGCCATCACGAAGGTGGACCTGGGCAGGGCCCTCGCCTACAACCAGGCCGAGTCCTCCGAGGACCCGTGGGTGAAGAGCCGCGTCTGGGACGACCTCCTGGACCAGGTGCTCGTCCTCAACGACCTGGCGCCCGCGGTGGGACCCGTCGCCCCTGAGCCCCTGGGGGCCCTCTCCGATCCCAAGGCCCGCGAGGCCGCGGTGGAGACGGCCCTCCAGGACCGCGTCTACTCCAGGGTGGAGGTGGGTCCCGAACTCGTGGCGGCCTACTACCGCGACCACGCCGACGAGTTCGCGCGGGGCCCCGGGGTGCTCGTGCGCGAGATGCTCCTGTCCGGCCCCACGCAGGCCGGCGACGCGGAGAGGCTGCTGAAGCACGGCCACTCCTTCGCGGACGTGGCGCGCCTCTACTCCCTCTCGCCGCGCCGCGGCGCGCCGCAGTACTTCCTGTACGAGGAGCTGCCCGACTACCTCCGCCCGGTGCTGGAGAGGGCCGTCCCCGGGACCGCCACGCCGCCCATCCGCGTCACCGACAGCGCCTACCAGATCCTCCTCCTGGAGGGGCGGTACAAGAGCTACGCCGAGCCCCTGGAGGACGCGGCGCCCGAGATCAGGCTGCGTCTCTTCGACGAGACCGGGCAGAAGCTGAAGGGGGAATACCTCGAGAAACTGAGGACCCGCTTCCGCACGGTCGTTTTTTCGTCTAAACTTCCCTTTGATTACCAGAAGGAGTCCCCATGAAGAGTTTTGCTCTCCTCAGTCTCGCAATCGTCCTGGCGGCCCCCGCCCAGAGCCTGCGGGCCGAGGTGGTCGATGAGATCGTCATCAAGGTGAACGACGCCGTCGTGACCAAGAGCGAGTTCGACAAGCGCCTCAAGAGCACCCGGGACGGCATGCGACGCGAGTACAAGGGCCCCGACGTGGAGCAGCGCATCCAGCAGATGCCCCAGCTCCTCCTCGAGCAGATGGAGGACGAGCTGCTCCTCGTGGAGAAGGCCAAGCAGGTCTACCAGGTGGACGCCATCGTGGACGGGCAGATCGAGAACTTCATGAAGGACAACAAGCTCAACACGAAGGACGACCTGGCCAAGGCCCTCGCGGGCGAGGGCATGACCATGGAGGAGTTCCACAAGCAGGTCCTCCTCATCTACGTGCCCGAGTTCATGAAGAGCCGCGAGATCCGCTCCAAGATCAGCGTGAGCACCGACGAGATCAAGGAGTTCTACGAGAAGCACAAGAACGAGATGGCCGGCAAGCCGCAGGTCCAGCTGCAGGAGATCCTCGTCCTCAAGAAGGGGCACACCCAGGAGGACGCCGACGCCCTCGCGGCCCAGGTGAGGAAAGAGATGGCCGCCGGGAAGAACTTCGGAGACCTGGCCGTCCAGTACTCCGAGGCCTTCTCCAAGAGCAACAAGGGCGAGGCCGGCTGGTTCAAGGTCAGCGAGCTGAGCCCGGACATCTCCAAGGCGGTCTCCGCCGTCGAGGTGGGCGGCGTGACCGATCCCATCGCCACCTCCGCGGGTTGGTACATCTTCCGCGTGGAGGCCAGGAAAACCCCAGACGTGCCCTCCCTGGACAAGGCCCGAGAAGGCGTCATCGAGGCCATCAAGGAGGAGAAGTTCCAGAAGGCCTACAAGGACTACATCGCCGAGCTCAAGGCCCAGAACTACGTCCGGGTCAACCCGAAGTACCTGTGATGAAGAGCGTCATCGGGTGATCGGGTGATGGGGTAAGAAAAGGATGAAGAGAGGAAGCGGTGCTCCTCGCCGGACCTCTCGATCACCTGGTCACTCGATCGCTTGATCACCGGATCACCTAAACCATGCGACTCGACGTCTTCCTTAAAAACACGCGCCTCATCAAGCGGCGCACGGCCGCGAAGGACGCCGCCTCCGGAGGCGGCGTGCTCCTGAACGGCCACGCCGCGAAGGCGGGCCGCGACGTCAAAGCCGGCGACGTCCTCACGATCCTCGACGACGAGGGGCCCGAACTCCGGGTGAGGATCCTGCAGGAGGCGCTCCGTCCCGTGCCGAAAGGCAGGGAGCCCGAGTTCTTCGAGCGCCTGGACGCCGGGGGCGGCGCGCCGTGAGCCCGCCCTCCGAAGAGGGGCGCGGGTCGTACCCTTCCGGCTACGCCCTGGGCCCCCTGACCGTCACCCCCGCCTTGGTGCTCGCCCCCATGGCCGGCCTCACGGACGCCACCTTCCGGCGGGTCGTGCGCCGCTGCGGCGGCGTGGGCCTCGTGGTGTCCGAGATCCTCTCGTCGGAGGGGCTCGTGCGCGGGACCATGCGATCCGAGGAGTACCTGCGCATCGGTGCCGACGAGCACCCCGTCGCGCTCCAGCTCTCGGGCTCCGACCCCGAGCACATGGCCGAGGCGGCGCGGCGCTGCGTGGACGAGGGCGCGGACGTGGTGGACATCAACATGGGGTGCCCCGCGCACAAGATCACGAAGGGCATGTGCGGCGTGGCGCTCCTGCGCGACACCCGCGCCGCGGCGGCCGTCGCGGGCGCGGTGGTGCGCGCCGTGTCCGTGCCCGTCACGGTGAAGATGCGCCTGGGATGGAGCGACAAGGAGATCACCTTCGTGGAGGTGGCCCGCGCCCTCGTGGAGGAGGGCGTGGCCGGCCTGGCCCTCCACGGCCGGACGAAGGAGCAGGGCTACTCGGGCCGCGCCAGCTGGGACCGCATCGCCGAGCTCAAGGAGGCGGTGCCCGTGCCCGTCGTGGGCAACGGCGACGTGACCACGCCCGAGGCCGCCCTCGACCTCTGGCGGCAGACCGGCTGCGACGCGGTCATGGTGGGCCGCGCCGCCGTGAAGAACCCGTGGATCTTCCGCCAGATCGAGGACTTGAGAACGACCGGGACCTACGCGACCCCCACGGTGCACGACCGCCTGTCCCTCATCTTCGACCACTTCGCCGACCTCATGGTCCTGGGGCCCCAGGGCCTGGCCCTCCACCGCATGAAGACCTTCCTCGGGAAGTACACCGCGGGGCTGCCGGGGTCCTCTTCCCTCCGGGGCTCGCTCGAGGCCTACAAGGAGCCCGAGGCCCTCCTCGAGGGCTTCAAGGCGTGGGCCGAGAAGCTGGGCGCGGAGGCCCGGGATCTGCCCCTCTCTTCCTCCTAGTTTCCCGCTCGCCCGGCCGCCCGCTCGCCAGGCTCGGGAACCTTCCCTCGCACCTTTCCAGAGGGTATACTTCACCCCGTGCATGAGGGACCGATGACCGCCCGCCCGCAAAGGATTTTGATCTTGGACTGCGGCTCGCAGTACACGCAGCTCATCGCGCGGCGCGTGCGCGAGGCGAGGGCCTACTGCGAGGTGGAGCCCTGGAGCCTGCCCCTCGAGCGCATCCGCGCCTTCGGCCCGACGGGGATCATCCTCTCCGGCGGACCCCAGTCGGTCTACGCCGATGGCGCTCCCCGGCCCGACCCGGGCCTGCTGGAGCTGGACGTCCCCGTCCTGGGGATATGTTACGGGATGCAGTGGATGGCCTGGGCGCTGGGTGCCGAGGTGGCGCGCTCGGACCACCGAGAGTACGGCCCCGCCCTCTTCACGGGCGCCGAGTCCTGCGTCCTCTTCAGGGGCATGCCCGGCTCCCAGCCCATCTGGATGAGCCACGGCGACCGGGTGGAGGGCCTGCCCGAGGGATTCGCCATCGCCGGGTCCACGCCGAACGCCCCGGTGGCCGCCTTCGAGAACCCCCGACGCCGGCTCTTCTCCATCCAGTTCCACCCCGAGGTGACCCACACCGTCCAGGGCCGCGAGGTCCTCCGGCGGTTCCTCTACGAGATCTGCGGCGTCAGCGGCGACTGGACCATGGATTCCTTCGTGGAGGCCGCCGCGGCCCGCATCCGCGCGGAGGTCGGGTCGGAGCGCGTGCTCTGCGCCATCTCGGGCGGCGTGGACTCCTCCGTGATGGCCCTCCTCATCCACCGCGCCATCGGCGACAATCTGGACCTGCTCTTCATCGACCACGGGCTCCTGCGGAAGGACGAATCGCGCCTCGTGCAGGAGGCCTTCCGGGACAAGTTCCACCTCAAGCTCCGAGCCGTGGACGCCTCGGCGCGGTTCTTCGCCGCGCTGAGAGGCCTGAGCGACCCGGAGGACAAGCGCAAGGCCGTGGGGAGGACCTTCATCGAGGTCTTCGAGGAGGAGGCCCGGCAGCTCGGCGACGTGCGCTTCCTCGCCCAGGGAACCATCTACCCGGACCGCATCGAGTCGGCCGCCACCTCGGGCGCGGCGCAGGTCATCAAGAGCCACCACAACGTGGGAGGCCTGCCCGAGCGCATGCATATGAAGGTGGTGGAGCCCCTGCGCGACCTCTTCAAGGACGAGGTGCGCGCCGTGGGCCGCCTCCTGGGCCTCGACGAGGCCTTCGTCAAGCGCCAGCCCTTCCCCGGCCCCGGCCTCGCCGTGCGCATCCTCGGCGAGGTGTTGCCGGAGGACGTGGCCATCCTCCAGGAGGCCGACGCCGTCTTCCTCCAGGAGATCCGCGCCGCGGGGCTCTACGACGCCATCGCGCAGGCCTTCGCCGTGCTCCTGCCCGTGCGCTCCGTGGGCGTCATGGGCGACGAGCGCACCTACGAGCGCGTGGTGGCGCTCCGCGCCGTCACCACCGAGGACTTCATGACCGCCGACTGGTACCGCTTCGAGCCCGACTTCCTCGCCCGCGTGGCGTCCCGAATCGTCAACGAGGTCCGCGGCGTGAATCGCGTCGTGTACGATGTGACCAGCAAGCCGCCGGGCACGATTGAATGGGAATGAGCGTGATGACGAAGAGATGGGGAGGTAGGGAGATGGGGAGATGGGGAGCAGGAGGCCAGGACCAGGCTCCGCCCTCGACCCAGACTTGCCCTTTCACCCCCCACCGCCCTAGCAAGCCGCCGGGCACGCTCGAATGGGAGTGAGAGTGATTACGAAGAGATGGGGAGGTAGGGACATGGGGAGATGGGGCGTGAACAGCTCCATGAAACTCTCCGCGCCCGTTGCCGGGTCTCTGATCTTTACCCCCCACCGCCCCATCTCCCCATCGCGCCGAGGGCGGCACCGTCCCTCTCCAGCAAGTCTCGTAAGGTAGATAGCAGGATGACCGATAGGCAGTTCGTCCACCTCCACCTGCACACGCAGTACTCGCTGCTGGACGGCGCGTGCCGGCTGGACGACCTCGTGCACCAGGCCCAGGCCCACGGCTCGCCGGCCATGGCCATCACGGACCACGGCAACTGCTTCGGCGCGGTGAAGTTCTACAAGAAGGCGACGAAGGCGGGGCTCCGCCCCATCATCGGGTGCGAGGCCTACGTGGCCATGGGCTCGCGCTTCGATACGGGCGCGGCCGTGGGCGGCAAGCGGCCCTACCACCACCTCGTGCTCCTGTGCGAGAACGAGAAGGGCTACAAGAACCTCTGCAAGCTCGCCACCGCGGCCTTCCTCGAGGGCTTTTCGTACAAGCCGCGCATGGACAAGGAGCTCCTGCGCCAGCACAGCGAGGGGCTCATCGCGCTCTCCGCGTGCCTGGGCGGCGAGGTGCCCCAGCACATCCTCCGCGGCCAGAACGAGGAGGCCCTCCGCTCGGCCCTCGAGCTGCAGTCCATCTTCGGCGAGGGCAACTTCTACATCGAGCTCCAGGACCAGGGCCTGCCGGAGCAGAAGGAGGTGAACACGCACCTCCTCGACCTGCACCGGGAGACGGGCATCCCCCTCGTGGCCACCAACGACGTCCACTTCCTCAAGAAGGAGGACTTCGACGCCCACAACGTGCTCCTCGCCATCCAGATGAAGACGACCCTGGAGGAGCGCAAGAACTCCGGGAAGATGGCCTACAGCCCCGAGCACTACCTCAAGAGCCCCGCGGAGATGTGGGAGCGCTTCGGCCACGAGGCCTCGTCCCTCGAGAACACGGTGGCCATCGCAAAGCGGTGCCACTTCGGCTTCGACACCAAGTCCAAGCACTACCCCGTCTTCCAGGTGCCCGAGGGGGAGAGCACCAACTCCTACTTCGTGAAGGTGGCGCGGGACGGCTTCCAGCGCCGCGTGGCCATGGGCCTCCTGTCGCGGCCCGGCGCGCGGCGGCGCGAGGACTACGAGGTGCGCCTCGAGGAGGAGCTCGCCCTCATCGAGAAGATGGACCTCGCCGGCTACTTCCTCGTGGTGTGGGACTTCATCCGCTACGCCCGGGAGCACGACATCCCCGTGGGCCCGGGGCGCGGCTCGGCGGCGGGCTCCTTCGTGTCCTACTGCATGGGCATCACCGACCTGGACCCGCTCCGCTACGACCTCCTCTTCGAGCGCTTCCTCAACCCCGAGCGCGTCAGCATGCCCGACATCGACATCGACTTCTGCATGCGGGGCCGCGGCCAGGTCATCGAGTACGTGACGGGGAAGTACGGCCGGGACAACGTGGCGCAGATCATCACCTTCGGCGAGATGAAGGCGCGCCTCGCCATCCGGGACGTGGGCCGCGCCCTCGGCGTGCCCCTCGACAAGGTGGACAAGGTCGCCAAGAACGTGCCCGAGGACGTGGGCGTCACCATCGAGCAGGCCCTCGCCAACTCACCGCCCCTCAAGGCCATGTACGACCAGGACCGGGAGGTGCGCGAGGTGCTCGACGTGGCCAAGCGCCTCGAGGGCCTCACGCGCCACGCCTCCACGCACGCGGCGGGCGTGGTCATCGCGCCCCACCCCATCACCGAGTACTGCCCGCTCCACAAGGGCAGCGGCGGCAAGGAAGACATCACGACCCAGTACAGCAAGGACGAGATCGAGTCGCTCGGCCTCCTGAAGATGGACTTCCTGGGCCTCAAGACGCTCACCATCCTGGCGGACGCGCTCGCGCTCATCCGCCGCTCGGGGCTGGAGCCGCCGGACCTCTCGGACCTCCCGCTGGACGACGTCAAGACGCTCGAGCTGTTCGGGCGCGGCGACACGGACGGCGTGTTCCAGTTCGAGTCGGGCGGCATGAAGGACATCCTCCGCCAGCTCAAGCCCAAGCGCTTCGAGGACCTCATCGCCCTGAACGCGCTCTACCGCCCCGGACCGCTGGACGCCAAGATGATCCCCAAGTACATCGCGCGCGCCCACGGCCGCGAGGACGCTTCGGTGCCCCTCAAAGAGGTGGAGCCGATCCTCAAGGAGACCCTGGGCGTCATCGTGTACCAGGAGCAGGTGATGCTCATCGCCCACCGCGTGGCGGGCTTCACCCTCGGGCAGGCGGACACCCTGCGCAAGGCCATGGCGAAGAAGGACGCGGCGGCCATGCAGGTCCAGCGAGAGCAGTTCCTCGAGGGGTGCAAGAAGCGCGGCGTGGACGGCAGGCGCGCGGCCGAGCTCTTCGACAACATGGAGACCTTCGGCCGCTACGGCTTCAACAAGTCGCACTCCGCGGCCTACGCCCTCGTGGCCTTCCAGACGGGCTACCTCAAGGCGCACTTCCCGACGCACTTCATGGCGGCCACGCTCTCCGTCCTCTCGGGGAACACGGACGAAGTCCTCAAGTACATGACCTCCTGCCGCGAGATGGGGATCAAGCTCCTGCCGCCCGACGTGAACGTGAGCGAGGAGGGCTTCACCATCGAGGGCGGCGCGGTCCGCTACGGCCTCGGCGCCATCAAGAACGTGGGGCAGGGCGCGGTGGAGGCGGTCCTCGAAGCCCGCGGCCGCGTGGGACGCTTCACCGACCTCTTCCACTTCTGCCGCGAGGTGGACCGCTTCCACGTCAACCGTCGCGTGCTCGAGAACCTCGTGCAGTCGGGCGCCATGGACACCTTCGGCGTGCCGCGGTGGGACGTGTCGGCCTCCCTCGACCAGGCCATGGGCTCCGCGGCCAAGGCGCAGGACGACAAGGCGCGCGGGCAGGCGGCGCTCTTCGGCGGCGAGGGCTGGCAGGAGCCCGAGGCGCAGTACGTCAAGGGCCAACCCTGGCACGACATGGACCGCTTTGCCAAAGAGAAGGAGAGCCTCGGCTTCTACCTGAGCGGCCACCCGCTCATGGAGCAGGAGGACAAGCTGCGTCGCTACGCCACCCACCGCCTCTCCGAGCTGGAGCGCGTCGCCGACGGCACCGAGGTGACCGTGGGCGGCGTGGTGGCCACGTGGCACCAGAAGAAGAGCAAGGCGAAGGGCGAGATGTACGGCATCCTCGCGCTCGAGGACCTCGAGGCGCGCGTGGAGGCCATGCTCTTCACCAAGGACAACGTCTTCGAGGAGTACCACGCGGCCGTGGTGAAGGACGCCCCCGTGCTCGTGGTGGGTAA
>JGI20214J51088_10003172_pt1 | contig 10886 bp, 12 predicted proteins | sample WetSurMetagenome_FD_51088 | JGI IMG/M metagenome (IMG submission 51088) | reverse complement strand
GTATTTCCCGCAATATTCTCCAGTGCCTTAGAGGCGAGCTCCGGTGTGATGGAATCGTGGATTAACCGTGCGTAAGCGATGACACGGTTCAAAGATCCTTCCAGCTCGCGGATATTCTGGCGGATGTGTTGAGCTATAAGCTCGAGCGTATCCGGTGTCATGGTTACGCCTTTTTGCTTTGCCTTGGCTTCAAGGATATGCAGGCGGGTATCGAAATCGGGGAATTGGATATCAGCAATAAGGCCGCCTTCGAGACGCGACCGGAGCCGCTCGCTAATCTGGGACATCAACTGCGGCGGGTTGCTGCTGGTCACCGCAATCTGGCGGCTGGCATTCTGCAGTTCCTTAATATTGTGTAGGAGGCTTTCCTCGGTCTGTTCCTTGCCGAATATGAAATCGATATCATCGATTAAAAGCATATCCGCATTTCTATACTTGTTGCGGAACTCTTCGGTATTCCTCTCCTTAAGGGCGGTGACAAATTCGTTGGTATACTGCTCGCCGCTGGCGTAAAGGACCTTCAAATTATTGGCAACCGCCTGGTGTCCGATAGCCTGTAGCAGGTGGGTCTTGCCCAGTCCAGGGCCGCCGCAAATAAGCAGAGGATTATAGGTTAAACCCGGCCGTTCCGTAATTTCCTGTGCTGCAGAGTAGGCAAGCTGATTAGTGCCGCCGACAACAAACGAGTTAAAGGTGAAATTGGAGTTAAGCACGGGTAAATCACGCTGTTGAGCTTGAGGGGGCGGCAGCTGTTTGGCCCCATTTATGCTGAAATGAATCGAGACATCACGGCGAATAATTCCGATGAGTGTTTTTTCGATAAGAGAGTGCTGGTTCTTCTCCAGGTATGCGGCGACAAAGGTATTAGGTACACCAATTGTAAACCGGTTATCCTCGAAACTCAGGCCCAGAGTTTTTTCCAACCAGGTTTTATAATTCGTTTTACTGACTTGTATCTGGAGCTCGCCTAAAGCGGCGTCCCAAATCTCGCGAGCGGATTTATATTCCAACGGATTTTCTCCGGATAATAAACTTTATTTAAAGTTAACAAATAATTAAAAATGTATAATTGCATATTCATATGACTATTTAGACAAACGCCTTTAAGGTTAGCACAATGAATTTTAGGGCAGCAAGGAATATGGCAATGGTTCAGGGCTATTTTTTATGATACGTTAAGGTTAAAAGGTCGTTGTACCTAGCTCTTTTTGCCTCGTTTTAACCCACAGACATAAACGTCCTGCGGTTGTTAAGAATATTTTTTGATGTTAGAATTCTCTGGGAGAAGTCGTAAATTGCGCATTGTCTTTATGGGGTCCCCGGAATTTGCGGCGGTGCCGCTGGAACGGCTGGTGCTGAACCGGTACCAGATAGCGGCAGTGTACACCCAGCCGGACCGGCCGTCCGGAAGAGGCCGGTCTCTCGCCCATTCTCCTGTTAAGCGAGCAGCTCTGGAGCTAGGGTTAAAGATATTACAGCCGCCGAAACTGAAAGCAGAAGAAGCCACGGCAGAACTCCGCGGTATAGCTCCCGACGTAATCGTGGTCGCCGCCTTCGGGCAAATTTTACCAAAGGTGGTTCTTGAGTTGCCGCGGTACGGCTGCATCAATATTCACCCATCATTATTACCGCGTTTTCGCGGGTCATCGCCGATACCGGCGACAATACTGAGCGGAGACCGGTTTACCGGGGTGAGCATTATGAAGATGGATGAGGGGTTGGATACCGGTCCGATCCTTGTCCAGTCCCAGATTCCTGTAACCGGATACGACGACACCGGAAGCCTGACGAGGAAACTATCATCGATATCAGCGGATATGATTCAGGACACGCTGGTGAGGTGGGTGCGGGGGGAGATTACTCCCAGACCGCAGACCGGAACTGCCGCCTACGCCCCGACGATAAATAAAGAGCAGGGAGAAATCGACTGGAACCAACCGGCGGCAAACATATGGCGCCAGGTAAGAGCCTACCAGCCGTGGCCGGGAGCATTTACCCGGTGGCAGAGTAAACGTCTGGAAATCATACGTAGTATACCGCTGCCCTGGCCGGAACGGATCGGGGCAGGCCAGGTGGTAGACCTGAAAAAGACCGGCGTAAAAGCCGTCTTCGGCATCGGAACGGGGGATGGGGTCCTGGGCGTCTTAGCCTTGCAGGTGGAAGGAAGACGGGCCACTACTGCTGAAGAGTTCGTACGGGGGCAGAGGAATTTTATCGGGGCCAAACTACCTTCCTAATAATACTTCAAATACCACCAATCCTTCAGCAGAAGGACTAATATTTCAATACCCCACCCCACCTGTGGAAATTCTAAGCATGAAATACGAAATAAATTTTAATTATTTTTGATTCTATCGGGGCTTCGGATTAGAATGATAGGGAGAGGTGGTGAGTTACTATGCTGCTCTATTTAATCATCATGATACCGCCTTTGATCTTCATGATCTGGGCCCAGTACAGGGTATCGTCGTCATTCAAGAAATATTCGAAGATAGCCAATATGAACGGGATGACCGGCACACAGGCGGCTACACGGCTGTTGGCTTATAACGGTCTGAATAACGTAAGGATAGAAGGGATAAAAGGTCAGCTAACCGACCACTATGATCCCCGCAGTAAGGTGCTGCGTCTATCGTCCGGCGTGGCGAATAAGGCTTCGGTAGCCGCTCTGGGTATTGTGGCTCACGAGGTAGGGCATGCCGTTCAGGACAAGGCCGGCTACGCCCCTATGAGAGTGAGGAGCACCCTGGTCCCCGTAGCCAACATCGGCAGCCAGTTCGGTTTTATATTAGTCATAATCGGCATCATTCTTTTCTGGGTAGGTTTGGCTTTTGGGGAGTGGGTGGCCTGGATAGGTGTAGGATTATTTGCAGCGGCGGTACTTTTCTCCCTGGTGACGCTGCCTGTGGAACTGAACGCTTCCAACCGTGCCCGTGAGATGCTGCAAAAGGCTGGGCTGGTATCCGTGCAGGAATATAATGGAGCAAGTGCCGTCCTTTCCGCGGCGGCTTTAACCTATGTTGCTGCTCTGCTGCAGGCTGTTGCCCAGCTATTCTACTTCCTGCTGCTGGTAGGCGGAATGAGGCGGGACTAGGGACCGGAGAATTATGATTAATGAATTAGGATTAAAGAACAATAACCAATAACTAAGATACAATAACCAAACAAATACAAAATTAAAAATAACAAATTCCAAACTCTAGTTCTCTAAAATTTTAAGACGGACACAAAATCCCCCTTAGTACCCTTTGAAAAAGGGGGAGACATGCGAATCTCTCCCTTTTTCAAAGGGAGATTGAGAGGGATTTGGGTTCAAAAGAAGGAGACGGACTTGCCGGAATCACCGGACATGGGACAATTTGCCACCCTGGTAGGAATAATCGCCCGTCTGCGTGCGCCTGACGGATGTCCGTGGGACCGGAAGCAGACGCACCAGTCGCTGCGCGAGTATGTCCTGGAAGAATGCTACGAAGTCCTGGATGCGCTCGATGCCGCCGATAGTAAAAAGCTTTGTGGTGAGCTGGGCGACCTGATGCTCCAGATAGTGCTGCAGACTCAAATCGCCCATGAAGCCGGTGAGTTCGAAATGGCGGACGTCCTGACAGAAATCAATGCTAAACTGATCCGCCGTCACCCCCATGTATTCGGGAATATCACTGTAAAGGATGCCGCGGAGGTCTCCAACAACTGGGAGCAGATTAAACAGGGCGAACGCAAAGATCGCGGCGATGATCCCTCGGTGCTTGCCAGCGTACCGAAGAGCATGCCCGCGCTGGCCTACAGTCAGGAATTACAGGGCAGAGTTGCCCGTGTGGGCTTCGACTGGAAAGACGATGAAGGTGTTATCGACAAACTCGTCGAGGAAGTAAAAGAGTTCAAAGAGACGCAGAGTCCAGTGCAGCAAGCCGAGGAATTCGGCGATATAATGTTTACACTGGCTAATATCGCCCGCCGGATGAACATCGACCTTGAAACTACCCTCCGGGAAGCCAGCAATAAGTTTTACCGGAGGTTTACAATGATGGAAGTGCTGTGCCGGCAACGCATGGTCAAGTTTGCTGATTTATCATTCGATGAACAGAACTTGCTATGGGATGAAGCCAAGAGGCTGAACCAATTGAGATAGGAGGAAAAACTATGCGGGTCACGATCGGTCAGGTCAGGGAGATGAAGCGGAAAGGTGAGAAAATAACGATGCTCACCGCCTATGACTACTCCACGGCTAAGATTGTTGATGAGGTGGGCGTACCGCTCATCCTGGTAGGGGACAGCCTGGGGGTGGTAATGCTGGGATATGATTCCACGTTACCGGTAACTCTGGATGTCATGCTGCACCACACCAAAGCGGTGGTGCGAGGTTCCCAAAAAGCTATGGTCATCGGCGACATGCCTTTCATGACCTACCACATATCAGTCGAGCAGGCCATGACCAACGCCGGCCGTTTCATGCAGGAAGCCGGATGCCAGGCGGTGAAGCTGGAAGGCGGGGTAACCGTAGAAGATAAGATCAGAAGGATCGTCGAATGCGGGATTCCAGTCTGCGGTCACATAGGGCTGACGCCGCAATCTATCAACCAGCTCGGCGGTCATAAAATTCAGGGTAAGACTCCTGAGGCGGCCAAACGCTTAATAGACGACGCTCTGGCGGTGGAGAGAGCGGGAGCTTTCGCCGTAGTTCTGGAGACAGTACCCGCGCCGCTGGCCGCTTTAATTTCAAAAAAATTGGCTATTCCTACTATCGGTATCGGTGCCGGTGCCGGGTGTGACGGCCAGGTACAGGTAATCAACGATCTTATCGGATCATATACGGACTTTGTGCCGAAGCATGCCAAACGGTATGCGCAGGTAGCAGAGGTCATCAAGACGGCAGTAACCGGATATTATACGGAGGTCAAAGAGGGAAAATTCCCGACCGATGCCCAGAGCTTCACGATGGACGAAAGTGTTCTGGAGAGCCTTAAATAAAAAGCACGAAATACGAATATCGAAATTTGAAATAAAACCAAAATTGTAAATTCAAAATGTACGGGGCACGGAATTCCGTGCCCCGTGTTTTAAGAGGGCATTATGGATGTAATAGAAACCGTTGCTGAGATGCAGAAGGTGCGGAAATCCCTGAAGGGACCGGTCGGTTTCGTCCCAACAATGGGTTATCTGCATGAAGGCCACCTGGAGTTAACGCGCCGGGCGAAAGCGGAATGCGATATCGCAGTTGTCAGCATCTTTGTTAATCCTACCCAGTTTGGGCCTAAAGAGGACTTTGAAAAGTATCCCCGCGACACCGAACGAGATTTAAAGCTACTTGAAGATGTGGGTACCGACTATGTATTTATGCCGTCGCCAAAGGATATTTACCCGCCAGGTTACAGTACCTGGATAGATGTGGAGAAGGTTACGAATCGACTGGAAGGGGCCGCCCGCCCGGGCCATTTCCGGGGAGTGGCGACAGTCGTAAACATACTGTTTAATATAGTCCAGCCTGATAAAGCTTATTTCGGCCAGAAGGACGCCCAGCAGTGTGTTGTCATCAAGAAGATGATCAGAGACCTGAATATGCCGCTGGAAATGATCATCGTTCCCACCGTGCGGGAGCCGGACGGCCTGGCGATGAGCAGCCGCAATGTTTATCTTACTACGGCAATGCGGCAGCAGGCGCCGGTCCTGAACCAAACACTAAAGCTGGCGGAAACGCTCTGGAGACAGGGTGAAACGAGTGCGGCAAAGGTGCGGCAGCAGATGACCGATCTCATTCAGCTACAACCACTGGCGAAGATCGAATATATTGATATCGCAGACACAGATACACTTGAAGAACTGCAAACCATAAAGCCGGGGACGCTGATCTCGATGGTGGTGCGGTTTGGTAATACAAGGCTGCTGGACAACATCATACTGGAATAGCTCAAAGCTTAAAACTTACGGAACTGAAAAAAGATATAAGAACAGGGGCTACTTTTTCTCACTCTGTCTCTCACGGAGCCTGAGTTCGCGGCGGGCTTGAGCCTGGGCGTTGCGCCTTTTATTCTCTTCAGTCTCTAAAATTAAGGGTGGTATTTCTTTCGGGTGACCCGTGCCATCAAGGGACACGAATGTCAGGTAAGCCGAGACCGTATGGCGGCATTCCCCGGTCAGCAGGTTCTCCGATTCGACCCGGACTCCGATTTCCATTGAGGTCCGTCCAGCATAGTTGAGGCTGGATTTACAGGTCACCAGGTCGCCAACGAAGACCGGTGAGAGAAAGTCCATCCGGTCGATAGAGGCGGTCACCACATTGCTCCTGGCGTGCCTGACCGCTACAACGGACGCCACCTGGTCGATAAGTTTCATGATCACACCGCCATGGACATTGCCGGACTTGTTAATATCCTGCGGCATCATTACCTGGGACATGATAACGGAGGTCTTTTTGACAGTCTTACCCTGTAAAGGCATAAGGCTCCTTAAGTAAAATTTCTAAATTCTGAGAACAATACCAAAATACCAAAATTTAAAACACCTGGATTCCCGATCTTTCAAGTACCTGGAGAATTCACCCCCACCTTAGTCCTCTCCCTTCAAGGGAGAGGGAAGAATTAGATGAGATATTATTGGATCGGGAATGACCCATAACCCACGCCTACCAAACCAACTTTATCGATGTAAATATTATTATGACTCTAACACAATGCGGGCGTCTACAGCCAGTACGCCGTCCTTATAAGCAAAAACAGGGTTCAGGTCCAGTTCTTTGATCTGAGGGTTTTTCTCCACGAAATCGGATACTTTCAATATCAGGTCTTCCAATGCTTTGATATCCGCAGGTTCCTGGCCACGGTAACCTTCCAGTAGTTTGTATCCTTTGATCTCTCGAATCATTTCGGCGGCATCACGTTGTAAAAGGGGGACAATGCGGAACGAAACGTCTTTGAGCAGCTCAACAAGGATGCCGCCCAGACCGAACATGATCACCGGGCCAAACTGGGCATCCTTACTCATACCGATGATAACCTCAGTACCGGGGCGTGCCATCTTCTGTACACTGACGCCCTGGATTTCAGCTTCAGGGAATTTTTCCTTTACTGATGCGATGATGTCGCGGTATGCTTTGCCCACCTGAGTAACATTAACCAGTTTTGTCTTTACACCGCCGGCATCGCTCTTGTGGACAATATCCGGTGATGCGATTTTCAGGACTACCGGGAAACCTAGCTCTTTACTGATATCAACAGCTTCCTGCTTTGTCCTCGCCAGTTTTGTTTCAACGACAGGAATCCCTGCCAGGCGCAGGAGCTCCTTAGACTCAAATTCATTTAGCAGTTTGCTATGGTTGGCAGATTGGGTAACCATTTACTCCTCCGTTGCAGAATAGTCAACTGTTGTTATTCTACCCCATATTTGAAGGGAAGGTAAAATAAAAGGGAGGGCTATTAACCCTCCTAATACCTGTCAACCTACATGTTTATGATTTTAATTGCTCTGGCCGGACAGGCGCGGACGCAATCGCCGCAGGCTTTACACAGAGAGGGATCGGGCATGGGGGGCTCATTGGGAGCCTCCTGCCTTAATAGTTTGCGGGTACAGGCTTGAGCAGCGAGGCATACTCCTTTCTCGCATTTCCTCGGGTCGCATTTTTCGAAATCAACCAGGGCAACTTTCGATGGCATCTTTCTTCTCCGGAGGCGAACTGCCTCCTTACTAAATTATCAGGCATGGACCCTGCCGGACTCTTCGGCACCGCAGACAGAAGCTGGCGGTACCGGCATCATCAACCGTTCCGGACCTGCCGTTCCGCATTCAGGACAGCTTACTTCGGTATCCTTCGATATTTCGGCATCTTTCGAGTAACGGAACTCCTCGAATTTCTCACCACACTTTTTACATCTATAATTGATAATTGGCATATTTGCCTCATCGCCNGGAGGATTTATCATTTATCATCTTTCATTTAACATTGATTTAAAAATACTACCAATATTACAATAAAACCTTAAATTCGAAGCACGAAATACGAACCAGAATCAAAATACCAAATTACAAACAATTAGTAATGATTAAATCCCGCTTGGGACTAACTGTCCCGTGTTATCCCCCTCAAGAAAAACCGGTTGGCGAGCAGGAAGATGTTGCGGTAGAACTATCAGAGCCCGCTCCACAGCCGGTGGTAAACGCGGAAAAGACACGGCGCGGACTTTCAGTCTCGCATTTGGGGCACTTTATATCTTTATCATTTTCGTTAATACTGCGGCGTATCTCGAATTTAGCGCCGCACTTCTGACATTTATATTCGTAGATTGGCATGAATATCCTCCTGTATAAAATCAAAACTTATCCTTCAGCCGAAGGACAAAACCAAAGCAAAAAGGTTAAAACCAGAGTACCGAGAATATACCTGTAATCGCATGTTCCCTACCCATGGGAGATCAAGTCCGGGCTTCAGGGATGCTTCTGGCCAGGATGCTTTGTTTCTCAATCCGGCTGGTCTGCACATCACGCAGCAGGCTGATGGCNTGGGAAATACGCGTATCCGCCAGGCTGTAATAAATAGTCGCTCCCTCCCGGCGGGGAATTACCAAACCACGCTCCCGCATTATAGCCAGGTGCTTTGACACATTTGACTGCCGCAATTCCAGTCGCCGTGTCAACTCGTTTACCGATACCTCGCCTTTACCCAACTCATTTAAAATCAAGAGCCGGTTGGCATCCGCCAGGGTTTTACAAAACTCGGCGTGCAGCCGGTAGATAGCCGTTTTTTCCGAACTTTCCAATTTCGCTTACCTCATATTACTACATACTCATATTAGCACATAAGACGCCAGGAGTCAATGATTAAACACGGTTATCCAGCGACCGCCGGAAATACACTGCAATTCAGTATCAATCGGAATACGAAATCCTTGACTTGACGATTGAGGTCTTTTCATTCGATTTTAGAGAACCCCCTCACCTCCGTATCGCGGTACGGGGCAGGCTGTGCAACCAAGGACATAGGTAACAAGTTAACTAAACACATAGGTAACACTTTTCCTCTTATTCAGGGCGGATATAGGAGGGGGAAGGGGTTTCAAGGAGAAGCAATGTGGGTACAACAAACCCAAAGGAATGGGACCGAAGGAAACCAACCAGCCTTCCTTGGCCTCAGCGATACCTACCATTTATCCCACCAGGGCTTCACTTATTATTTATTACTTGGTTCCTACTCATGAGTCTCTTGCGTAAAACAGACGAATTTTATTAGCTAGTGTGAGGATAAAATTCTTGACTTGCGGTTTTTGTGTCCTCTAAACTATTTAATATATCCTATATATACTATTCGTCCCGGTCGTTATATTTACCGCCAAATCGACAATTATGATGGGCAATTTGATCTTGATCACAATGATCGGATAGAAGAGAAAATAACCTATGTTATCAAGTCGTTCTTTGTTCTACAGGATTATATTGTTAGTCCCCGTTTTATTATCGTTATTCTTGGGGATTGCTTCCTGCGGAACAAAGGTCGCTGCTTTTAGTCCTTTAACTGTTTTGTCAATCGTTCAAGGCAATGTGCTTATTCAAAAACCAGGCTCTGGTAATTGGAGCGCTGGAAAAGCGGGGACGACACTGCAAGCCGGTGATAAGATCAAAACCGAATCCGGTACTACGGCTACGGTCACCTTCTTTGATGGCAGTACTATCGATTTAAATGGTGGCACTGAGATATCTCTGGATGAACTGGTCAGTAAATCATCAACCACACCCAAGACCATTAAAATAGGTCAGACAATTGGTGAGACTAGCAGCAACGTTATAAAGTTGATTGACCCGGCATCCCGTTATGAAATTGATACTCAATCCGGTGTGGCTGCCGTCAGGGGTAGTAAAATGGTGGTACAGGTAGTAACTGATGGTACTACCAATGTTTACAACGTGGAAGGTACTATTAGTTTCGCTGCTCAAGGGCAAGAGGTCATGATTCCCGTNGGCTCGGTCAGTTCCGCTAAACCCGGCGAAACGCCATCCGCACCGCAACCCGGAACACCGCCTGCCATCGGGGGTTCGAGTGCGACTTCGATCTCTTCGCGAGTTGGCTGGCANCTGACAGGGTTGTATCTTAATTCCGGCGATAANTTTTATGTGGATTATCGCGGTGGAAGTTGGACTGTCGATTACAAGAACTTCCCTTATGTCGGTCCGGCTGGTTACTCCGCTGATATAGATAAGACAATTGCTCCTGGATCCAACGCTAAGATAGACACTTCCGTACCTTATGGTTACCTACTGGGGAAAGTAGGGAGTGGTAAAGAAATACTTATCGGTAATAAAGGGCACCAATTTACTGCAGATATAAGTGGTTTCCTGTCCCTGAGAATTAATGATGTCGACTCTGCTTTGGGAGATAACGACGGCTCCGTTACTGTTAATCTACGTGGTCCTGCGACAACAACAAATGTGGATAGTAGCAGCAATCTGGTAGCCCTTAACGTGCCCGCTTCTGGAAGTGGCGGATTTAATTACACCCAGGGAACCTACCTCGAGGGTTTCGAGTTCACGGCAAACAGTGCCATCCGCATCACCCAACTGGGCGCCTACGACTCCAACTACTCTCACCTGACCAATGGTGCCGAGACCTTTTCCCCCGTTGAGGTAGCGGTGTACAACCTTACTACACATACCCAGNTGGNGTCTGTCACTATAAAAGCTTCTGATCCCTTGACCGGGGTCTTTCACTATGCTTCACTCGTCACTCCCATAGTTTTGAACATGAAGGACAACTACGCAGTCGTCTGGGTCTCGGGCACAAACTATTACATTGCATCACCAACCCTCTCCCGGAGTGATGTAAATTCAGCGATCACTTATGTAGGCGCCGTCGGCTACGGCCCAGGGGGTCTCACTCAGACGAGCAAGATGGTCGAGCCCGATTGGTT
>JGI20214J51088_10003171_pt1 | contig 10890 bp, 10 predicted proteins | sample WetSurMetagenome_FD_51088 | JGI IMG/M metagenome (IMG submission 51088) | reverse complement strand
GGGACATCGCGGTGACTGCGCGTAGCACCTCTACGGTGCGAGACATACTACAGCCGCGCACTCTACCAGGCTGAGTTAAGGCGGGCCTCTCGCTACCAGGTATTCCTTGTACTTAAGTCCTTCGAGCCTAAAGCTCCAAAGATCTTTTTTGGTTGGGACCCTCCCGATGGGAAAATATTATTATGGGATGCGATTTTGCTGCTCACTGATGCTTATAGGAATTATGTCTGATGCCCATGACAGCATCCAGGGGGTCAAGGATGCTCTGCGCATCTTCAAAGAAAGGAAAATTGACCTGCTCCTCTTCGCCGGGGACATGATCGGCTCCGGCAACTGCTATACCTTCGAAGGCTTTGGCATTCCCATGAAGCTGGTCTACGGAAACAATGACGGCGACCGCGTCGGCCTCTTCCGCGAGTTTGCCCGCGTGGGTGGCGAGTACCTGGGCGACTTTGGGGAGATCGAGGCAGGCGGCCTGAAGATCGCCCTCATGCACGGCACCGAGGAGCCGCTGGTAAAGGCCGTGGTAGCCTCTCAGCTCTACGATGTGGTTGTCCGCGGCCATAACCATCGCGCTGAAGCGACAAGGCACGAGAGGACGCTCCTGATCAACCCTGGCGAGATCTGGGGCCACTTCACCGGCAGCTCCAGCATCGCCATCCTGGACACCGCCAGCATGGCAGTGGAGATTATATCGCTGGGCAGTTTCAAGACATTTCGCGAGATTCTCAGAGAATGATGCAAATGGCATCCGGCGTCTTCATTCCCTTACTGGGATGCTCTCTTTTGGTGCAGCAGCGAGGCGAGATGGTTAGCCGGATCTATTTCGCCCAGGAGATCCCCTCCGAGTCCTCCCCGCTGGCAGAGGAGATCGCCGCCTACCTGGAAGGAAGCGGGCGTTGCCCCAAGGCAGAGCTGGACATGTCCGGCTGCACCGATTTTCAAAAGCAGATCTATGAGCTGGTGCGGTTGATACCGCGCGGCGCGACGGCAACCTACGGCCAGGTGGCAGAATGCGCGGGCCATCCTGGCGCTGCTCGGGCCGTGGGCAACGCCATGGCGGCAAATCCCTTCGCCATCCTGGTGCCATGCCACCGCGTGGTCGCCAAGAATGGCCTGGGCGGATATGCCTGGGGCAGGGAGATGAAGGAGAAGCTGCTGATAATGGAAAGTGAGAAGGGCAAAAGCGGATGATATTTCCCGCATTGGGCAGCGCACCGCGTTAGCCTTCGTCGCCTGGCAATGCTTTTCGACTGGTTGCGCAAGAAGCCGACGGCAATGCGGTCCGACTGCCAGGCCATGAGCGCCAGCCCGCTCTCAACGGCCCCCTTTCCAGGGCGCATTCGGCGATTCATCCCCGCGGTGATCTCATGCCCTCTCCCCGGCGCTAGCCGCACGAGTCCGCCCACGCGCGCGCGGGTGCTGGGCTGCCCATGTTCCGCAGGCTTGAAGGCGAAAAGCAGAAGCCTGCGAAAATTATTTTAGCCATGACGAACAAAAAATATAAAATATTCCTGCAGGTCCCATCCTATGAGCACAAAGATCATTGAATGCATTTACGAAGGTGGCATCTCAGACCACCTGTCAAGTTGACCTGGAAGAGGGCAAAAAGGTCAGGAACTGTGTAGTCCCGAAAATTCTGGAATAAACAAGTAATGCTAACCTACGAAATCTTCTTAATCTATAATTATCAATAGGTGCTGCTAATTGGATTAAGATCTCAATGCACTGGGAGAGAAATGGTATTTGAGGCTAAAGTCTGAAAGGTGATCTAATGAAAATAATGAAATTGGTTATGGTTATATCATTCTTGGTATTATTTTCAACGACAGTTGACGCATTGCCTTCTCATAGCTCTCAAGAATGGAGTGGCTGCTGGTACGACATTTCAGGAGCTTGGGGAAAGCTCTATTTTACCATAACAAATGGTCAAACGTTCCATGCGGATTTCACAGGATCTCCTGATTGGCCTGGAGGAACAATAGATGGATCAATTCGCGATGATCAGCAAAATTGGATTGTGGAAGGTGATTATAGAAATAGCAAACAACACGATACAATCACATTTAAATTTAATCATTATTATTTGAATACAATTGCACCGGTAGACTTTTTCCAGCTCGATCGGTCCGGCAATAGAATAAGTCAGAGTTCCTCTTGGAAAAGATGCACGCCGATTTAATTAGGAGGATTACTAATGAAAATATATTTCTTATCAGGAATGTTATTCCTTGTATTGCTTCAGGTCTCCTGTAATTCTGTATGGGCTGCAGAAACTCGCGAATTTCAGATACTTCCTGGAGGCTGCCAAGTTGGCCTTCATGTACCAAATGTCCCTAATGTAGATATCTATATAGATGGCAATTACGTGGGCAATAGCGGTTCCGTTGAACCCTATACGCTCTATGTGACAACGACCATCGGTTATCATAATGTCAAATTAGCAAAGAACGGATGTGAGAAAACTTACAGCAATGTATTCTTTGAAGATAAAGGATATAGGTTGGTGCCATTGGATTTCTGCGAGTGCAATTGATTGATAAAACACATCCCTCAGCAAAAACCAAGCGATGGGAAGGGTTCGTCATATATTTCCTTGAATAACATCTAAAAATCAAGAATGTGAGGCTTTCCCCATATCCTTCATTTCGGGAGTACGCATGAGCTAAAATAGCTGAAAATGCTTGAGCCTCAGCTCTTTTCCGCGGGATGAGTGGAATGGCTTAGGTTAATGGTAAGCTCGGCGATGTTCATGATGTAATCAAGCATGCGCTCCAGACTGCTGGCCAGAATAAGCCGGACCACCATCTCGGGATCTCCTTTGTAGTCCCCGGAGTTTGCTATCCCCTCCACATGCTTCTGAATCTCCCTGATCCTGTCGATCAGCTCATTGGCCTTATTGGAGTTGGTCTGAAGAAGATAGGATATGGAGTCGTCAAGGAGGCTTCCCAGCAATGATTCCATGCGGAAGATCTCATCCTTCAAGTCGTCAGGAAGGTTGTACTTTCGCTGGCCTGCGATACCGGCAATGCGATAGGCGTGGTCTGCAATGCGCTCCAGGTTGGATGAAGCCTGCATGTAATTGAAGGCAGTGATGGGGTTAAGAGTCTCCTGTTTTACGGAGCCGGATCTCAGGATCTCTGTGAACTGTCTCGCGATGAGAAGATTAAGCCGGTCCACATCATTGTCCCTCTGGATCACATCTGCCGCCAGCTCCTCGTTGTTATTCAAAAGGCTGGAGAGCGAATCTGTGATCATGGATTTCACTACGGTCCTGATTCGCTTCAGAGCCCTCTCGGATTGAAGCTCCTCGGAGCTCAAAAGATCCTGAATTACCACCTTGTTGATGGTCTCCTCTAAAATCTCGGGCCCTATGAGCTTGTTGACGATCATGTGCAGATCCTTCTTCTGAATGGAGGACATATGCCCGGAGGTGACCTCAATGGTTCGGTAGCCGCCCACATAGCATCCGATGATGTCTCTTACCAGATGCTCTCCCGTTTTGTCTCCAATATCCAGGCGCACTCGCATCTCACGCTCAGAGCGATCTGTGGAGAGCGTCAGAGCCCCGTTATCGCCCTGATTGATGTAAATTATAGAACCGGCGGAGATGCTGTTCTTGGTCGCCCAGCTCTTGGGAAGTGAGACTATAAATGTCGACTTGCCGGTCCGCTGCACCTTTCGTGTGTCCATAATTAGCCCTAGTTGAGATGCTCTCTCTTAGCTTCCACCATATAGACGATGGTCTCGCAAATATTGCAGATATGATCGCCAATCCGTTCCATGTGCCTGTTGACCAGCAGCAGGGCAGTTGCCTCGGTAATCACTTCCGGCCTTTCAATGATTATTTTCAGAATCTTGGTCCTCGCTTTGACATACAGCCCATCGATCTCATAATCCCATTTGGTAACCTGCCTTGCCATATCTGCATCGCTGTTCATAAGGGCCTCCATGGACCCTTCGAGCATCTTTTCGCAGATCTCAGCCATGTGGGGGATATACTCCAGCTTCGTTATCTGGACCTTGTTTTGCGATTGGGTGGTAACTCTGGCCACATCCACCGCCAGGTCTCCGATCCTCTCCAGATCTATGCCTATCTTCAGTATGCCTATGATGCGCCTGAGATCCTTGGCCATGGGCTGCTGCAAAGCGAGAAGCTCCATGCAAAGATTCTCTATCTTCTGGCTCTGGTCATCCATTTCCTGATCATGCTTGATGACCTCTTTTGCCAGATCCATATTATAATCACGCAACGCTGAGACAGACTTGTCTATGGCCTCAGCACCACGATTCGCCTGATCCTTTGCGAGATTCTTAAGCTCTTTTAAATCTCTGTGATACCGCTCTCGATACGGGCTCATCCTACCTCTCCTGTAATCCAATCCAGTTTTTTTTCCTGCCGAATTGCGGGCTGAATTCTCTCGGCCAGATTCCCTTGGCTGAATTCTCCTGACCAGACTCCCTAAATCTAATTGCCTGCCTAAGTCCGATTTTCTAGCCGAATCTTCCTGTGATATAATCTTCCGTGCTCTTCATCTTCGGCATCTCAAAGATGTTTTTCGTCTCACCCACTTCGATCAGCTCGCCGAGCAGGAAGAAAGCGGTGCAGTCAGATATTCTGGCAGCTTGCTGCATATTATGAGTCACGATCACCTGGGTGTAGCTGTCCTTGAGGGTCTCCATGAGGCTCTCGATCTTGCCGGTTGATATCGGGTCGAGGGCGCTGCAAGGTTCGTCAAACAAAATGACATCGGGCTTCATGGCCAGAGTCCTGGCGATGCACAGCCTCTGCTGCTGCCCGCCAGATAGGCCCATGGCCGGCTGGTCAAGCCTTTCGCTGACCTCTTCCCAGAGGGCGGCATCCATCAGACTGCGCTCTACGATTTTATCGACTTTCTTCAGGCCGTGAATTCTCGGGCCGTAGGCGATGTTATCGTAGATGGACATGGGAAAAGGGTTAGGCTTTTGAAATACCATGCCGATCCTTTTCCGCAGATCCACGACATCAACATCCTTTCCATAAATATCGATATCATCATATAGAACCTGACCACTGATGCGAATGTTGGCCACGAGGTCATTCATCCGGTTCAGACAGCGGATAAATGTCGACTTGCCGCAGCCAGAAGGGCCGATCAGAGCGGTAATCTCCTTTTCGGGAATCTCAATGCTAATGTCCTTGAGGGCCTGCTTCTGTCCGTACCAGAGATTTAGATTGTTGGAGATGATCTTCGATGTCAATGCATATCCCTTTTAGATGTGTTTCGCTAGGCGTTTGCCAATTGGCTGTGATTGAGAGATGACTATATAGATCTTCCTATATAGACTATATATATTCGTCTATCTATACAAATATTCTCTTCAATCTGCCCCAGATTAAGCGAATCTTTTATATAGAACTTCAAACTGGTAGTAAGAAAAAAAGTCGGGGAGGACTATAGGTTTGGCAGGTTTGAGTGGCGTACCGGTTATCATACTGAAAGAAGGAAGCAAACGAGAGACAGGCAAGGATGCGCAGCGCAGGAACATATTGGCTGCAAAGGCGGTTGCAGAGGCTGTTCGAACCACCCTTGGACCTAAAGGGATGGATAAGATGCTAGTCGCTGGAGAAGACGCAACCATCACCAATGACGGAGCTACCATTCTCAGAGAGATGGATATCGAGCATCCCGTGGCCAAGATGATCGTTGAGGTGGCAAAGGCCCAGGACGACGAGATCGGAGACGGCACCACCACCGCCGTGATCATCGCTGGCAAGCTGCTGGAAAAGGCAGAAGCTTTGCTGGATCAGGATGTCCACCCCACAGTCATCGTGCAGGGTTATAAGCAGGCCGCAGCCAGAGCGCAAGAGGTGCTCTCCTCCATGGCCATTGATGCCTCTGGGGACGAGGAAGTTCTGCTCAAGATCGCCCAGACCGCCATGAGAGGAAAGGGCATTGAGATCGCCATGGATAAGCTGGCAAAGATATCCGTGGATGCCGCGAGCGCGGTTGCCGGTTTTGAGGGCAAGGACATCGAAGAGAATATCAAGATGGTCCAGATACCGGGCGGCAAGATCGAGGATTCGAGCATCATCTACGGCATAGCAGTCGAGAAGGAAAGAACATCCCTGGAGATGCCAAAGCGCATCGATGCCGCCAGGATTATGCTCCTGGAAGGCACCCTCGAACTCAAGAAGCTGGATACCGATGCCAAGATCACCATAACCGAGGCCAAGAACCTCGCCGGATTCAAAGAAGGCGAGGAGCAGGTCATCAAATCCCAGGTCGACGCCATTATCGCCGCCGGAGCCAATGTCGTTTTCTGCGAGAAGGGCATTGGCGTAACGGCCCAGAACTATCTGTCCAAGAATGGAATACTTGGCATTCGCCGGGTCAAGAGAGAGGATCTCAAGATGCTGGCACTGGCCACCGGAGCAAGGCTGGTGGGCGATGTGACGGCCGTCACTTCAAAGGACCTCGGATCAGCGGACCTTGTGGAAGAGCGCAAGGTCGGCAAAGACAAGCGCATGATCTTCGTAGAGGGCTGCAAGAAGGCGAGAGCTGTATCAATCATACTGCATGGCGTATCTGAGCAGTTCCTGGAAGAGATGGAGAGAGCCCTGGATGATGCCCTCAATGTGGTGCTGGATGTCATCCGCTCCGGAAAGATTGTGCCCGGCGGTGGCGCTCCGGAGATTGTTGTAGCAGAGAACCTGAGGCAGTATGCTTCCACCCTGGAAGGGCGAGAGCAACTGGCAGTCCGGGCCTTCGCAGATGCTGTGGAGTCCATCCCCCTGACATTAGCTGAGAACTCCGGCTTTGATCCTGTGGACAGCCTGGCGGCCCTGAGAGCCAAAGGCGGACAGGGATTGAAAAACTTCGGGCTGGACCTGACATCTGGAGAGCCCGCAGACATGCTGGCGCAGGGCGTCGTAGAGCCGCTAAAAGTCAAGACTCAAGCAATTAAATCGGCAACTGAAGCTGCCACCATGGTACTGCGGGTAGATGATGTCATAGCAGCCAAGAGAGAAGAGATGGCCCCCAAGCCCGGCCAGAGCCCGCACGACTATACCATGCCTCAGATGCCAATGCCTCACTACTAGAGGATTGAGGAGCAATTGACGGGCCGGCTTGGGCCGGCCCACCCTCCCCAAGATTTAGATCAAGCCATACTTTGGGTGGATACTATGGCGGATGCTGACGAAAGATCTGAAACTAAGACTGACAATTCAGGCGTGTCTGTCGAGGAGCTACAGAAGCAGCTCTCCTCAGCCCAGAGCCTGGCAGAAGAGCGGCTCGACCTCCTGAAGCATTGTCGGGCGGACCTGGACAATATCATGAAAAGATCGGCCCGTGAGAAGGAAGAAAACATAAAATATGCCTCTCAAAAGCTCGTCTCGAAGCTTCTTCCCGCGCTGGACAGTCTGGAAGCGGCTGCAAAGCATGATGAAGGAAGCCGGGCGCTTTACACTCAACTGATCGATATACTATCAGGAGAAGGGCTTGTGCCCATTGCTGCAAAAGGGATGAAGTTCGATCCCTATCGCCATGAGGCGCTCTTTCAGATCGAGAGCAAAGATCTGGAAGAAGGAACTGTCGCAGAAGAGATACAGAAGGGTTACCTGTTCAATTCCCATGTCATCCGCTTCTCAAAGGTAGCGGTGGCGAAAAGGTAAAATAATTGTCAAGTTGTGATAACTTTCAATTTCAGGAGATGAAATCTTGTCAAAAATTATCGGCATTGACCTTGGAACCAGCAACTCGGCAGCTGCTGTTCTGATCGGCGGCCGACCTACCATAATTCCCAGTGCGGAAGGGACAAGCATCGGCGGCAAGGCGTTTCCATCTTACGTGGCCTTTACAAAAGAGGGCCAGGTTCTGGTGGGCGAGCCGGCCAAGAGACAATCGGTCACCAATCCGGATGGCACTGTCACGGGAATCAAACGCAAGATGGGCACGGACTACAAAGTCAGGGTCCACGGCAAGGAATACAGCCCGGAGGACATATCCGCCCAGATCCTGCGCAAGATCAAGACGGACGCAGAGACCTATCTGGCCGATACCGTAGACAAAGCTGTAATCACCGTTCCTGCTTACTTTAATGACAATCAGAGGCAGGCGACGAAAGATGCCGGAACCATCGCCGGCCTTGAGGTCGTCCGCATAATTAATGAGCCCACCGCAGCAGCTCTGGCCTACGGCCTGGATAAAGTAGGCGAGCACAAGATCCTGGTCTTCGATCTGGGCGGCGGCACTCTGGATGTCACCATCATGGAGATCGGCGAGGGCGTATTCGAGGTCAGGTCCACCTCCGGCGACACTCAGCTTGGTGGCAGGGACATGGACGAGAGGCTGACCAATTATGTCCTGGCCAAATTCAAGAAGGAGTCGGGAATCGACCTGAAAGGCGACTCCATGGCCATGCAGCGCCTGAGAGAAGCAGTCGAGGTGGCAAAGATTGAGCTTTCCAGTGTGATGCAGACCAACATCAATCTGCCTTACATCACAGCGGACGCCACCGGCCCCAAGCACCTTTCCATGACGCTAGACCGATCCACTCTGGACGAGCTGGTCCGGGATGTCATTGAACGCTGCCGCGGCCCTATGATTCAGGTCCTGAGGGACAGCAAGCTTGAGAAATCCGATATTGGAAAGATCATACTGGTGGGCGGTCCAACCAGAATGCCCATTGTGCAGGAGTTCGTCAAGGGCTTCATGAGCAAGGAAATTGAGCGCGGTGTGGACCCGATGGAATGCGTGGCTATGGGAGCCGCCATTCAGGCGGGCGTCCTGGGCGGCGAGGTCAAGGACCTTCTGCTGCTGGATGTGACACCCCTCTCCCTGGGAATAGAGACCCTGGGCGCGGTTACTACCAAGCTGATTGAGAGGAATACCACCATTCCCACCAGGAAGAGCCAGATCTTCACCACGGCGGCGGACAACCAGACCAGCGTGGAGGTCAATGTGCTTCAGGGAGAGAGGCCCATGGCCAGGGATAACGTCTCTCTGGGAAGGTTCACATTGGTTGGCATACCCCCGGCACCGCGCGGGATTCCTCAGATCGAGGTCACATTCGATATCGATGTCAACGGCATAATCCATGTATCCGCCAAGGACCTTGCCACAAAGAAGGAGCAGAATATGACCATTACTGCCCCCCACAAGCTGAGCAAGGATGAGATCGATGCCAAGATCAAGGATGCAGAACGCTTTGCCGCTGACGACCTGAAGAGGAAAGAGGAGATTGAGGTCAAGAATGCGGCTGAGTCTCTCATCTATGCCTCTGAGAAGATGCTCAAGGATGCGGGTGACGTGGCAACCGCCGAGCAGAAGGAGAAGATTGAGAAGGCAGTTTCCGACCTGAAGAATGCCCAGACCGGCGGCGAGATCTCGGAGATCAAGGCCAAGACCGAGGCACTGCAAAATACCATCTACGAGCTTTCTGCTGCCATGTACCAGAAGGCGGCACAGGAGCAGCAGGCAAAGCAGCAGGCTTCGCAGGGCGCAGAAAAGGAGCAGCCCTCCGGCCAGGGGCAGTCGGATCAGACGGTGGATGCCGACTACGAAGTTGTAAACGACAAGAAGTAAGGAACGGAAGATATGCCGGATAAGAAGGACTACTACGAGGTCTTGGGCGTACCCAGGGATTCGAGCGAGAAGGACATCAAGGGAGCTTATCGCAAGCTCGCCATGAAGTACCATCCCGACAGATCGGAAGAACCCGATGCTGAAGAGAAGTTCAAGGAGCTGTCCGAGGCCTACGCAGTCCTCTCCGATCCGGAAAAGCGGGTGAAGTACGACCAGTTCGGCCATGCCGGAATCAACAGCCAGTACTCTCAAGAGGATCTGTTCCGGGGAGTGAACTTCGAGGATCTGCTGAGAGGCTTCGGCTTTGGCGGTGGTGCGGGCCGGGGTGGCGGAGAGAGCATCTTCGATATGTTCTTCGGGGGAGGCCGTGGCCAGCCGGCCCGTGGCCGGGATCTGCGTTACGACATCGCTATCTCGCTGGAGCAGGCGGCCTCTGGCCTTGAGTCTACGATTGAGGTGCCACGAACTGAAAACTGTCCAACCTGTCACGGCAGCGGAGCCAAGCCCGGCACCAACCCAACCACTTGCAGCAACTGTCGCGGCTCCGGCCAGATAACCCGAGCCCAGAACACTCCCTTCGGACAGATGGTCAGCACCTCATCCTGCCCCAAGTGCGGCGGCAGAGGGCAGATCGTCGTCACGCCCTGTTCGGATTGCTCTGGCTCGGGCAGGGTGCGAAAGAACCGCAAGATCAACATCAAGATTCCTCCGGGCGTGGAGGATGGCCAGCACCTCAAGCTGCGCGGCCAGGGCGACTCCGCCGGGCCGGGAATGGAGAACGGAGATCTCTATGTGGTCATAAGCGTCCGGCCACATCCGCTCTTTCAAAGGGTGGAAAGCGACCTGCTCATGGAGACGCCCATCAGCTTTACCCAGGCGGCTCTCGGAACCGATCTGGAGGTCGCCACTCTGAGCGGCCGGGCCAAGATCAAGGTGCCGGCGGGAACGCAGACTGGAACCATCTTCCGGCTGAGAGGAAAGGGCATGCCCAGGCTGCAAGGCCTTGGAAGCGGCGATCTGCATATCAAGGTCAGGATCAAGACGCCGTCCTCATTAACGGAGCGGCAGCGGCAGCTTCTGGAAGCTCTGGCAGCGGAGTTTGGCGAGAAGAGAAAAAAGCAGACAGAAAAGGAAAAGAGCCTCATCGACAAGATTGTGGATGAGGTGAAGAGCGCCGTGCAGTAGCGTTCCGATCTCTTGCCCTTTTTCCATTGACTTTTTTGTACGTGTTTAGCTCAGGCCAATCTCTTAGAATTCCACCCCATTGAATATTATTCCGACAGCAGAAAAATTAAGTAATATAAAGATAATATTGTTCAAT
>JGI20214J51088_10003170_pt1 | contig 10891 bp, 5 predicted proteins | sample WetSurMetagenome_FD_51088 | JGI IMG/M metagenome (IMG submission 51088) | reverse complement strand
CGGTCGCTCGTCCATTGCATCGGCGTGCGCACGCCGTCGCGGTCGCCGAGGAAGATGTTGTCACCCATGCCGATCTCGTCGCCGTAGTACAGCACCGGCGTGCCGGGCATCGACAGCAGCAGGCTGTTCATCAGCTCGATGCGCGCGCGGTCGTTCTCCAGCAGCGGCGCCAGGCGCCGGCGGATACCCAGGTTGATGCGCGCGCGCGCGTCGCTCGCGTACATGCGGTACATGTAGTCGCGCTCCTTGCTCGTCACCATCTCGAGTGTGAGCTCGTCGTGGTTACGCAGGAACACCGCCCACTGGCAGTTCGGCGGGATTTCCGGCGTCTGCGCCAGGATCTCGACCACCGGGTGCCGGTCCTCCTGCGCGATCGCCATGTACATGCGCGGCATCAGCGGGAAGTGGTAGGCCATGTGGCACTCGTCGCCGTCGCCGAAGTACTCGCGCACGTCCTCGGGCCACATGTTCGCCTCGGCAAGCAGCAGCCTGCCCGGGTAATTCGCGTCGAGATGGGCGCGGATTGCCTTGACGACGTCGTGCGTCTCGCGCAGGTTCTCGTTGTTCGTCCCGTCGCGCTCGACGAGGTAGGGGATCGCGTCGAGCCGGAAGCCGTCGATGCCCAGATCGAGCCAGAAATCCATCGTGCGCAGCACCGCCTGCAGCACCGCGGGGTTGTCGAAATTCAGGTCCGGCTGGTGGCTGAAGAAGCGGTGCCAGAAGTACTGCTGCGCGGCCTCGTCCCAGGTCCAGTTCGAGGTCTCGGTGTCGGTGAAGATGATGCGCGTGCCCGCGTACTTCGTCGGATCGTCGCTCCAGACATAGAACTCGCGCTGCGGCGAACCCTTGGGGGCGCGGCGCGCGGCCTGGAACCAGGGGTGATCGCTCGANGTGTGGTTGACGACCAGCTCGGTGATCACGCGCAGACCGCGCCCATGCGCCTCGGCGACGAAGCGGCGCACGTCATCGAGGGTTCCGTAGGCCGGATGCACTCCTTCGTAGTCGGCGACGTCGTAGCCGTCGTCGCGCTGCGGCGACGGGTAGAACGGCAGCAGCCAGATCGTGTTGACGCCGAGCGACTGAACGTGGTCCAGGTGCTCGGTCAGGCCGCGGAAGTCGCCGATGCCGTCGCCGCTGGCATCGGCATAGGCCTTCACGTGCAGCTCATAGATGACTGCGTCCTTGAACCAGAGCGGGTCGCCCTGCAAGACAGCGTCGAGCTGCGCGCCCGCGGGCGAAGATCCGGTGTCGAGCATGCCCGAGTGTTGTCGATCCGGGCGGCGCTGTGAACCCCGGTCGGTCGGTGGCCGAGCGCGGCGCGCGGTCTTGCGCCCGCGCGGAGCTCCTCAAGCCACTGTGGCTGCGCCACTTCGCTTGAACCCCCGCGAGGCCCGGGCCGGGCGCAGCCCGGCCCTTGGGGTGATCAGTTCGAGACGGCGCGCACCTCGTCCAGCGTCGTCACGCCGGCGAGCACCTTCTCGATGCCGTCCTGGCGCAGCGTGCGCATGCCTTCGCTCAGGGCCTGGCGCTGCAGCTCCTCGGCGCGCGCGCCGGTCTGGATCATCGTGCGCAGCGAGCGCGAGATGCTCATCAGCTCGTGGATGCCGGCGCGCCCGCGCCAGCCCGTCTTGTCGCACTTGGGGCAGCCGCCGGGTGCGTGCAGGCGCAGGCGCCCGTCGCTGGCGAAGCGCGCCATCCAGTCGGCGAGCACCGAGTCGTCGTCGGGCACGCCTTCGGCCTCGCCCATCGCGTGGCGGTGGTCGTGCAGCAGCTCGGCGGTCTCGTCGGCGCTCGCGTCGCGCNCGACCTTGCACTCGGGGCAGAGCCGGCGCACGAGGCGCTGCGCGAGCACGGCGAGCAGCGCGTCGGCGAAGTTGAACGGGTCCATGCCCATGTCGAGCAGACGCGTCACGGTCTCGGGTGCGCTGTTCGTGTGCAGCGTCGACAGCACCAGGTGGCCGGTGAGCGAGGCCTCGATCGCCATCTGCGANGTCTCCTTGTCGCGGATCTCGCCGACCATCACGACGTCGGGGTCGGCACGCAGGAACGCTCGCANCGCCTTCGCGAAGGTCCAGTCGATCTTCGGGTTGACCTGCACCTGGCGCAGCCCGGCCTGGGTGATCTCGATAGGATCCTCGGCGGTCCAGATCTTGCGATCCGGGGTATTGATGTAGCCGAGCGCCGAATGCAGCGTCGTCGTCTTGCCCGAGCCGGTGGGGCCGACGCAGAGGAACATGCCGTAGGGCCGGCCGACCGCCGTCTTCAGCCGCTCGAGGTTGGTCGGGCTCAGGTTGAGCTTGTCCAGCGGCAGCGGCTTGGCCGACGCGAGCAGGCGCAGCACCGCGTCCTCGAGCCCGCTGTGGGTCGGAATCGTCGCGACGCGCAGCTCCAGCTTCATGCCCTGCACGTACTTGCCGAAGTTGATCTTGCCATCCTGCGGCTTGCGGCGCTCGCTGATGTCGAGGTCGCACATGATCTTGATGCGCGCGATGAGCGCGCTGCGGTAGGTGTGCGGCAGCTCGAGGTAGGGCCGCATCTGGCCGTCCTTGCGGAAGCGGATGCGCACCTTCTCGCGCCCGGGCTGGGTCTCGATGTGAATGTCGCTGACNCCCTGCGCCTGCGCCTCGAGGATCATCGAGTTGATCAGCCGCACGAGCGAGTTGTCGCTCTGCTCGATCGCCGGCTCGTCGTCCTCGGTGACCTTCGCGTCGCCGGAATTCTGCTGCTCGAGCGTCGCGAGCAGCTTGCCCGCGTCCTCGGACTCGAATTCGATCGAACTCGCGTCGGCCGCCGCGCGCGCCATCGGATCGACAGCGCCGAAGCGCTCGTAGGCGCTGGTGATCGCGTCGGCAAGCAGTCCGGCGCGTGCGAGCACCGGCACGATCTTGCACTCGGCGGCGAACTCGAGCTCGTCGATCAGCGCGCCGCGTGACGGGTCCTCGAGCGCGACGACGAGACGGCCGCCGTGCAGCATCAGCGGCAGCGCCGGCAGCCGGCTCGCGAGCGCGTAGGGCACGCGGCGCGCGGCTTCGGCCTCGACCGGGAACTGGATCACGTCGACGAGCGGGTAGCCCATCTTGCGTGCGAGCGCGGTCTGCAGGTCCTGGCGCGACACGTAGCCCAGGCGCACGAGCAACTCGCCGAGCGCGACGCTGCGGTCGGCCCGTTGCTGCGCCAGCGCCTCGTCGAGCTGCACCTCGGTGATGTAGCCGAGCGCGATCAGCGCCTCGCCGATGCGCACCATCGGCATCTTCGCCTGCTGCTCGATCGCCGCCGCGAGTTCCTCGGACGTGATGATCTGCTTGACCAGCAGCATGTCGCCGAGCTTGCGCGAGCGCAGCTGCTGCTGCTCGGCGAGCGCGCCGTCGACCTGTTCGGAGGTCGCCGCGCTCTGCTCGACGAGAGCCTCGCCGATGCGCAGCCCGACCGTCGCGCGGTCGTAGGCGGCGCGCGGGATGAAGCTGCGCCGCACGCTGCCGGCGAGGTCGATCGGCTCGAAGACGAACACTCCGTGGTCGGTCTCGAGGTGGCCGATGGTCAGGCCCTCGTACAGCGTGTCGCCGTGGCGCGTGACCGAGAACGGCAGCGCCGGGCGCTGCTCGAGCAGCGCGCTCGCGGCCGCGTCACCGCTGGCCGGCAACGCGTGCAGCGGTGCCAGCAGGCGCAGCCGGCGGAACTGGTCGAAGCGCAGCGTGACCGGCGAGCGCGTCGGCGTCACGCGCAGCTGCAACATGCGGCGCGCGGCGTCGAACAGCACCAGCCGGCCCATCATGACCTTGCCGTTCAGTCCCTCGACTTCGCAGGCATCGGGCAGCGCCGGCACGGCCGGCGCCGGGTAGCACGGCAGCGCNGGCGTNGGCCAGGCGAAGCCTGTTCCGCGCTCCGACGTCGCCGCGGTCGCTGGCTGGGTCGGCGCAGCGGNCNCTTGGGCCTCCACGGGGACCAGCGACAACGGCGGCACGGACAGATCGGACATGGAACTTCCTTCGATTCGGGCGCAGTCGCGCTGATACGCGTCATTACTGCCTTCGCCCTGGCGATGCTAGGCGCGCGCCGTGGCCGCGAAAGCGGTGAAGTGCGGGGTGTTTGGGCGGCAGATCGCGCGCCGCTCCGGCGCTTCAGCCGCGCATCTGCAGCGGCAGCCAAGTGACGAGCGACGGCACGAGGTAGATCAGCGCGACCGCCGCGATCATCAGGAAGAAGAACGGCAGCGTGACGCGCGCGATCCAGCCGATCTCGCGCTGCGTCATCCCCTGCAGCACGAACAGGTTGAAGCCCACCGGCGGCGTGATCTGCGCCATCTCGACGACGAGGACGATGAAGATGCCGAACCACAGCAGGTCGATGCCGGCCTTCTGCACCGTCGGCAGGATCACGCCCATCGTCAGCACGACCATGCTGATGCCGTCGAGGAAGCAGCCGAGCACGATGTAGAAGAGCATCAGCGCGACGAGCAGGTGGAACCGGGTCAGCCCGAGCGNGCCTATCCATTCGGCCAGGTGGCGCGGCAGACCGATGTAGCCCATCGCCAGCGTCAGGAAGGCCGCACCGGCCAGGATCAGCGCGATCATGCAGTACAGCCGCGTGCCGCCGAGAAGCGACGCCTTGAAGGTCTGCCAGCTGAGCGCACCCTGTGCGGCCGAGATCACGAGCGCGCCGAGCACGCCGACCGCCGCCGCCTCGGTGGCAGTGGCGATGCCCGAGTAGATGCTGCCCAGGACCGCGGCGATGAGCAGCATGACCGGGATCAGGTGGCGCGATTCGCGCAGCTTGGCTTTCAGGTCAAGCCGGGCGTCGGCCGGCGGCACGAGGTCCGGATGGCGCAGCCCCCAGACGACGAGGTAGCCAGAGAACAGCAGCGCGAGCAGGACGCCCGGCAGCACGCCGGCGATGAACAGCTGGGCGATCGAGACATCGGCGCTGACACCGTAGACGATCATGATGATCGACGGCGGGATCAGCAGCCCGAGCGTGCCGGCGCCGGCGAGCGAGCCGACGCTGATGGCGTCCGGGTAGCCACGCTTCTTGAGCTCGGGCAGGCTCATCTTGCCGATCGTCGCGCAGGTCGCCGCGCTGCTGCCCGAGACCGCGGCGAAGATCGCGCAGCCGACGACGTTGACGTGCAGCAGACGGCCCGGCAGCGCCTGCATCCACGGCGCGAGGCCGCGGAACATGTCCTGGCTGAGCCGGGTGCGGAACAAGATCTCGCCCATCCAGACGAACAGCGGCAGCGCGGTCAGCGTCCAGCTCGACGCCGAGCCCCAGATCGTGACCGCCATCGCGTCGCCGGCCGGGCGCGAGCTGAACAGCTGCATNGCGACCCAGGCCACGCCCGACAAGGTCAGGCCNATCCAGACCCCGCTGCCGAGGATCAGGAACAGCGTCACGACGAGCAGCCCGGTGACAGCGAGTTCGCTCATTCGTTGTGCAGCATCTCGTCGCTCGTGACCGCGACGCGCCGGCCGCGCAGCTCGAGCACCAGCTCGTCGAGGAAGGCGAGCGCGAGGATCGCGGTGCCGGCGGCCATCGCCAGCTGCGGGATCCACAGCGGGGTCGCGTCGTTCGCGGTTGAGACGTCGTCGAACTTCCAGGACTGCCAGACCAGGCGCGCGCTGTACCAGGCCGACAGCAGCGCCAGCGCGCTCGCCGCGGCCAGCGCCCAGATCTCGAGCGCGCGCCGCGGCCGGTCCTTCAGCGCCGACAGCAGCAGCGTGACGCGGATGTGCTCGCCCTTTTTCAGCGTGTGCGCGAGCGCGAGGAAGCCGGCCGCGGCCATCANGTAGCCTGCGTAGGCGTCGGTGCCCGGCACCATGAAGTGCAGCTCGCGGCTGACGATGGACAGCAGCACCGTCGCGAGCAGTCCGACCATGCTCGCCGCGGCGAGCCAGGCCGCGCCGTCGTAGAGCCCGTCGAGCAGCCGGCGCAGGGCGCTGGGTGCGCTCACTTGCGGTAGGCGTCGATCAGCTGCTGGCCCTCGGGGCCGGCCTTGGCCAGCCATTCCTTGAGCATCACCTGGCCAACACCCTCGAGGTCGGACTTCAGCTGCGGCGACGGCGGCAGGATCTGCATCCCGTTCTTCTTCAGCAGATCGAGGTACTCGCTGTTCTTCTGCTTGGACAGCGCCCAGCCGCGCGTCTCGGCGGCAGCACCGGCCTTCAGCACCGCGGCCTGGGCCGGCTTGTCGAGCGCCTCGAAGGCCGCCTTGTTGACGATCACCGCGTTCTTCGGCAGCCAGGCTTGGGTATCGTAGAAGTACTTGAGCTGCTCGAAGGTCTTGGTGTCGTAGCCGGTCGCACCCGAGGACATGTAGGCCTGGACGACGCCGGTGGCCATCGCCTGGCTCAGCTCGGCGGCCTGCACCGTGACCGGCTGCGCCCCTACGAGCTCGGCGATGCGCGCGGTCGCCGGGCTGTAGGCCCGCCATTTGACGCCCTTCAGATCGGCCGCGCTCGCAATTGGCTTGTTGACGTAGATGCCCTGCGGCGGCCACGGCACCGAGTACAGCAGCATCATCCCCTGCTCGCCGAGCTTCTTCTCGAGCAGCGGCTTCTGCGCCTGGTAGAGCTTCGCCGCGGCGTCGTAGCTGTCGGCCAGGAAGGGCAGGCCGTCGGCGCCGTAGATCTGCCATTCGTTCTGGAAGTTGGCAAGCAAGATCTCGCCGATCTGCGCCTGCCCGCCCTGCACCGCGCGCTTGATCTCGGGTGCCTTGAACAAGGACCCGTTGTCGTGCACGGTGATCTTCAGCTTGCCGCCGCTGTCCTTGGCNACGTCGGCCGCGAACTGGGCCAGGTTCTCCGTGTGGAAGTTGCCGGCCGGGTAGGCGGCCGGCAGGTCCCATTTCGTCTGGGCCTGGGCAGCGGCGGTGGCCAGCATTGCGGCGGCGGCGAACAGCAGGGGCAGCGGTTTCATCGGGTCTCCGGGAGGCGGGGTTGATCCAGGCGTGAAGCATGCGTCGTGCCACGGCCCGCGTTGATCGGGGTTTGCCGCAGGACGCCGTGGGCGCTGCGCGCGCTACTGCGCCGACCTGCGAAGATGCCGGCCGAAGCGGGGCTGCGCCGATGCGCCCGCGTGCACAGGATGCTTTCGATGACTCTCGACGACCGACGCTGGCAATTCTGGATCGACCGGGGCGGCACCTTCACCGACGTCGTCGGCCGCGCGCCCGACGGCGCGCTGCACACGCTCAAGCTGCTGTCCGAGAACCCCGAGCAGTACGCCGACGCGGCGGTCGAGGGCATGCGCCGGCTGCTCGGCCTGAGCCCTGGCGAGCCGATCACGCCCACGCGCGTGGACTGCGTGAAGATGGGCACCACGGTAGCGACGAACGCACTGCTCGAGCGCAAGGGCGACCGCACGCTGCTCGTCACGACGGTGGGCTTTCGCGACGCGCTGCGCATCGCCTACCAGGCGCGGCCGCGTTTGTTCGACCGCCATATCGTGCTGCCCGAGCTGCTCTACGAGCGCGTCGTCGAGGCGGCCGAGCGCGTCGACGCTCAGGGCCGGGTGCTGCAGCCGCTGGACGAGGCGGCGCTGCGGCGCGAGCTGCAGGCCGCGTTCGACCTCGGCATCCGCGCGGCGGCGATCGTCTTCATGCACGGCTGGCGCTTCGGCGAGCACGAGGCCGCGGCGGCGCGGCTGGCGCGCGACGTCGGCTTCACGCAGGTCAGCGTCTCGCACGCGGTCAGCCCGCTGATGAAGCTGGTCTCGCGCGGCGACACCACCGTCGTCGACGCCTATCTCTCGCCGATCCTGCGCCGCTACGTCGACCGCGTCGCGCAGCANATGCCCGGCGTGCGCCTGTTCTTCATGCAGAGCAGCGGCGGCCTGACCGAGGCGCACCATTTCCAGGGCAAGGACGCGATTCTCTCCGGCCCGGCCGGTGGCATCGTCGGCATGGTGCGCACCGCGGTCGCGGCCGGACACGAGCGCGTGATCGGCTTCGACATGGGCGGCACCAGCACCGACGTGAGCCACTACGCGGGCGAATTCGAGCGCGCGTTCGAGACCCAGGTTGCCGGCGTGCGCATGCGCGCACCGATGATGAGCATCCACACCGTCGCCGCCGGCGGTGGCTCGATCCTGCAGTTCGACGGCGCGCGGCTGCGCGTCGGCCCCGAGAGCGCGGGCGCGAACCCCGGCCCGGCAAGCTACCGCCGCGGCGGGCCGCTGGCGACGACCGACGCGAACGTGCTNCTGGGCAAGCTCCAGCCCGAGCACTTCCCGCGTGTGTTCGGCCCGGGCGCGAACGAGGCGCTGGACCGCGACGGCGTGGCCGCGAAGTTCGAGGCGATGGCCGCGCGCGTGGCCCGGGCCACCGGCCGCGCGACCACACCCGAGGCGCTGGCCGAGGGCTTCGTCCGGATCGCGGTGCAGAACATGGCGAACGCGATCAAGCGAATCTCGGTCGCGCGCGGCTACGACGTCACCCAGTACACGCTGCAGTGCTTCGGCGGCGCCGGCGGNCAGCACGCNTGCCTGGTGGCCGACGCGCTGGCCATGACGCGCGTGTTCGTGCACCCGCTCGCCGGTGTGCTCAGCGCCTACGGCATGGGGCTGGCCGATCAGATCGCGATGCGCGAGGCGGCGGTCGAGGCGCCGCTGGACGCGAACGGGCTTGCCGCGGCCGAGGCCCGGCTCGCCGAGATCGGCGCGGCCGCGGCGGCCGAACTCGTAGCCCAGGGCGTCGGGCGCGACGCGGTCGACCTGCGCCGGCGCGTCCATCTGCGCTACCAGGGCACCGACAGCGCGCTCGTCGTGCCCTTCGGTGCGCCCGAGGCCGTGCGCCAGGCATTCGAATCGGCCTACCGGCAGCGCTTCGCGTTCCTGATGCCGGGGCGCGCGCTCGTCGTCGAGGCGGTCTCGGTCGAGGCGGTCGGCGCGGGCGAGCGCTTCGAGCCCGGCGCCACCGCGAGCGAGCCCGCGGCGCACGTGCCGGCCGCACAAGCGCGAGTGCGCATGTACAGCGAGGGCTGGCGCGAGGCCGGGCTCTTCGTGCGCGAGTCGCTGCGGCCCGGCGCTGTAATCGACGGCCCGGCGATCATCGCGGAGAGGAACGCGACCACCGTCGTCGAGCCCGGCTGGCAGGCTCGGCTCTGCGTCGCCGGTCCGCTCGAGCTGCGACGGGTGCAGCCGCGCGCCACGCGGCACGCGATCGGCACNGAGGCCGACCCGGTGATGCTGGAGGTGTTCAACAACCTGTTCATGAACATCGCCGAGCAGATGGGGCTGCGGCTGCAGAACACCGCCTACTCGGTGAACATCAAGGAGCGGCTGGACTTCAGCTGCGCGCTGTTCGACGCCGAGGGTCAACTGATCGCGAACGCGCCGCACATGCCGGTGCATCTGGGCTCGATGAGCGAGAGCATCAAGACCGTGATCGCTCGCAACCCGGCCATGCGCGAGGGCGACGTCTACGTGCTCAACGATCCGTATCACGGCGGCACCCACCTGCCCGACGTGACGGTGGTGACGCCGGTCTATCTCGGGACCCCCGGACTGTCGTCGGACGCCACCCTGCGCGCGGGCTCGCCTGGCACCGGGGAGCCCGGGTCCGAGGCGCGTCGCGTCGACGCGCAGCCGAGCTTCTATGTCGCCAGCCGTGGCCACCATGCCGACATCGGCGGCAGCACCCCGGGCTCGATGCCGCCATTCAGCCGCACGATCGCCGAAGAGGGCGTGCTTTTCGACAACTTCCTGCTCGTGCGCGACTGCGTGCTGCGCGAGGCGGAACTTCTTGAGCAACTGCGCTCGGGGTCGTTCCCGGCGCGCAACCCCGGGCAGACGCTGGCCGACCTGCGCGCGCAGATCGCGGCCAACGAGAAGGGTGTGCAGGAACTGCGCGCGATGGTCGCGCAGTTCAGCCGTGCCACCGTCGCCGCGTACATGAAGCATGTGCAGGACAACGCCGAAGAGTCGGTGCGGCGCGTGATCACGGCGCTTCGCGACGGCGCGTTCACGCTCGCGCTGGACAACGGCGCGCGAATCGCAGTCAAGGTCACGGTGCACGCCGAGCGGCGCGAGGCGACGATCGACTTCAGCGGCACGAGCGCGCAGCTGCCGAACAACTTCAACGCGCCCAAGTCGGTCACGATGGCGGCGGTGTTGTACGTGTTTCGCACGCTGGTCGATGACGACATCCCGCTCAACGCCGGCTGCCTGAAGCCGCTCGAGGTGATCGTCCCCGAGGGCTGCATGCTCAACCCGAGGCCGCCCGCGGCGGTGGTCGCGGGCAACGTCGAGACCTCGCAATGCGTGACGAACGCACTCTTCGGCGCGCTCGGCGTGATGGCGTCGGGCCCGTGCACGATGAGCAACTTCACCTTCGGCAACGACACGCACCAGTACTACGAGACGATCAGCGGCGGCTCGGGCGCCGGAGTCTGGAAGGACGCCGACGGGAAAGTCGTCGGGGGTTTCGCCGGCACCAGCGTCGTGCAGACCCACATGACGAACTCGCGCCTGACCGACCCCGAGGTGCTCGAGTTCCGCTTCCCGGTACGGCTGGACAGCTACGCGATCCGCGCCGGCTCGGGCGGCGCAGGCCGNTGGCCCGGTGGGGACGGCGGCGTGCGTCGGGTGCGCTTCCTCGAGTCGATGACGGCGTCCATCCTTAGCAACGGCCGTGTCGTGCCGGCCTTCGGAATGGCCGGCGGCAAGCCCGGCGCTCTCGGCGTCAACCGCGTCGAACGCGCCGACGGGCGCCAGGAGCCGCTCGGCCACATCGGTTCGGCCGAGATGGCACCCGGTGACGTCTTCGTGATCGAGACCCCCGGGGGCGGAGGCTACGGGCCGCCGGGCTGACGGCGGCCCGGCTCGGCACGAACGGGCGATAGTTCGCTGCAACGGCACTCCCGGCCTGCCGCTCGTGCGCTTTGTCGTGGCGGGGGCTGCC
>JGI20214J51088_10003167_pt1 | contig 10894 bp, 9 predicted proteins | sample WetSurMetagenome_FD_51088 | JGI IMG/M metagenome (IMG submission 51088) | reverse complement strand
GGATGGAGCGATGGTGGCATAAACGGTCTTTTGCTTGCAATCAGGCATCCTGAAAAAGTTAAGAAGCTGGCTGTCACTGGAGCAAATTTATGGCCCGATACTACTGCTGTAGATCCGGCTGTCTATGATTTAGTTATTCAGGATATTAAAGCTTATAAAAAGATACCGGTGACTGCTGATTCAAAGCATGCGCTTAAGTTGTTGCATTTACTGAATCAGGAACCACATATCAGTACCGGACAGTTGCACAAAATTCAATGCCCTACTCTTGTTATAGCCGGCGATCATGATGTGATAGTTACAAAACATACACTTCTGATAGCAGAATCAATACCAAAATCGTATTTGTGGATTCTCCCGAACTCAGGGCATTCAACTCCTCTTGTTTACAAAGACCAGTTTAACCAGGTGGTCCTTGATTTTTTTAAAACACCTTACCGAACTATTAAAGGATCGCAGCGTTTTATGTAGTAAAATTTAACTACAAATTTATGCGTGACGTCATTCTTCATGCATTTGACTGGAAATTATCAGATATTTCCACAAGGGCGCAGCAGATAGCTTTAAATGGTTTTGGGGCAGTGCTTATACCACCACCTCTTTACACCTACATCCAGGGCACTGACTGGTGGCAGCGTTATCAGCCAAAGGATTATCGTATTCTTCGTTCATATCTTGGCAGAAAGGCAGATATTATCTCCTTGATTAAAGTACTCCATTCTGCTGGTTTAAAAGTATATGCCGATATCGTGTTTAACCACATGGCAAATGAAAAAAGTTTCCCTGAGAGACAGAATGATCCATATAATTTTCCGGGTGAAGCGGAATTGCAGAAGTATAAGGATAACAGTGGAAACTTTGCTGAAGACCGTCTTTATGGTGATCTGAGTACCGGCCTGTTTTCACCCGGAGATTTTAATCCGCAGGGCGACATTACCGACTGGGAAAACCCAGGCGATGTTGAGAACAGATGGCTTAACGGATTACCTGATCTGTACCTTAACGATTGGGTAGTAGAGCAGCAGCGGGAGTGCCTCAGGGCATTAAACGTTCTGGGTTTTGACGGATACCGGGTTGACGCCATGAAACACCTGCCTATACAGCATATTAAGGCGGTATTCCAGACTGATGATTTAAAGGATAAATACGTTTTTGGGGAAACTCTGACATTTAATGACCAGGAGGAGGCAGCCTTTCTGTGGCCAATTATCCATGAAACTATTTTCCCGTGCTATGATTTCCCATTGCAGGAAACAATGAGAAATGCCTTCGCTTTTGGAGGAAGCCTGCGGGAACTGGTTAATCCTTCAGCTTATGGTAAAGCACTCAACTGGTCAAGAGCTGTGACAGTAACTGTTACACACGATATTCCGAATAATGATGGTTTCCGGGGATTGATAATGAATCCTCAGGATGAATACCTTGCCAACGCTTACATTTTGGGGAGGGATGGCGGAGTTCCTATGGTTTATTCGGATAATAACCAGAGCGCTGCCAAATATCCGGAAGACATGGGCCGGTGGATAAATTCCTGGAACAGAATGGATATATCATCAATGGTCAGATTCCATAATGCCGTTCATGGATCGCAACAGTATTCATTATTTGAAGATGATGGATATTTTATATTCGCCCGTGGCGAAATGGGAATTGTTGCTATTAATAAAACAGATTCATGGCAATCAGCTTCCTTCTCAACAACCTGGTTACGTCAGGGTAAATACCGCTGCACTCTGCATGGCTATGAAATAAATCTTCAGGAAGAGTATTTCCTTCTATCCATTCCACCAAGGCAGGCTCAGATGTGGTTGTATGAAGAATGAAAGATTGTATTAATTTTGGGAGCAACTAATAAAGTAATAATGAAAAAAACATTACTGGTATTTTTGTTCCTGAATTTCTATCTGGTCTCATATAACCAGATCATCAAAGGAACTGTATATGACCAGAAAACACATGAAGTAATTTATTCTGCTTCTGTTTATTTCAACGGTACTTTCAGCGGGACTCTCACCGACAAGGACGGGAATTTTCAACTTGATAACTCAAAAGGAACCACGATGCCATTGACAGTCAGCGCTTTGGGATATTACTCCGCTTCCGTTACCGATTATTCATCCGCTAAGCCGGTTTTGGTTTATCTCGCTCCCAAGCTGTTTGAGCTTAACGAAGTAGTTGTAAATGCCAAATCCCATTCATGGAAAAGAAAAGAAAACCTTGAGATCTTCAGACAGGAGTTCCTCGGAAAATCCAAAAATGCTATGTACTGCAAAATTATAAATGAGCAGGATATAAAATTCAGATATGACTCAGATGACACAGTTAAGGCTTATGCTATAAAACCCATACAGATTGAAAATAAGGCTCTGGGATATAAAATAACATATTATCTCGATAAGTTTGAATATTACAAGCTTAGTTCGAGTTTTTTCTTTCAGGGGAACATAATGTTCAGCGAAGATATGACTGATAATGATTTAAAAAAACTGTTCTTTGAAAGGAACAGAAAGCTTACATATCTTGGCTCAAGGTTGCAGTTTTTCCGGGCACTCTGGGTTGATGATCTTAATGCTGCCGGCTTTACTGTAAAGAATCCTGCAACAGAAACCCTCGATTATCATAAAATTACGGTTCAGGATGGAGGGAACAGGAAATACCTGAAATATCCGTCACCGCTTGGGATCTGTTATTACTCAAAAACTCCCACAAGCTATATGATACTTCTTAAAGACCACGTTTTTTTCGACAGTTCCGGCTACTTTGATCCAATGGGTATTAACTGGGAAGGAGCTATGGCACAGCAACGAATAGCGGAGTGGCTGCCCTTCGAATACGTGTATAAAAAGTAAACAGGTGATTTTCGTGTGCGCTTCAAAACTCAAGAATACTTCAATATATCACCTGAGAACAAATCAGGAATAGTTTTGTTATGTTTTTCGAAGCGCTTTTTGAACGAAGCTTCACTGGGACATAATAATGTTCTGCACTTCTGATAAAACTTGTCTCCATAATAATAGAATTTAATGAGTAAACTTGACTTAATGCCTGAAAAGGGAATAGTTCTTGTGACAGGCGGATCGGGATTTATTGGTTCCCGTTGTATAATACAGCTTCTGCAGGATGGCTATCGTGTCCGTACAACTGTAAGATCTCTGAATCGGGAAGCCGATGTCCGTTCGATTTTAAAAACAGGCGATATTGATCCGGGTGATAAACTTTCGTTTGTTGCCGCTGATCTTATGTCTGATCCAGGCTGGGAAGAAGCCGTAAACGGATGTGATTATGTACTGCATGTCGCGTCTCCCTTTCCTCCCGGAGTCCCAAAACATGAAGATGAGCTTATTAAACCTGCAAGGGAAGGTGCACTCAGGGTCCTGCGGGCTTCACGTGGTGCAGGAGTCAAACGTGTTGTAATGACTTCCTCATTTGCAGCTGTAGGATATGGACAGAAGTTCTCTGATCAGCCGTTTACAGAAGAGAACTGGACAAACCTCAATGGGAGTGATGTTACAGCTTATGTAAAATCCAAAACACTGGCCGAGAGGGCTGCCTGGGATTTTATAAACAGTGATGGTGGCTCGCTTGAACTTTCAGTTGTAAATCCTGTGGGAGTTCTGGGACCGGTTCTTGCACCCGATTATTCAGCCTCAATTCAGATAATTCAGCGTTTGATGGATGGGAGCGTCCCCGGATATCCCCGTCTGTCCTTTGGTGTAGTTGACGTCAGGGATGTCGCTGATCTCCATATCAGGGCAATGATAAATCCAGCCGCGAAAGGAGAGCGATTCCTGGCAATATCCGGCTCATTCATAACAATGCAGGAAATGGGACAGGTATTAAAAACCAGAATGGGGGAAGCTGCAAAAAGGGTGCCCAAAATAGTATTGCCCGACTGGCTGGTTAGACTCACATCATTAGTTGACCGGTCAATAGCTCAGATCGTTCCGGAGCTGGGTCATGTCAAAAATGCTTCTAATGAAAAAGCTGTTCGAGTCCTTGGCTGGCAGCCCCGTTCAAGGGAAGATGCAATTGTGTCAACAGCAGAAAGCCTGATAAGACTTGGACTGATACGTAAAAATTAAATCTCATCGGTAAATGAAAATTGAATATATTCCCTACCGGGATGAATTCAGGGATGACCTCATTGAAATGATAAAATCTTTGTATTCGGAGGATCCTTCCGGCAAAGAAATGAGTAATAAAAAGATAGAAAGGACAATCAGCTTCCTTCAGTCGAATCCTGACACTGGCAGGATTGTAATGATAACCGAAGCTGCCATGGTATCGGGGTATGCTATAATAGTATATTTCTGGAGCAATGAGTATGGTGGTCCCGTCCTTTTGCTTGATGAGCTATTTATACGTGAAGAGTTCAGGGGGAAAGGCATTGGCAAAGGGTTCATTAAGAATCTGATATCAATTGAAACAGGTAAGAGCAAAGCGATTTTTCTCGAAGTGATACCTTCAAATACCAGGGCAATGGAGTTTTATCAAAATGCAGGTTTTCAGTTGAACGTAAATAAATTTCACAGATATTTGCTAAACAGTCAGGAATGAACTTTCAGGATTAATAAGTCTCATGAAAAGACTGTCGTCAACAGTCTAATTAATTAAGAGTATGAGCATATCGATCAGAAAAGCAACGGAAGAGGATTTTACTGATATCCTGACGCTTATAAAAGAACTCGCTGCCTTCGAAAATGCGCCTGATAAAGTCACAAACTCTGTAGAACTGATGAAAAGGGAACAGAACCTTTTCAGCTGTTTTGTGGCTGAAACAGAAAGTAATGAGATCATCGGAATAGCCTTGTATTTCTTTGCCTACTATACCTGGGTTGGGAAATCGCTTTACCTCGAGGATATTTATATCAAAGAACAATACAGGAAACAAAGTATCGGGAAGTCACTATTACAGAAGATTTTTGAAGTTGCCCGGGAGGAAGACTGCAAACGGGTCAGATGGCAGGTTCTGAGCTGGAATCAGAATGCTATTGACATGTACAGAAAAAACGGAGCTGAAATTGATGATGAATGGCTGAATTGTAATTATGATGCCGAAGGAATAAAAAATTTTGGTATTCCGTTATAACAAACCTTTGTTTAGACAAATAGTTCCAAAAGAGTGGTTGTTTTTACTTCCAATATTAGCCAAAAGACAATTTTAGTATTTGTTAATATCAATAGAATATTATAAAAGAGTATATTCAGTTGTGTTAAGTAATGTAATTGATTAGATAATCGTAAGTGTATTGCCATATTTGTATAACTTATATTATGCACATAAAAACAATTATTTACAGAGTATATATCTTCTGATTGTTGAGATATAACTTTTATGGGAAAATAAATAATTAATACTCTATCATACCAATGCATAAAGCAATATTGATTTTAGCCTTAGTCCTGATTTGTAAGTCAGTATCCTGTCAGAACGATGACAAACCTCTGAAAATTTCTAGTGATCTTGAACTGCTGAAGATCTCTGATAACGCATATATACATATCTCATATGCTGTTGTTCCTCCATATGGGAGGGCTGCAGCTAACGGATTAATTTTTATTGACAGGGAAAAGGCGTTTTTATTCGATACTCCCTGGAATGATTCGCTGACTGAAGTTCTAGTAACATACCTTAAAAAAAGGATGGGACTTACTGTAGTTGGATTTGTGCCAAATCACTGGCATGAAGACTGTATGGGCGGCCTTGCTTATCTGAAAAGCCGGGGAATAACTTCATATGCCAATCAGAAAACCATTGAAATTGCTAAATCAAAAAGCCTGGCTGTTCCTGAACATGGTTTTGCCGACTCACTGAGTCTCACCCTGGGAGATAAGGTTATTAAATGCTATTTCCCCGGTGCCGCTCATTCTCAGGATAATATTGTNGTCTGGATACCGTCAGAAAGAATCCTCTTTCCGGGATGCATGATAAAAAGTATGAATGCCACTGANCTTGGTAACACTGCTGATGGGGATCTTAAGTCATATCCTGTAACAATAAGTTGGGTGATAAGGCGATTTATAAATGCAAAAATTGTAATTCCCGGACACGGCAATGCCGGCGGGACGGAACTTTTGAAACATACCATGTCGCTTGCCCTGGAACATTAAATCACATGTAATATTTGCTTTTAGCGGGTATTCACTGCAGAATAATTAGCTTAAGGTTAAAGAAGGAGACGTCTAATAAATTATGACAGCTCCTTTTTTTATGGTTATATTTTTTATCTTTATATAAAGATTGCATCTATGTTTCATAAAATCAGCTTTCTAATTCTAATTGTCTGGTTCCTTTTCAGCTCTGCTAATGCTACCATATCTTCAGGTATGGATTCAGGAGTTTCAGCGCCTAAAGCTAATCCCGGCTATCTATCCATCCTGACTGATTCGCTTCACTCAAGGTCATTGGAAACAATCTCGCTTAAATGGATTAACCTTCAGTGGCCGCCAACTGCTTCTATACCGCTAGGCGGCAGTGTCGTTGCTTATTTCCAATGCTACGAGGAAGGTGTGACTGAATCAGCAGGTGCAGGAGCAGGAATTACTGCCTGGATTGGCTACAGCACTGCCAATACAGCTCCTAATACCTGGACAAACTGGATACCTGCAGGGTTCAATGTGCAGTCAAATAATAATGATGAATTCAAAGCTACTCTTGGCCCATCCCTTTCTGCCGGGATCTATTATTTTGCAAGCCGTTTTCAGTATAACGGAGGATCCTATCAGTACGGAGGATATAATCAGGGAGGTGGCGGAGCCTGGGATGGAAGGTCAAATGTTTCAGGCATCCTTGCAGTGGGGAAAACGCTGGCAAGCTTAAGCATAGGGAATACTATCCAGGCATATGACGGCAAATCAAAACAGGTCTCAGTTGTTACTACTCCCGCAGGTTTATCAGTTAAAGTTTATTATAACGGATCGCTGACACTTCCGGTAAATGCAGGAAGTTATACCGTAACAGCGACAATTTCTGACGCAGCTTATCAGGGTTCTCAGACGGGAGTTTTATATATCTACAGTGTTCCGACTGATAACTCATCTTCTGCTCTCCGGAATAAATTCATATGGGTAATGTACGACCAGGTTTATAACCAGACTGATCTTAATGAGGCGGTCACATTTAACCCTGATGTTATTGAGAGGGCCTGGTTTAAATGGGGAAACTGGAGCAACTTTGATTATGGAACATGGAACTGGATGACTGTTCAGGCGAATCAGAATAACGCCCTGTTTGGCGGTGGCGGAACGATGCAGGCTCTGTATCCCGGTGAAGTCGATGCTGCTAAGTTTCTGAGAATAGTAGAAAGAACTCCCTACAATAAGCCAATGTTTTTTGCCGGAGATACTACCAGCGGTTACTATTTCGGGGATATCCAAAAAAAGGAATACCTCGATTTTCTTTTAGGCTTTCTGTATAAACAAATCAAAGCCGGAGCCTCAACACTGCATTTAGACGGGATTTCAGCCGGACCTACCCTGGGCACTGGTTATAGCGATTTCAGCATGTCAGAATTTGATTCATACCTGATAAGGAAGTATGTCACGAATCTGGGGTGGAGTCTCAGCGACGCCCGATGGAAATCCATATTTGATATTGACCTTACGCTGGATTGTACGAATGGGACAATAAGCACATTTGATTACAGAAAGTACCTTAAAAGAAACGGTTATNTAAGCAACCCTGAGGCGTTTACTTATCCTTTGCTTTCAGAGTGGGGTGTTCCATGGAACTATCTGAATACATATTCTGGTGAACGAAACAGAAAAGCCAGTGAGTATCTCTACACTTCCGTTAAGCATTTTGCCGATAGCGTAGGAAAAACAGTATATCTGACAATGAACGGCGTTGGTGATTATGTGGATTATCAGACTACCGGCGTATGGGATAATTGGAAAATTACCGGAGGTAAACTTGATATTGAACCAAGTTACGTAGCTCACTGGAGGAGTATCAAAGATTATAGTCTGGTTCATTTGAATAAAGATATTCCCCTGATAGTGTTTCACGACTGGGGAAATGGCATGCCATTCCTCTCTGAGATCGGCGAACAGGACAGGATACTCTGGCTGAAGGTCTATGCCCCGGAAGTTTTTGCCTCAGGAGCTGTTTTCGCATGGCCGGTTTCTGGCGGTGGTGTCAACTACAGACCCACAACAACCCTCAAGGACAGCATATCAAGATTATCAGGCTGGTATAGCCAGAACAGGAATTTATACATCAATGCGACCTGGAATCCTCAGCAGGGAGCCAACATGAAAGGGCAGACAAAACTAGTTCATACTATACTCGATCAGTATGGAACAAATGGTGATACACTTCGCAAAATGATTCATCTGATCAATAAAAACCTCGATGCGGGTCGGAAACTTGTGACAAGGAGAAATTTCAGTATGAGAGTATTCTCACATAAAAATCCAAGATCAGTGTGGGCTGTATCTCCTGATTTCCAGGATGCCCGGCCACTTAATTTCACAAAGGTCAATGATTCTGTGGATATAACTGTAAATAGTCTGGAAGCTTATACCCTTGTGATTCTGGATTATGCGAAAAAAGTACCTCAGACGATTCACTTCAATTCCATTCAGCCTCATGAAGCGGGATATCCTGATTTTGCTCCGGGAGCTACGGCAAGTTCGGGACTGGCAGTTACTTACTCAAGTGATAATGCTAGTATAGCTTCAATAGTTAACGGGAAGATACATATAGTTGGAGCCGGAACCTGCCATATCATTGCAGCTCAGTCCGGGAATGCAGTATATGAAGCTGCAACTAATGTTTCGCAATTGCTTACGGTAAATGTAGTTGCAATAAAAGATGAAAAAAGCGATTTACCCTTCAGGCTATATCCGAATCCCTGCGATGGCACAGCGAAGATCTCAAGAGAAGGCAAGTGGCCCGTTCATGTAATGGTTTTTAACACTTCCGGACAAAAACAGATAGACGAAATGCTGGAAGTGAATGAGCTTGACGTACATCAATTATCACCCGGAATTTACATAGTAAAAATTGACGGATCATCATCTTACCTGATTAAAAGGTAAGGCACCGAAATTCTTAATACCGATAGGAAGAAGTAAACCTGACGATAAATGATATCGATTTTCTGAATTGACTGAACAGATACTAACATGATAAATCTTAAAAGAACCAACTCGGATGATCCTTTCTTCATTGAACTTGTTATGCTACTGGACGCAGAACTGGCGGTTGTGGATGGAGCAGACCATGGTTTTTATTCACAGTTCAATAAGATTGATAAGATTCGTAATGTGGTCATCGCCCTTGAATCAGGGAAGCCTGTTGGATGCGGAGCTATAAAAGAATATAAATCAGGAGTGATGGAGGTAAAAAGAATGTTTGTTGCTCCTTCCGGAAGAAAAAAAGGCGTGGCAACAATTATCCTGAAAGAACTTGAAAAATGGGCTGTTGAATTGTCATGTGAAAAGTGTATTCTGGAGACAGGGAAAAGGCAACCTGAGGCCATAGGGCTTTATAAAAAAAGCGGCTACAAAGTAATTCCCAACTATGATCAGTATGCCGGTGTGGAAAACAGTGTTTGCTTTGAAAAATGGCTGAAGTAATTTTATTATTTAACATACGCAGAGGCGAGGGAAGCAATGGTAGAGAAGACATTTGATAAGATAGATTTCACTCAAAATCAACTCCCTGTGGAGGAGTATGAATTGTGCATATTTAAAAACTGTGATTTTTCTGGCTCTGATATGTCAGATTCAGTCTTCATGGAATGCGAATTTGATAACTGTAACCTTAGTATGGTTAAGTTAAACNGTACCGCGTTCAGGGAAACAAAATTCAGGAATTGCAAGCTGCTTGGACTTCGTTTTGAAAACTGCAATCAGATTGGTTTGTCATTTGAGTTTGAAAACTGTAATCTGAGCCAGTCCTCATTCTACCGGGTAAAAGCAAAGAAAACAATATTCAGGAATGTTAAGCTTCAGGAATCGGATTTCTCAGAAAGCGATCTAAGTGGTTCTTTATTTGATAATTGTGATCTCCTGCGTACAACCTTTGAAAATACTAATCTTGAAAGGGCAGATTTTCGAACCTCAGAAAACTACTCCATTAATCCCGAAACAAACAGGATTAAACAAGCCAGATTCTCACTCAATGGGCTTCCAGGACTTCTTGAAAGTTTTGATATTGAAATTGAATACTGATTTATTTAGTTAATTACACTTATAATGGAACCAGGCATAAGATTACTGACTGAGAAGAAACTAGCAGGGATGCATCTTAAAATGTCATTTTCCGACAACAGAACCGGTGAATTATGGAGATCATTCATGCAAAGGAGAGGTGAAATTCATAATAATGCAGGGCCTGATCTTTATTCAATTCAGGTTTACGATCATTTGTTTTTCAGTAATTACGATCCGGTTAAGCAATTCGAAAAATGGGCAGCGGTGGAGGTAAGGGATTTTGAATCAGTGCCTGAAGGCATGGATACTTTCATTCTGCCCGGAGGATTCTATGCTGTTTTTGACTATCATGGAACAGCAGAAATGGCGGAAGAAACATTCAGGTATATTTTAGAGATCTGGCTTCCCGGGTCCTCTTTTGTTCTCGATGACCGTCCTCATTTTGAAATATTAAGTGAAAAGTATAAAAATAACAGTCCTGACTCAGAAGAAGAAATTTGGATTCCTGTGAGGCCTAAAACGGTTCCATATTCAATATCTCCATGGCTGACTGTCGCCGACAGCAGGAAAGCTTCAGAGTTTTATATATCTGCTTTTGGGGCTGTTGAGGTCTACAGGCTGGAAGGCGATGGGAATGATCTTGTTTGCAGGCTTTCAATAGGCGGGTTCGAATTCTGGGTAAGTAACGGAACCATGGCTGACTCGAATGATGGCTTTTCCGGAGCAGGAAATA
>JGI20214J51088_10003166_pt1 | contig 10895 bp, 13 predicted proteins | sample WetSurMetagenome_FD_51088 | JGI IMG/M metagenome (IMG submission 51088) | reverse complement strand
GAAAAAAGCGGTCATGAAATAGCAACTCGAAGGGTTCCTGAAGAAACAAAGGCCGTCCCCTTATGATGAGGACGGCCTTTTGTGATCCCGCCTCAGGGGGCTCATTTGACGACGATTTTTTTGTTCTGGACGTAGAGGATCAGAAGGACGAGAAGAATGATGACCAGGACCGCCACGACGACTCCGCCGCCGTCTCCCCCGGCCAGAACCCGATCCGATGCCTGGGCCATGAGGTGGATCTGCTCGTCGGAGAGGCCCTGCAGGCGCTCCCGGGTTTCCTCGGCGGTGAGCCCGTAGGACTCGAGCTGTGACTTCACGATCGCAGTCTCGAGGACCCGCTGGATCCGGCTCAATTCCTCCGCCTTGATCTTTCCGGCGTCGGGATTCGATGCCAGGCCCCCCACCATCGCCGCCGTGGCGGGGGCGGTCAGGAAGGTTGTCAGATAGCAGACGACCATAATGGCAAGCAGTGGATTTCTCAGTCTCGAAAGCACGGTGCGCCCTCCTTACTCCACCGGCTGCTGCGGAGTCGCTGGATTCTTTCTCTTGAACGTAGCACGGATCGTGTGGTCCTCCGTGAGATTCGTGAACATGTACATGTTCACGGGATCGATCGAAACGCCGTCCACCTCGATATCGCTTATCGAATAACCCCTCCAGGGTTTGATGACGAACATCTTGCTCAGTCCGTAACCGACGTGCAGCTTGGACGAAGGCGTAATGGAGCCCCCGTGCCCGCACGAGGCGGTGATGGTGATGACCGACCTCATGCGCCCCGCGCTGTCGGATAATTTTTCTCCCGCCATAGTCATCTGATGCGCTCCTCGATCTTGCTCCCCCCGTGAAGACTTGATCCGTACGGGCTCTCTTTGCTCCAGTCCGACCGGTTACGATCCGCTGCCGGGGAGAAAGGCCGCAGGGGATATCCCACCCCCCGGGGGAAATGGGGGGGCGGATGCCCGGAACCGGGTGTTCTTAACGCTTCCTCTTGAACGTTGCGCTGATCGTCTGGTTCTTCGTCACGTTGGAGAAGGTGTACGTATTGACGGCGCCGACCGATACGCCATTCACCTTGACGTCGGATACGGTGTAGAACCACCAGGGCGATATGGTAAAGGTCTTGCTCGATCCGGAGCTCACCGTAACCGTGCCGGAGGGCGAGACGGAGCCGCCGCGCCCTGCCGAGCTGGTGATCGTCACGCTGCTCGTCGCCGCACCCTGCTGGCTGACCGTAAAGGCATTGCCTGCGATCGTCATGCCGGCTGAGCGGGAAGCGGCGGCCGTGTTGGCGGCCACGGAATAACTCACCGTCCCGGGTCCGGAGAGGCTAGCTCCCGCTGTGATGGTCGCCCAGGAGGCTCCGCTCGATGCGCTCCATTGGCAGCCTGCCTGGGTGGTCACCGTCACGCTGCCCGATCCCCCGGAGGCACTGAAGGACTGGCTGGCCGGTGCAATCGTATAGGTGCAGGCTGCAGCCGGCGGGGTGTAGGAGACCTCGCTGGAGTATGTGCTTTCCTTGCCGGCCGAATCGTAGGCCTTGCAGGCAAAATAATACCTTCTGCCCGTTTCGAGGCCGCTGATGTTGACGCTGGTCCAGTTTCCCACATCAACCGTACTGGAATAGCTCCCGCTGCCTGTCCCGTAGCCGACCTTGTAGCCCGCCACGGAAGTCTCCGTGTTGGCGTCCCAGGCCAATGTCACTCCCGCCGCATGGGCCTGCCGCAGAGAGACGGACAGGATCAGAAGGATAAGAGTCAGAAAATAAACGAGAAAACGGATCTTTCGAGGTGAGTTCAATCGCGCATGTTCCATATGCTGCTCCTGTATGCCCGTTCGGAATGCTCAGCAGACGAAGCATCTGCGCGCAGCATATAGGCAACGAGCATACCAGCAGGCGTGGAACACGCCTAACTAGCTTAATTCATTGATTTTAATCAATTGGTCCGGCCATGAAACCCGCGCAAGAAACCGGGCATATTGAAGGGGTAGCCATACACGGGACAGATGGACACATCATAGAAACCTGTAATCTCATGCACTTATTGCGTATGGTTTTTCCTTCACGGCATTCAGCAAGGCAATTAAAGCAGTCTTTACCCTGTGAGCCGGCAGGCCGCGATGGCCCGTTTATCCGGGGCGGGTCAGCAATCGATTGCCAAGTGATCGAGAAGGTAGTTTCTCTATGCTTGCCGGGATCTTAAGTCACGGGGGGATGCTACAGAGCCGCAGGCGAATCGGCAGGGCATAAACGCTCAATGGTCTTCTGCAGTTCGTGAAAGGGAACCGGCTTGTAGAAGTAGGCATGGGCGCCCGATTTCTCGAATTCTTTCACGTTGACCGCACCGGTCAATCCGATAATCCGGATGTGCGGGTACTTTTCCCGGACAGCCCGGCACAGCTCGAAGCCCGTCATCTCAGGCATGATCGCGTCGGTGATGACGACTTCGTATGGGCCGCTCTCCAGCAGGCGCAGTGCCTTGAGACCGTTTTCAGCGACATCGGTGTTGTGGCCCATCCGGGACAGGTACATCCTCAGAATGTCCGTCATGAAGGGGTCATCATCTACAACCAGAATTTTCATCTTCCATCACCAGATCCTTGATGAGATGAAACAGAGCAAGGCCCGTACCAAGAACTCGCCTGCTTGCAAGTCCTTGTTATCATGATTGATAATATTCACGCCGTTCCAGGCGCCGGCCACGACCTGCTCGAATTGTGGAGGGGTTTCCCTGCAAACCATTCTGCAATATCGGGTGAGGCCGCAGGGCTGCCGGGCACAGGGGGGGAGCCCTTTTCCCTCAATCTTTCCTGAAATCGAGCGGGTTGATGTGATACTTCTCCAGCAGCTCGTAGAGATCGGCCCGGTACTTGCCGGCAAGCTTGGAGGCCCGGCTTACGTTGCCCCTGCTGATTTTCATCAGTTGAACCAGGTAATCCCTCTCGAAATCCTGCTTGCTTTCCTTCAGAGGCTTGAATGCGCTCTTATCGTCCTTTTGGCCCGGCACGATGATCAAATCTTCCGAGATCACATTTTCCGTCGACATGACCACGGCGCACTCGATCATGTTCTCGAGCTCCCGCACGTTGCCCGGCCAGGAATAGAGCATGAGCTTCTGCAGGGCAGCGGGCGAGAGGCTCTTGGCGGGCTTCTTGAGCTTATCCGACATCTTGGTCAGGAAGTGATCCATCAGAATCGGGATGTCCTCTTTGCGTTCCCGAAGGGGGGGCACCTTGATCGGCACGACATGGACGCGGTAGAAGAGGTCGCTGCGGAAGTTCCCTTTTTCGACTTCCTTTTCGATCTCCCTGTTCGAGGCCGACACGACCCGGACGTCGACCTTCACGGTCCTGTGCGACCCCAGGGGGTAGAACTCCTTTTCCTCGATGGCCTTGAGGAGCTTGCCCTGCATGGGCAGAGGGATCTCGGAGATCTCGTCGAGGAAAATAATGCCCTTGTCGGCCTGGACGAATAGCCCCTTCTTGCTCGCGATGGCGCCCGTGAAGGCCCCTTTCTCGAAGCCGAACAGCTCGCTTTCCATCAGGGTGGCGGGAATGGCCGCGCAGTTGATGGGGACGAAGGGCTGATCCTTGCGCCGGCTCAACTGGTGCAGGGCCCTGGCCACCATTCCTTTTCCCGTGCCGCTCTCGCCGCTGAAGAAGACGTTGGAATCCGTTTCCGCGGCGAGCGCCACGGCATCGAAAACACGCTTCATGGCGTCGCTGTGGCCGATGATGCTCTGCCCCTCGAAGTCGGCCCAGACCATGTTCCTCAGGCGCTTGACCTCCCGGGACAGCCTTGATTTCTCGATGCCGTTGCGGATCTGGACGAGCANCTCCCGGTAGTCGAAGGGCTTGGTCAGGTAGCTGTACGCCCCCTCCTTCATGGCCTCCACGGCGCTTTCGATCGTCCCGTAGGCCGTGAGGATGATCACGGGCAGGTCGGGGTCGATGTCGCGAAGGCTCTTCATCAGGTCGATGCCGCTGCCTTCGGCAAGCCTCAGATCGAACAGGGCGATATCGAAGGTCTCTTCTTCGAGACGCTTCTTGGCTTCCCGGGTTTCGGAGGCCGCCGCGACGGCGTACTTNTCCGATTCGAGGCGCATCTGCAGCACCTTGAGAACNCTCACATCGTCATCGACGATCAGGATTTTTTCCATATCNCAGACTCACTTGCGCGGCGGCATGGTCCGGCGCTTTTCCTCCAGGCTCCGGTCGATCTCCTTCATCTGCTCGATCTGCTTCTGCAGGGTCTCCACCTGCTTTTCCAGCGAATCGACCTGNCTCCTCAGGGCCGGCGCCCCCCTGTCGCGGTTCGTCAGCTCCCTGTCCCGGCTTGCGAGNTCCCTGTCGCGGCTNGCGAGCTCGCCGAGGATCGCGATAAACGCGTCCGCCGGCTCGCGGTAATTGCTCCGGGGGTGCTCGGTAACCAGCTGCCTGAATACATCCAGGGATTTCTGGTAATCCCTCTTCGGGTTTTTCGGGTGGGCATAGATGCAGCCGATCTTGAAGAGGCCCTCGTCGGACGCTCTCGGATACAACCGGTTGATCTCGCGATACTGCTCCAGTGCGGCTGTGTAATTCCCGCTGGCCAGTTGCTGGTCCGCCTGCCAGTAGTCCGGCTTGGCCAGCATCCCCTGCACACCGGTGCACCCGGAGATGCCGATCAGGATCAGGCAGGCAAGGAAAAGGTGAAGGTGCTTCCCTTGCCGACTACGCTTTCGGCCCATACCCGACCTCCATGAGCGTTGATGATGTGCTTTACGATGGCAAGACCGAGCCCCGTCCCTCGAACGGCCCCCTTGCCGTCATCGACGCGCTTGAACTTCTCGAAGACTTCCTTCAGCCCCGATTCGGGGATCCCCCGGCCCGTGTCGGAAACGGCCACCTCGATGCTGTTCGAGTCCCTGCGATGCCTCGCGGCAATGGTGACATGCCCGCCGTCGGGGGTGAATTTCAGGGCATTGCTCAGCAGGTTCTCGAGGACCACATCGATCTTCTCGGTATCCATCCGCAGCCCGGGCAGCTCCGGCGGGATCTCGGCCTGCAGGGCGATGTTCTTGCGCTGGGCGAGCGGCGAGAAGCGCTGCAGGTTTTTCTCCACGATCGGCAGCAGGCGCGCATCCTGGAGGGTCAGGGGCATCATCCCCGACTCCATCATGGAGAAGTCGAGGAGCCGGTTGACGGAGCGGATCAGCCGCTCGCACTCCTGGCGGATGAGGGTTTGAAGCTCCTGCTGCTTCTCAGGCATCTCTGCAAAAAGGCCTTCCTCGAGCATGCACGACGCCTCCCGGATGGCGGTAAGCGGCGTGCGAAGCTCGTGGGAGAGATGGCTGATGTAATCGATCTTCATCTGGTCGAGCTCCCGGAGCCTGTCGCACATCGTATTGAACGCCGTGGCCAGATCCCGGATCTCAGGGGGCGATGCGATGTCCAGCGGGTCGCCGAAATCGCCCCGGGCAACGGCCGTCGTCTTTTCCCGGAGCCGGGAGATCGGGATGTTGACGGACCGCGTATTCATCACGGAGATGGCGATCATCATGATAACCGCTATGACGAGCGATATCAAGATCGCATCGGCATTCCGCACGGAATTCGCCTCGATCTCCCTCAGCTTGTCGTCGCGCTCGTCGGAGGAAAGCCTCGTGAGCTCGCGCAGGCTCTGGCCGGTGTCGGCAATGATCTGGTCCTGTTCCGTCCTGTATCGGGCAGACTCCTCGGCAGGCACCCTGCGGTTGACCGCCCGGGCCGCCATGTCGTCAAACTGCGCGCAATATCGGACATGGACCGTCCGGATGCCCTCCAGGAGGCCCTGTTTTCTCTCCGTGTCGGCAAGGGATGCCAGTTCGTTCATCTTGCCGCCGAAGGTGACCTCGAGATCCTTGAACTGCCGGAGGTAGGTCTCGTCGCCCGAAACAAAATACTTCTTCTCCGACGCGTTGGCGCTGTAAAGGATTTCCTGGCATTCTTCCGAGAGCTGGATCATCCGGGTATCATACGTGGTCACCGCCCNGATGAGCCGGTTGAATTCGCTCAGGTTCCAGATGGTGTAGACNCCGGTCATCAGGACGACGACGATGATCAGAAGATAACTGCTGATCAGCCGGAACAGGATGGAAAAGTTAAACGCCACCTTATTCCTTCCGAGCTGGGATGCGACCGGGGCCTCGGGAAGGTCGCCTCCCGCGGGCCGGTCTTGCGATCTAGTTATCAGAAAACGTCTCTTTTTCCAATCTTATCTTCCCCGGCCGCCTGCGCCGGCATGCGGGTTGATGCGCGCCGGATCGCGCAACCTCCGCCCCCACCGCGGAAAAAGGCCGTCCTCTTCACGGGGGACGGCCTTTTTTTCTCGATCTTCGGAGCGGGTCCGGGGTACGGGCCGCGCTGGTCCTGTCACACGATCTTCTTCTCCAGGGACCACCCGCATCGGTCCGCCTTGATGCCCCTGCAGGCGTCCCTGTATTCGAATTCGAAGATTACGCTGCCTCTGTGGGGATCCTCCTGCTTGATCCGGAAACTCCGTATCGACCCGCCATAGAAGGAGGGTTCGGACTTTTTCCGGTGAAAGTAGATCTGTCCCCCGACAAGCTTCTTCGCTTCGTCTTCCGTGAGCACCCACCAGCCGCTTTCCCATACCTTGTCTCGCAGCTTGGTGAAATTGTCCGCGTTTTCGATCAAATGGATCTGCATGGCGCACACTCCTGACCGCAACCCCGATATAAAAAAACCTGTCACGTGGGAATGGACAGGGCTTCAGGAGTCGCGGCGGTTTCCCTGTATTGGAACAGAGGTCATCTGCCTCTCGAGAGAGGTCAAACTCTGACTGCAGACTATCCTGATTGGCAGCAATGTCAAGGCATTTCTCGCAGCCGCCCTTGCCTGCGGGGAATAAAAAAGGCAGAGCCTTCAGGGCTCTGCCTTTTCGTTGTGCTTTCCAGGCGTTTTGCCGTTAGATAGGCTTTACGTTATCCGCGGCAGGTCCTTTCGGGCCCTGCTTGACATCGAAGCTTACACGCTGTCCTTCGGCAAGCGTCTTGAAGCCTTCGGCCTGGATGGCGCTGTGATGAACAAACACATCGCCGCCCTCATCCTTTTCGATGAACCCGAAGCCTTTTTGATCGCTGAACCATTTGACTTTACCTTCTGCCATCGCTAGCATCCTCCTTTCTTGATAATTCCATAAGTCGGATTTCCAGCATGACAGAAAGCAAAAAAGCCACCCAGACTCCAAAGAGCGAGGGCGGCCCACCTTTGCACTTCAAAATGTCTTGATCCGAACTTATTGATTTGTATTAATTTAGTCTGCAACGGATCGAAAGTCAAGGATTAATCTCTTTTGGGTTCAACCGTCTTTCCCCCCTGGCATGGGGGCTTGATCGCCAAAAAGATAATATTCCTTGACTTCATGGCGGTTCGGATGTCTGATGAAAATGAAATCTCGATTTGCTGTCAGCAGGGCTGCCCGTCAGAAACATGATTCGCATTTTTATCGGCGCTCATGATTGGTACCCCGTCTCTCACTGAAGAGGGATGGGGTTTTTTATCCGTCAGGTCACAACAAAAGGATCAAACGCCATGACCGAAGACCTTCTTGATTACTGGGTCAGACTCATCAAGCCGTTTTTCCCGACAAACGCATGGATCGTCACGCGCTACTCGGGGGACGATCATATCATCGAGATCGACTGGAAACTCGACGACGACCCGGGGCAGCCCAACCGGCGTTCCCGGAAGATACAGATCACCATCTCCGACGGGGCCATTGAAGATTACCTGGACAAGAACAAGAAAGAGCGTGAATTATTTGAAACGAGCCTCAAGAAGCTGATCCACGAGCGCTACAATCATTCCGCTCCCGACGAACAGGTCCACCGGGGCTCCTCTGCATCGGCGGACAAGCTGCTCATTGCGAGGAACACGCTCAACGCGTGATGACCGGGGACGCAGCCCGCAGAAAACGCCCGGTTTCCCCTTGACAATCCGCCGGTTCTGTTTCTTAATAAAACTCATCCGATGCCCGTTCCGGGGCAGCGTCCCGCAATGTTCGGGGACCCCTCGCTGATTTCCAGACCTTTCTCTCGCGGACGATTTATCCCCGACCCGGTCAATCCGAAAAACGAACCGTTTCACAACCCGCTTTCCATCATCAGCCCGATGTGCAGCATCGGGTCCTGATCCATCGGCAGTGCGTTCCGCCGTGACGCCGTCCGGCGGGGCGAACGGGAAAAGGTCAACCGAAGAGCCTTCAAGAAAGGAGGGTGTGTCCATGAGATCGATGTCGAAGATCATGCTTGCGGCCCTGTTGATCGTGCTGGTATCCGGCTGCTGCGTCAAATTCGAGGACGTCGCGCCCGGGACGCAGTACCCCGTCGGCCAAACCTTCTACACGAGCGGAACCAACATCACGGTCGAGCAGTTTCAATGGGCAAACACTACCTGGACGACCAATGGAAAGGCCAGGATCGACGCCACCAACCACGCCAAGGGGACGGGCAGGGAAATCAATGCCAACAACGTCAATCTGCGCTTCAAGTTCGACTACCCGCTGAAAAAGATCACGCTGAAGTTCGCCGAGCTGGGCGGAAACAACAACATGATGGTGAACGGCGATTTCCGCAATGTGGCCAATCTCGTCTCCCTGAACGGCTTGACCGTTGGGGGCGTGACGGTGACCGTGACCGCCACCGCCGTCGGGGGCAACTCGTACGGCATCATCGTGCTGGACGGGGTCATCAAGGAGTTCAGCATCGGGGGCCAGGAACTCTGGCTCGACGACATCTGCCCGACGAAGTAACCAGGCCTCCGGGGCCTACCTGAATGCGGCGGCAGGCTTCGCCTTGCCCGCGCTCATTCGGAAAGGGGGCAGGCCATGAAAGAGATCAACCGTATCCTTGTCGTCAGCCGGATGACGCGCCACTGCCGGAAAGCGGTCCGCTTCGGTGTATCGCTTGCCCGTCAATACGGCGCCGTCCTTTCCGTGCTGCACGTCGTCGAGAACCCCTTCAAGAAGGGATGGAATCTGCCCACGATCGACTACGAGGAGCAATACCGCAAGGAGCTCGACAGGATCCGGGCGGAGCTCGATGAGATCGTCAGCCAGGAGCGGGAAAAGGGCATGACGATCCTCGAGTCCATCGAGGAGGGCGAGCCGAAAGAGGAGATCCTGAAGGCCATCCGCAACGGGAACATCGACCTGGTGATCCTGCTGTCCCATGAGGAGGGCCGCCTGGAGCACTTCCTCTACGGGCGGGGCACCGACAGCATCATCCGCAAGATGCCCTGCTCGATCCTGCTGGTCAGGGAATAGGGGCCAGGGTTCAGGGTATAGGGGAACAGAATAAGAACACGGACAATACCGTCGTGCCAGGTGTATCGGGAGGTTTTGAAAGCCGACGGAGGACATGGATTTGTGCCCCTGACGGAATGAGCGTCAGGGGCTTTGCTTTGTTCGGGGCGTCGGCTGCCCACCAAAATTTCGCTTCAGAATCGAGCCCGATTGCGCTATGTACGATAAATCCGTTGATGTATTGTTTCCATGGGGATGGAACTGACCATCAAGGAAGAAAGGCATTACGGATTTTGTGGCCTGATGATCAAGTCGACCCGCAGGAAATCGGTGGATAAAACCTTTTTCGATCAGGGGTGCCTTCAGTGAAAGGAAAGAATGAAGTACATCCGACTGGGCGGGCTGCATCCGAAAAGCGCCTGGAGTTTGAACAATTCCTGGCCGATCTCTCCGCGAATTTCGTCGCCCTGCCCCCCGAACAGGTGGATGACGAGATCCGGGGCGCTCTGAAAAAGGTGTTGCAGTTCTTCGAGATCGATCGGTGTTCGCTGCTCCGTCTCCTGCCGTGCAGGACGCAATGGCAGGTCAGCCACAATGCCGATGCCGCGGGGGATTCCCCCTATCCCGTCGAGACCTCTCTTCCCGTGTCGCTTGTCCCCTGGGCCGCCGGGAAACTTGCCGATGATCGCGAATCCTTTTCCTTTGCAACGCTCGACGATCTTCCCGCTGATGCTGTCGTCGACAAACAGACGATGCAGATGTGGAAAGTCCGGTCCGGCCTGTATATCCCCATTGCCGCCCTGCGGTCCTCCGAGTACAGCCTCGGCATCAGCTCTGCTGAAGCCGGGCGAAACTGTCCGGAGGAGTACATCCCGCGTCTTCGCCTTTTAGGGGAGATGTTCGTCAACGCGCTGGAGCGAAGCATGGGGGAGCAGCTTCTCCGGGAGCGCCTCGAGTTTGAAAAATTCATGGCCGATCTTTCGGCGAGGTTCGTCGCGCTACCCCCCGAGAAAGTCGATGATGAAATCCAGAGCGCCTTGAAAAAGATTGTGAATTTTTTCAAGATCGACCGGTGCAATCTGCTCCGGCTTCTGCCGGCCGAGAATGTATTTCAAGTCATGCACAGCGCCGACGTCAGCGATGCTTCACCGTACCCCGTAGGGATCCCGCGACCCGTATCGCTTTACCCGTGGTTGATTAAAAAACTGTCAGAGCAGCACGGGGTCGTTTCATTTGCAAGACTGGAGGATCTACCGGCAGAAGCTGCAATCGACAAGATGAATCTTGAGAAGGTTCGTGTTCGCTCCGGCCTGTATATTCATGTAGCGGCCCTGAGGTCCTCTGAGTACAGCCTTGGCGTCACTTCGGCCGGCAATGATCGCGCNTGCCCGGCGGAGTACATCCCTCGGCTCCGCCTGCTCGGGGAGATGTTCGTCAACGCGCTGGAGCGAAGCATGGGGGAGCAGCTTCTCCGGGAGCGCCTCGAGGAGATCGAGCAGCTGAAATCGCAGCTCGAAAAGGAGAACGTCTATCTTCGCGAAGAGATCAAAGCGGGACAGGGGTTCCAGAAGATCGTGGGGACAAGCGATGCCCTGCAATACGTCTCCTTCCG
>JGI20214J51088_10003165_pt1 | contig 10898 bp, 5 predicted proteins | sample WetSurMetagenome_FD_51088 | JGI IMG/M metagenome (IMG submission 51088) | reverse complement strand
GATTTCACAATGGTTGACACAACTCTGGCATGTAAACCTGCTGTTCTCATATATCACATTTCTGACTCCGAAGCCTTTAAATGTCGTCTTCTGCTCTGGTTNCATAGCTTTCTGGGCAAGGATTGCNACGCCNATAGCACCTGTAACATCAAAATGAGGAGGGATAGTTATTTTCTTTCCCGTAACATATTCGAAAGCTGCGACAACAGCCTTGTTGTTTGTGACACCACCCTGGAAAAATATCTTGTTTCCAACCTTCCGGTCGGCAACAACCTTCTGGAGGTAATTATAAACAATTGAATAAGCCAGTCCGCCGACAAGGTTCTCATTGCGCGCACCTTTCTGCATATAGGAATTAAGGTCCGATTCCATAAATACGGTGCATCTGTCACCAAGTTTTACAGGACACTCTGAGTTGAGGGCCATGCAGCCAAACTCTTCAACAATGTTAATATTCAACTTTTCAGCCTGCTCTTCAAGAAATGAACCGGTACCGGCAGCACACACTTTATTCATTTCAAAATCGACGACAACACCATTTTCAATACTGATGTATTTTGAATCCTGTCCGCCGATCTCAAAAATTGTATCAACTGTTGGATCATAATCAATAGCAGCAGTAGCCTGAGCCGTAATTTCATTCTGTATCGTGTCGGCTCCTATGAAATCGCCTGTAAGATAACGACCCGATCCTGTTGTGCCTGCACCAATTACTTCAACATATTCGCCTACTTCATCAAAGATCTCTGTCATTCCCTTCTGGATAGCCTCCAGCGGCTTTCCGGCAGTGGGCAGGTAACGCCTCGAAACCACGTTATGATCCGGATCTATGAGAACCACATTTGTGCTTAATGAACCGACATCAATACCAAGATATACCTCTTTCTTCTTGTGAGGGTCCTTTTTAAACTCTACAATTTTGTTATAAACAGCTTCCGACTCTACCAACGGCGGAAGGCTGTTAAAGAGAGTTGAGTCAACCGAAAGATACTCTTCCAGTTTCTCCATCCCTTTAAAATGGTTCATATCCAGCTTGTTCGAATGGGCATACATTACTGCGCCGATTGCACCCATTGAGGCATGATGCTCAGGAATAATAAGTTCGTTTTCATTCAGCGAAAGAACTTCCCTGAAAGCCCTTATCATTCCGATATTTGCTGCAACACCTCCTGAGAAGATGACAGGTTTTTTAATCTCCTTGCTTCTGGCCACATTACTTCGGAAGTTGCGGGCCAGAGCGAAGCATAATCCTGCAACAATATCATGCAAAGGAGTAGCCAGCTGCTGATGATGGATCATATCACTCTTCGCAAAAACGCTGCACCTTCCTGCTATTCTGGGAGGATCAACGGATTTCAGCGACATCTCACCGAACTCCTTTTCGATGGGAACTCCTATTCTCCTGGCCTGCTGATCAAGGAATGATCCTGTTCCTGCGGCACATATACTGTTCATTTCAAAATCCACCAGACGTGCATGTCCGTTCGAAGGATCTTTTTCAAGAAGAATGAGCTTTGAATCTTCTCCTCCTATCTCAATAACAGTCTGTGCATCGGGATATAACCTCCCGGAAGATGTAGCCTGGGCAATAATTTCATTTACAAATATCCCGCCGATAAGTTCAGTAGCCAGCTTGCCGCCTGTTCCTGTTACTGCAATACCAGCTATATTATCTGAAGAATGGTTTTTAAGAACGGCTGTCAGCCTGTCTCTGAGTACTTTGAATGGTTTACCGTGAACGTAATCATAATAGTCCTCAATGACAATATATTTGTCATCAAGCAGAACTGTATTAAGTGAAACGGAACCAATATCAAGACCAAGGTAAAACTTCTGATCAGCTGAATCTACCGTCCTATAACTCTTAGCCATTACCTATATTTTAGTTTAGATTTCGTATTTCTACCATCGGGGCGCTAAAATATGTAATTTTTTTCAAGGAACCAATTTTTGTNTTTGGCTTGTGATATATATCATATCAGATCCAATCCTCCTTTAATACCTCTCCTGACAAGCTTATTATCATCTGTTTTACAGGCACTCTACGTGAAGCTTTCGACAGTGCCTGCATTACCATCTGAAGAAGTCCTCCGCAGCACGGAACTTCCATCATCATTACCGTAATTGTATTGATTTTTGCCACATCGATCATTGCAGCGAGCTTCTCAATATATATATCTGAACCGTGGTCAAGTTTCGGACAGGCAATTGCAAGCGACTTTCCTTTCAGATATTTGCTGTGGAAATTTCCCATTGCGAAAGCAACACAATCTGCTGCGAGAAGCAGATCGGAGCCTCGAAGGTATGGTGCATTTGGGTTCAGAAGGTGCATCTGTACAGGCCATTGCCTTAACTCTGATGGCTGGTCGGCAGCTGCAGCACCGTCGTTTTCAATATTTCTCCCTATGACGACAGCCTTTGATCCGGGGCATCCTCCACCGGAATGACCTTGGTGAAGTCCGTGATTATGAACTTCATGCAGTACCTCAGGAAGATCAAAACCGAGTCTGTCTTTATGACTTTTCAGGAAACTGACACCATCCTGGAGAAACCCGGTTTCACCATGATCCTTCAGGTGCTTCAGATGAGCCATAATAGTATTTTTACCTTTGCTTACCATCTGCTCCATTACTTTTACCTCGTCGTATGGTTCGGCCTCCCTGGTTTCGATAGTTATCGCTCCCTCTGGACAATGCCCGATACAAGCCCCAAGCCCATCGCACATCAGTTCACTTACAAGTCTGACCTTGCCATCAATAACCTGCAAGGCACCTTCATGACAGTTCGGAACACATTGTCCGCAACCATTGCAAAGATCTTCATCTATTTTCAGGATATCTCTTTTCATCTTTATTCTATTAGGATTTGAAGCAAAATTGAAAAATGACGGGCTAATANATTGTAACATTTGTTACAATTTGTAATTTTAAAATAAAAAACATGGATTATTTAGTTCTGTCAAAAGCACCATTGTTCTCCGGAATGAACCTGGCAGAGATAAACCAGGTCGTATCAGTAACACCTTACCGGGTCAGAAATTATAGAGCCGGTACGATAATAGCTCGGACCGGTGATCCTGTAAGTGCATTCATGATGGTTATCGATGGAATGGTAAAAGGAGAAATGGTCGACTTCTCGGGGAGGGTAATAAAGATTGAGGATATATCTGCTTCAGGAGCTCTTGCTGCGGCATTTATCTTCGGAACCAGAAACAAATTCCCTGTCAACGTTGTGGCATTGACAGATACAAGTCTGTTCTTAATAGAAAAGATTGATTTTGTACGGTTCCTAAAAAGCCATGACCGGCTGCTTACAAATTTCCTCGACATGATATCAAACAGGTCCCAATTCCTGTCTGAGAANATCAAGTTTCTGAATTTCAAGACAATACGTGGTAAATTTGCCCAGTTTATTCTTCAGCTTGCAGGTCCTGACAAGTCAGAGATCAGACTTGCCATGACTCAGAATGAGCTGTCGGAATATTTTGGGGTTACCCGCCCTTCAATTGCNAGGGTCGTTGGCGAAATGGAGGATGAAGGAATAATAATTACAAAGGGAAAAACTCTTAGGATTATTGATAAGAAGAGATTAATGGAGCTGACAATAGAGTAAGCCCCCTTCCCCCTAAAGGGGGATTAGATAAGCAGATATTAAGAAGTCCCCTTTAGGGGATTTAGGGGCGAATAATCGAAGGGTACTGTAGAAATAATTATATATTTTTATTCCGGTAATGTAATCGTGAAGCANGTTCCTTCCCCTTCGGTACTTTCAACTGCGATAGTNCCATTGTTAATGCTTACAAGCTCGTGGCAAAGCTTAAGCCCGAATCCTGTACCTCTTTCGTTTTCAGTTCCCGGAGTGCTTTCAATTTCTGACGCAGTAAAAAGATTTATTTGCTTTCCGGCAGGGATACCGACACCGTTGTCGCAGATCTTCAAAGAAATGCCTTCACCTGACAGGGTTTTGTCTTTAAGGAGAATACTTATTCTTCCGCCTCTGGGAGTATATTTTATGGCATTCGACAGAAGGTTCCTGATTATAATATCCATAAGATCCTTGTCAAACCACGCTTTTGAATTACCTATCTGGGTGAAATTGACAATAATATCTTTCTTGTCGGCAGTCTCTTTAAAGATGCTCATGTTCGTCAGAATGATGTCGGCAAAATCATTCCTGGCGGGTGAATACTTAATTTTGTCTTCCTGTCCTCTTCCCCAGACAAGCATATTTTCGAGAAGGTTTATTACCTGCTGGGAATACTGGATGCTGGCATCGGCAAATGAATCATACTTGTCCCTGAATTCCTCCTCTTTAAGCAGGTTAAGCATGTAAAGGATATTTACGACAGGGCTTCTCAGATCATGTGCAATTACTGAAAATATTTTGTTTTTCAGTTGTATCGTCTCTGACAGCTTTTTATTCTGAATCGCAATTTTAATGTTTTGATTTTCAATTTCTTCTCTTCTAGAGTTTATTTCCTGTGTTCTTTCATTCACCAGGATTTCAAGGTTTCTGTTCATATACTCAAGGTCATTCTGAAGCTTCTCCTTTTCAGTAAAAGCTTTGTACCATTTATGAAGAAGCAGAACAGCCTGGATAAATACGAACAGAATGATTGTATAAGTAAGGATATATCCCGAAAAAACAGCTGACCTGCCAAGGGAAATTCTTACATCATTTATTGCAGCAAATGTCAGGATGGCGAATGTCAGGAAATAAATATAGTCTACATAATTCTTTCTTATAATTCCTTTTATACTTCTGGTAAGACTATATGCTATCAGAACTATCAGAAGAGGATATATTATAAAAGTCATATAGCTGAAAACCCTGACAGGCAGGAAAAGGGTAAGTACTGCAGCTAATGCGAAGATAAAGGTAATTACCCATGTTATCCTCCGGAAAAGCTTTGCAGGGTAAAGTATCGCAGCAAACCAGTACCAGCCTGTCAGAATGATGTAAAGTCCGATGTATTCCCACCTTACGATCCATACCCAGGTCATTTCTATGATATTGTGGATCATAAAGTTGGATGTAAATAACGGCCTTAGGGCAAGCCCTGTGGTGGCAAGGCTGAAGAAACCCATTGAACTGTCCCTTGTATAAAATATAAAGAAGAAGAAGAACAGAAATGAAAATCCGATCAGGAAGCTTATACTTGCCCAATCCCTTGCCCAGCCATCTGCATATTTCTTCTGGACTTCAGAGAATGTGCCGGTCCTCATCGGAAGCCAGAATCCGCCACGGCGATGATGAAAATTTGAAACATTAATTATTATTTGTACCGAATCGCTGACAGGATTATATCTGAAAAAGACTCGTTCATATCCGGGTGTCGTTTCTGCTTCTGTTTTTCCTGGTATCCCGTTTCCGCCCATAAGCTTCCCGTCAACATAAATCTCATACGAAGAATCGAAAACTGGCAGGTTGAAACCAAGTGAATTCCTGTAACCCGGAGGCAACAACATAATAAGCCTGTAAGTGGCAAATCCCATGCTTGTGATTTTTACAGCCCCCGACGGGTAGCTGGTCCAGTAAGATGGAACAATGCCAAAAAAATCAGGCTTTAACTCATCGCTCAGGAAATCAGCCGGTTTAAGAAGTTTCTTCCAGTAAAACGCCCATTCCCCGCTCAGCTTGACTGTAAAATTATCAGTTGCCGTCTGACGGAGATCAATTACACCTTTTACGGCATATGGTTCAGATCCTGAGGCAGGAATATCCGGAGAAAATATAAGTAATAAAAGTGCTAAAATCCTGAGAACTGTTTTCATTTTAGTCCCCTGTTTTCAAGCAGGGCATCAATTCCCGGTTCCTTTCCCCTGAAGGCTACATACATTTCGAGCGGATCACCGGAGCCGCCTTTTGAAAGGATCTCTTTCTCAAACCTCGCTGCAACAGCAGGATTGAAAATATCTCCTGTCTCCCTGAATGCCTGGAATGCGTCGGAATCAAGAACTTCGCACCATATATAACTATAGTAACCAGCTGAATAGCCACCTCCCCAGATGTGGTTGAAATATGTCGACCTGTAACGTGGTTTTATCTCTTTTATCAGTCCGTATTTATCCATTGCTTTGTTCTCGAAGTCTCTTATGTCCAGATCAACCGGCTCAGTCAAAGCATGATATTCCATATCCAGAAGCGAGGCAGCAAGGTATTCAACAGTTGTGAAACCCATATTGAATTTGCTTGCCTTGTCGAGCTTTTCAACAATTTCCAGTGGAATCACTTCACCTGTCTGATAATGCTTTGCATAGACCTTAAGTACTTCCGGTTCAAGAACCCAGTGTTCCATTATCTGCGACGGCAATTCCACAAAATCGCGTGGTATAGAGCTTCCCGGATAAGTTATATTGGAAAGCAGGTTGTTAAGGGCGTGGCCGAATTCATGAAAAAGTGTTTCGGCTTCCATCGCCGTCAGCAAGGACGGCTTTTCAGCTGATGGCATTGTTGAATTTGTCACCATTGTAACAACCGGGTAAACCATTTTCCCGTTCAAATCCCGTTTCTGACTTCTGAAGGTACCGCACCATGCACCTCCGCGCTTTGACGGCCTGGGATAATTGTCGATCATCAGTATCCCAACATGTTTCCCGTCGCGTGTTACTTCAAAGGTATTTACATCGGGATGATATTTGGGTATATCGCTCCTTTTTGTAAAATTGAGTCCGTAAAGCCGGTTTGCAACATAAAACATACCTTCCATGACATTGTCTATCCTGAAGTAAGGACGGGTTATCTCATCATCGAGGTCATATTTCGACTTTTTGATTTTTTCCGAATAATACCACCAGTCCCATGGCTCAAGTTTGAATTTTCCTCCCTCCTGGTTTATCAGTTCCTGCTGAGCAGCAGCTTCCGCCTTTGCTACCGGTAATGCTGCATCCCATACCTGTCCGAGGAATTCAAACACCTTCTCAGGTGTTTTAGCCATATTCCTTTCAAGTGCATAGTCGGCAAAACTCTTATAACCAAGGAGTTTGGATCTCTCGACTCTGAGTTTTGCGATTCTGGCAATAATCGATTTATTATCATATTCATTATCATTGTCGCCTTTCATGAAATATCCGGTAAAGAGTTTTTCCCTTAAGTCACGATTATCGGAATATTGAAGGAACGGCGTCATGCTCGGAACCTGGAGAGTGAATACCCATTTACCATCCATTTTCAGGGATTTAGCCATCGAGGCTGCCTGTTCGATAACTCCTTCTGGTAATCCTGAAAGATCTTCTTTCCTGTCTAGAATAAGCTTGAACCCATTGGTTTCTGCCAGCAGGTTTTGCCCGAACTTAACCTGGAGCATTGAAAGCTCCTCGTTTATTTTCCGGAGTTTTTCCTTGCTTTCAGGGGGCAGTGCTGCCCCGCTTCTTACAAAGTCTTTATAGGTATCTTCAAGCAGCTTCTTCTCCTCACCGGTCAGATTAAGGTTATCCCTTTTATCATAAACTGATTTCACCCTGCGGAAAAGAGTGTCATTCAGGTTAATATCATCTCTGTGCCTGGATGAAACCGGTGCGATCTCCCTATTAATAGCCTGGAGCGAATCGTTTGTATTTGCTGAATTAAGAGCGCCAAACACTCTGCCGACTTTGTTCAGGAGTTCACCGCTGTAGGTCAGCATTTTAATCGTGTTATTGAAATCAGGTTCGGAAGGATTATTAATTATTGCCTTTATTTCAGCTTTCTGTTCCTCAAAGGCCTTCAGATAAGCAGGTTTGAAATGTGAGGCTTTTATCAGATCAAAAGGAGGGACTCCGAATGGAGTATCGAAATCGTTTAGTAACGGATTGTCATTCTTCACTTTTTGCACACATGAAACAAGTATCATGGAGGCGATGATCAGAAGTAAAACAAGATTTTTCATATTTTGGATGAGGTTAATTAATATCCCTGAACAGTCGGATACAAAGATTATAATTTCCGGGTATTTTCAAGAGCTATCCGGCTATTTTCTTGTTTTTCTTCCTCTTTTGTTCTCTTATCCTGAAAAGAATATCTCCCTTATTGACATCAGCCCCCTGTAAAACAACGATCTCAGCGACTTCACCATCGCAAGGGGATTTTATCTCATCGATATATGAGTTCGTCTGGATATAACAGATCCTTTCACCTGCATTTACCTGATCGCCCGGTTTTGATGGCTCGGTAAGCTCACCGAACAGGTTATAATATATTTTGCCTTTTGACGGAGAAGTAATGAGCATGAGGTCGCTATCACTATGCTTTGATTTTAAAGATTCTGTTTTTTTAGATACTGTTTCAGCAACCTGAATTGTGGTGCTTACTATAAGCTGTTCCTTTGCTTTTGCAAGTTCATTTTCAAAACGGGTTTTTGCAGCTCCGCTCCTGTAATCGCGATACTGCCTGTCGTGAATGGCAAACTCAAACAGTTCCTCGCCATCATCCCCCGTTTCCCATCCATTCTTTTTCATCTCCGATCTGAAAGCCGGAAGTTCATCAGGATATGCGTCCTGAGGATTTCCTGAATAGAATTCCTTTCCAAGCTTTTCAGCAAGATCAGTTACCTCTTTGCCTAATTTGCCCGGCAGCTTCCCTGCTTTTCCAAGGATCATATCCCAGGTATTATTGTCGATCATTCCGTATCGCTCTTTGCCGCTTGTCATCTGAATTATATTCATCAGAGCCACATTTTTTACATATTGGCTGAAAGGCGTTACAAGTGGTGGATATCCAAGTACAGGCCAGATGGTTTCTACCTCACTGAATAATCTGATAATAAGTTCATCCTCAGAAAGCTCCTGCCTGCCCTGCTTTTTCAGGGATGTATTTATCCCCTGATGTACACCTTTCAGGTCGGCCATCATACTGCCCATCATTCCTCCAGGTAATCCGCTGCTGATCAGCAGTGAGGATACCTGTTTGTTCCTCGGATCAATAAAATATCCCAGAAAGTCATCGATAAATGACTGGGTAAGAGCCCTGACTTTCATATATGCTTCCATATTGATCGCCGGGACGTCAAATCCCGCGTCATCCATAACAGATCTGATAGCAATAACATCGGGATGTATCATCCCCCAGCTTAAAGGTTCCATTGCCACATCCAGATAGTCGGCTCCTGCCCTGGCAACCTCCAGCATTGAGGCCACCGACATCCCGGGGCCTGAATGGCCATGATACTGAACTATTATGCCCGGATATTTCTTTTTTATCTGTCTTACAAGTTCCCCAAGTGTTGCTGGTCTTCCGACCCCGGCCATATCTTTCAGACATATCTCATCAGCTCCGTAACTTACAATTCGATTGACAACATCCATATAATATTCAATTGTATGAACGGGTGAATGTGTGATTGAAAGCGCAGCCTGGGAGATCATTCCTGCCTCCTTGGCATATTTTATTGAGAGTTCAAGATTTCTGTGATCATTCAGACCGCAGAACGACCTGGCAATATTTACACCCTGGGCTTTTTTCACTTTGAACATGAGCCTTCGGATATCGGCAGGGACAGGATACATCCTTATGCCGTTAAGAGCACGCTCGAGCATATGTGTCTGAATACCTGCCTCATTGAATGGTTTAGTCCATTCCCTGACAGCAGTATTGGGATTTTCCCCGTACAACAATTGAACCTGTTCAAAAGCACCGCCATTAGTTTCAATCCGGTCAAAACACCCCATTTCAATAATACCGGGAGCGACTTCCTTTAATTGTTCAACTCTTGGCTGATATTTGCCTGACGACTGCCACATGTCGCGATAGACAAGACTGAAACGGATCTTTCTCTTCATTTTCCGGATGATGTTATTACAGGGATATATTATCGATATGGTAATGATTTCCATCAACCGCATACCTTTTACAAAGAAAACCTATTTTCTACTAATTCCGGATGATCAAAGTCAGATAAAAAAAAAAGGAAAGATAGTTGGGAGTTACCTTTCCTTCATTAACCTAAACCTGATCGTAGAATTTGGCCGGACGGCCTTTTTTTAGAACGTTTTTCAATATATAGACGCCTGGGATATCGTTTTGTTGCAGCAAAATATGTTAATTTAATGTTAATCATATGTTAAAGCATTAATTGCGACATTTATATTGTTAAAGATTAGGTGGTTGTATGATAAGAATCTCGGTTATTTCAGTCTTAAAACCATCGAATCAACCGTGAATCCTGCAAAAATTCCAAGGCCGCCATTTATATTTGTAAAAACAGGTGATACTTCCGAAAAGGGATTCTCACCCCCTGAATAATTTGTAAGTGATTTATGATATGTGAAATAATCCTTATTTGTATTCAGGATATAAATAACTGCCTTAACTGAATCAGAGGTTGACGGATTGTACTGGGAACTGAAACTATTTGCAAATATCCGCTTCCCGTCGTATTCTTCATCGCTGAACCAGATTTCATCCTCATTATGAAGATCGGTGATATATGGATAACCTCCGTAAAATCTGTTGTAATCGAGCATCCTGCCCTCAATGCAGTAGTAGTTTTTCTCTCCGGCCGGATCATCAAAAAATACTTTTATTTTAAGTTCCGACCAAGATCCTGCCTCAGGATTACTATGATGTATATATACCGTATCTGCAGTAATATTAAGATTCCTCTGAAAAGGGATCGGGCATTTTGCATCGGCTCTAAGCCCGTTATCGGATTTAACTTCAAGATTATAGGTTCCACCGGCACGGATTGCCATATCTTTCCTGCGGAAATAATATTGTATATTTCCCTTTTTCAGGTCAATTTTCTTCATTCCGTCTGAAATGGTAACCATTACACTGCCCAGCGGCTCAGTGTCACTCAAATCTCCATAAAGCCTTTCGTTAGAGTCAATTGTTACGAACGATACGGAATCGTAAGGTGAAATGAAGGAAGTAACAACAAGCTTATGACCAAACTGAGGCACTTTTACATTATTTGCGTCCTT